>APMI01075099.1_pt1 | contig 14430 bp, 14 predicted proteins | sample 667938 | NCBI WGS metagenome assembly APMI01 (sample SAMN01084076, study PRJNA167559) | wastewater metagenome | biome: Wastewater | place: Denmark: Ejby Moelle, Odense | collected 2011-11-28 | reverse complement strand
GGGGCCCGCCGTTGTGCGCCGCCGTTTCTTCATTGCAGGGCCATGAACGATCATGCTGCCCCGTCTTTTTCGTCGCGATCGAGCATGGCGACGATGACCGGCCTTAGCAGCTGCAGAGGAACCTAAGGAGAGTCCTTGGCTCCGTGTAAGCCATTGATTTTTCGTTGCCTGTGCTCTGAAGTGGAACCGTTCGAGTCCTGCGGTTACTTAAGCTGAGTCCTTGGCGCAACCACACAGAAGCATGCATACAAAAAAGCCCCGCAGAGGAGCGGGGCTTTTTTGTCGGCTGGATATCTGAGGCGGGGCGAAGTACCTACTGACTTGACGAGGCGACGGTCTCGCTTTTGCGGCTGAGATGCACTGAGAAGATGGCCTCAAGCTGCGTCCGAACTTGCTCGAAGGCTGAGCGCTCGAAGAAGTTGATGCCAACCTCGGCTCGTGAGATTGCCGGCTGGATACCAAGGTTTTCGAGTGCCTGGGTCACCGAGTGCCTGGGTCACCTGGCGGATTGCCGATCCGGACTTGACCTGTCCCAACTGCTCGACGACCTGCGGTCCGGAGAGATACCTCCTTGAAAAGGCATCGACGGCCTCGAGATTAAGACACGGACCGAAGCTCCACACCTCTGAGGAGATGTACCCCTTGGCCATCAAGGCACGGACTTGTCCTGAGCTGATATTCATTCGTTGACTGGCTTGCTGCGCATTCAATCGGGTACCAACTCCCAGCCTAAGTCTGACCTCCTCGGGACTAACGAGCACGGCTGCCAATCCAGATTGGCCTGGAGTCAGTGCGACGTTCTCCAGGCTTCTTGTGCAAAGCAGGTCGATGATTTCCTCTGCCTCGGTCCTCGTCATCCGCGCGACGGTTAGAATATCACGCATTGAATCGACATCGGCCGGGTTGGTCGAATATGCGGTCGAGGCGACAAACGCGTCGAGTTCGTTGCGAGCGTATCTGACGGCTTCATGGAAGTTCCCCGCGAGTGGCACGACCAGCCTCCGTCTGACGATCGCGCTCCACAGCCGATTGTTCGCACCGATCAGATTTCGAGCTTCCCGAGGTGTCAGGGCTCCGCCTGCCTGATCGCAAGCTTTGCGAAATAGCTCGTCTGCCGCCGCAGACTCGAACATGATTTCGGGGTCTGGCTTCCGAGCAATATCGGCATCAATCAAGCCGCTCTCGAGAAGGATTTTCCTGATGCGCTTTGGGTGCAGCTTGAAGACTTTGCTGGCGGTAGAGACCGAATGCCAGCGTCGTCTGGGCACTGCTCCGAGGAAGCTATCTTCGGGACCGATGGGATGGTTGTCGATGACATACGATTGAACCAGTTCGCGCACCGGATTGAAGTCAGGATCAGTCGATAGATTCAGCCTCCGGTGCAATACCCCAAACAGTTTCCGGCCTCCGAAAACCTCGCGCAACCAGTCGCGTTGCGCGGCCAGCGACGAAAGATATTGCCGGATTGAGTCTTCTCCTTCCGACACGACCTGAAAGCCAGCCCTACCTGCGTCCAGCCAGTGCTTGGCGGTGAATTTTCCAAGTTTGAACTTCTTGCCATGGATGATCGAGGCGCCAACCGTCTCTGCCAGCTGAACGCCGACGGCAAGTGGCAATTTGGCCAGGTATTCGCTTCCTCCGTGCTGGCCGGCCAAGCGAGCTGCCATCCAAGCCTCGAGCGCGGACGCTGGCTGAATTTCAACATTTTCGCCGAGGCTCTGAAGCTGCGATCTGAAAGCCGGCACAATCAGCGCGATGTCGTCTTTGCAGATACGAGGGATCTCCCAATCTGGCAGTACAAGCAGATTTCCATGAATTGGACAGCTCCTGACGAGCGCGACGGACCAAGCCGTGCGGAGCCACGGGCGCGAATGCACCACGCCTTCACCGCTCTCGAGGTCCTCCAACAGGCAACGGGGGCAGATGCGAAACTTGGAGCGGATCACTTGGTTGAGGTTAAGTCTGTGGTCCCCGAGCCAGAAGTCCCGCTGCTTGAACAACATCACGGAGCGGCGGATCTCCTCGGAATTGGCCGACCCCAAGGTGGCGAGGCGGTCAATTGTTTCCAGATCACCGCGATCCAGGGACGTGACCTTGATCGCCATGTCGTGACAGAATTCTCGAGACGCAAGACAGCCGTTGGCTGCGGCAAGCCGCGATACGAAGCTGCGCAGAGTTTCCCCCCGATGGAAGGGAACAGTAAAACGCAGCGCGCTCATTGCGCCCTCTTTGGCTTGCCAAACGATACATCGTCGGTTTCATGTGCCGCGATGAAACTGGAGAGGGCAAGATCAGGAACGATCTCGGTCCAGGCGGCGGCAGTGAAGACGTTCTGATCTGACGTGCAGCCGGAGAAGGCGGAATAGACCTTGGCAAAATGCCTGATGGACAAGACCTCGGATTCTTCGCGGAGTGCGGCGCCGATCGCAGATCGGACGATTTGAATTGCTGTCCCGAAGGCACCGTCGGCGGCGTGGATCAAGCGATGCGTGAACTCGAACCCGTTGCTGAGGTTTTCGTCGGCTTCCATCTCCGCATGCCCGGTGACGATCCGCATTGCGATTTGTTTCATCGATTCCGCATGGGACGGGAATGATAGTCGTTCGAACGTGACGACCTCGCAGCGGTTACGCAGTTGCTTGTGAGGGCCATGTTCGAGGAATTTGGCCAACGTTGGGACGCCGGAGAAGATGGCGTGTACGGGCCAGTCTTTGATTTGAAGAAAGCTCTTCAAGACGTCAGACATGTTCTTGATATCTTTCGCAGAGTTCCCCTTGATGACGTGTTGCATCTCGTCGATATGCACGTACAGGATAGAGCGCTCCTTAATCTGACGCTTGAACATGTCCCACAGCAGGTACTCGGCACGATCGCCGATCACTGCGTAGCCAGCTTCCTCAAGCCCGTGTCTCGCGAGCAGCTTCATCGTCAAAGGTTTAGGGGCGTCGAACGAAATGCTGGGAGCGATCTGCCGGCCATACTCGTCCATGTAGGGCTGAAACTCCGGACGCGATTTCAAGAGGCGCTGAATCGCGGTCGATTTTCCGGAGCCGGACTCGCCCACGACAAAGAGCGCCCTACGTCTGGCGTTGTTCGGGTTGTTGTCTTCGTCCCGCCCAGCGACGCTCCGGAACATCGTCTCGAAGGCTTCCTCAAGAACGCGATGACGATCAGTCTTGACGTATCGAGCATTGATCCGGGCCATTCTGTCGGCACGGACAACGTCCTTCTGGTCCATGACCGAGCGCAGACGGTTGATCGCCGAGTCCAGGTTGGCCCGATGACGATCAGAGACAGGCTTGGTGTCGTGCATCTTCAGGGCTCCTAGTCTTCGATCTCGCCGAGGTCGCCAGCGATCCGGTCCTCGTAGAAGGTCTGTTCCGAACTCAGGTGAGGGTCGTCTTTGTGAGCAAGGCGATCGCGGTAGCGGTCCTCGAGGCTGCTGTCGGGCATTGTCGCATCGACCGTCTGGGAAAGCGCGGCAGACTTGCGGGCAACAGTGAGGTCAAGCAGGCAAGGGGCCTCGACGCAGTCGTTGAGAATCTCCATGCCGCGGAAGACTTTCTCCTCTTGGTACTTCACGTATTCCGCGCTCACGATCGGCGTGCCCAGTTCTGCGCGATGCATTGCGGCCTCGCCCGAAGCCCGCATCGAGTTGATGGCATCGAGGACGATCGACAGGCCGACCTTGGCGTTCTTGGCGTGAACCTTGCGCAACTGACGGCAGGACTCGACCCACTCCCAGATGCTGACGTTTTCCGGCAGTGGGAAACGTGCCGGCACATCGAACCAACGCTCACCGTCCCACACAGAGATGCGATAAAGGCTGAAGCGGTCCACCCTGAAGCGCGCCGGCACGTTGCCCAGGCGCTTGCGGATCATCTGCAACTCGCGCGACTGGAAATGAAGTCCCAAGAAGCGCAGTCCCTTGTCGGAAATCTTCGCGGTGCAGTTCAGGCCGAAGAAATGACGGCGCTCAGTGTCGGAAGGCGGCTGCTCGACTCCGTGCTCCCTGCTAAGGCGCATCCAGGTATTGTGAGGCGTTTCGCCCGCGAGTCCTTCGTGCGGCGTGTGGTGGTAGATATCGATGAGCGCCCGCAGGAAGATCCTGTTAAACTCATCGACGCAGAGCGAGGCGTTCGCCTGAGCGTCGTAGTCCCCCTTCGTGAGATAGTCCGAGAAGGTACGGCCGCTGAACCAGTTCAGGAATTTTTGGGAGCAAGTCCTGAAGACCCGCTCGATGTAAGGGCGCAGTTCAGGCACGCCGGCAGTCGGGACGATGTGGCTAACACCCGCGTCGAGCAACGCCATGCGGCATTCCTGGGACAGGAATGCCGAACCAGCATCCGTGTAAACCTCGGAGAAAATCCCGTGGTAGATCCAGGGACTGCCAGTCCCGACCACCTCAGAGATCAGCGTCTTGTCCATCATGGCCATCTCGAGAGTCGCGATTGCCGACTCCGCAGACGGGGCTTTGGCGTGGAGTTTCATGGCCAGGATGACGCGCGTCGCAACATCGATCACGACAGTTGCCCAGAGACGTGCACGTTCAACGACCTGGCGTTCTGCCACGGTCATTTTCTCCCAAACCCCAAGGCTGACGAGAAGGGTAGCGAGGTCGACCCGCCACTCGTCCATTTCGCCACGCTGGGGCGGAGTCGATGTTCATCAGCTTGTGGGCCGCGGCGACGTCATCGCGCCCAAGGGCGACATGGAAGAGGTCGAGCTGTTTGATGCCCTTGTCGAAAGTCCTGCGTGACACGGCATTTACCGGACACAGCCCTTCGGCAGCCCTTTTGTCGTTGAGCTCCTTGATGGCGGCGAAGTAATCACCGCGAACGCTGGCTACGGTTGGCCTGTTGCGGGAAGCGTAGCGCAACTGGTGTTCACGGCGGACAGCGAACTCGGCCATGTCGACAACGCGGTTGCGCGTCCTCTTGCCTCCCTTGCGGTCGTCAAGGACACGCTTGTCGTAGCCTGCTTCGACGTAGGCCTTGAGCTTGCGCCGGAAATCGCGCGGTCCAGGCAGAGTGACGAAGGGGATTTCCTTGCCGCCTTGCTTGGCCTGGGCCTTGTTCCGCTTGAGAAGTTCGGCCTCGATCTCGGGCAGAACCCAGGAAAGAGACGCTTCTCCCGTGTTTACCTTGCGGCCGTTATCGCGTTCGCCGCGGCGACAGGCTTCTCTCATCTGAATGAAGATGTCGAGCGCATCGCCAAAAGCGAACGTCTTACGCGCCTTGCGCTCCGGCAGAGTGGAAATCGGCGCCCATTTGACGATGTTGCGTGCCCTGGCCATGCCTTCGGCGAAGTACTCGCGTTTGCGCGTAGCACGTCCGGACCGGACCAGATTGCGGTAATAGTGGTGGGCGAACGACACGTGGCGGGATGGCTCATTCCGAAGACTCAGGACGTGCCCGTTGCGGTCGGTTGAGACCCAAGTGTGTTCGAAGCCGTCAATGATGATGAGATCCAGCGGCCGGATAGAGTAATGGACGACTTCTTCTTCGTTCGTTTGCGATGCGATGGCGGTCATACTGCCCTCTTTGCGTGTTGGATAAAGTGGCGGTTCACCAGCATCGGCGAACGGTCGCCAATGCGCCCGTGGCTGGCGGGTACGAGGATGCCGTCGTCGATCAGGCACCACAGTGCGATGCGACGGTACGCAGGGACGTTTGCCCCGTTGATGAGGTCATGGAAGCGGACCGTTCCGCAGATCGGTTCGATGTAAGCCAGTGCTTCCTGGTAGTCGTCTTCTTGGCGATTTCGGCGTGCGCGCAGGATGTTGAGCGCGTTCTGGACGTCGTCCTCCGATACATCGCGGTCGGTGTAGATTGCCCAGCCGTCTGCAAACGGCTGCAGGTCCTGGGCTTTGATCAACGTCATCACCTGAGCAAGGCTGGGACCTTGCTGGGGCAGCGCATTCACACGAACCTGAGGCCTAACCGCAATTGCCTTACGGCTGCCGTCGACAAACCTGACCCAGAAGTCAAACGTGTGCTCATGATCGCTGCCGTCGAGCCATTTGTAAGGCACGACTGGCCACTGGTCCCGCACGGCCACGATGTTGCGATTGGCGAGCAGGCAATAGAGGACTTTGCGCTCGAGGTTGCTCTCGACACGACGTTCGCGGCCGTTGACGATTGATCCTTTCGACGAGCCCTTGGAACCCAACGCAAACTGTCTTGCGCCATTCGAGCGGGCAGGTGGCAGGTAAGGAGCATCGATCGGGCGGCTGTCTCCGCCCTGGTTCAGCGCGTTATGTGGCAGCTCCCGCCGTCACCGTCGCCCGGACGAGCCGACGGCTTGTTCGTGCGACAGATTTGATGCCTGCGCGGCGGTTCCAGAGATGTTCGACAAAAATCTGTTCGTTGCCCATGACGACCCCCTCGAATCCTTACTGAAGCGGAAGGTGGGGACTGGCCGAAAGCCGAGCTAACAGGCTCGGCGAAGCATACCGATGCCTTAGCTGCGTGCTTCGCGGATGTCCCGCTTCGCTATCGATATGCGCGTCATGAACACGTCTCTCGGTCCTCAAAGGCTGGCAGTGGTTGCCAGGGAAGGCGGCTTCTAGTGGGCAAATCCTGCGAAGTGCTGAAGGAATTCACTCGAATTGTTCAGATCTTAAGGATTTCGATCGCGGGTCAGAAACCGCCATCCGTAGGGGCAACTTTTCGAGCAGACATCGCTTAGCCCAAGACCGCTATGTCAGAATCTCTACTCGGGGTTCCCGGCCAGCCATTTACGATGATACAGATCTCACCTACGCAATCGGCATTTCGGGGCACTGTTGGGCCCATGTGCCCCGGCGTTTCTCGACGAGCGGTTCTTATCCTTTGAAAGGATTTATCGAGAATTGGCCGGCGGCAATGGCTGCCTATCGTGGCAAACTGATTTTGGTGGGGGGGGAATTTCCCGAACGGGAAGTTTCTAGTTCATATGGCGTTGATTCCCAAGAAAATGTCCCGAACGGGAATTTTTCTTGACAAAGGTCGGCTTAAGGGATGATATTTCCCGAGCGGGAAATTCTAGGCCTCGACAATGCCCCAGCGACAAGTGTCAGACACCTCTTCCATCGGCGACCTAATCAGGGAGCGCCGGAAGAGCCTTGGCTTGCGCCAACCCGAGTTAGCGCTGGCAGCGAACGTGGGCATCCGGTTTGTTGTTGACATCGAGAATGGAAAAGAAAGCTGTCAGATCGGCCTGGTGCTCAGGCTCCTGGAGGTCTTGGGCATACGGCTAGAAGCGAGCAGCGGCCCAGAGCCACAGCAAGATGACGAGCATGGACAAGACCTGGGAGTTGATTACGGAGGATACAAGCCATGAGGCGGAAGCAGGAAAATCAGCCTATGGCTGGGGAGACCCTTGAGGTATGGTACGAAAGTCGGCTCGTCGGCAGAATTGAGCGGCTATCAGAATCCGTACTCCAGATCGCATTCAGCTATGATCCAGCTTGGGCCAAAGCCAAAGATGCCTTTCCAATCTCAACGCTGATGCCTTTGGATCAGGAGAGGCACGACCCGTCCATTACATATCCCTGGTTCCTCAATCTGCTCCCAGAAGGAGGCGCGCTCAACGCGGTCGGTAACCTGTTGGGCATCAACGAGCTGGATGTGTTTGGAATGTTGGCGGAGATGGGACGGGATCTTCCTGGTGCTCTAGACATCAGGCCATCTGGATTGACCGACATTGACCTGAGGCCACGCTACAGGCCTCTCGACGATGCAGAACTAGCGGACGCGATCCGGCGGCTGCCAGAGCGTCCGTTGCTGGTGGGCGAGGACGGCGTTCATATGTCCGTGGCCGGAGCTCAGGACAAGCTTCCTGTAGTACGTTTCAAGGATGGGAAATTGGGATTGGCCCTGGACGGTGCCGCGAGCACCCACATCCTGAAGCCTAGGAACAAGAACTTCCTTGCATCCGTTGAAAACGAGGCATTTTGCCTTCGACTGGCTGCTGCGGTGAAGCTTCAAGTGGCCAAGGCATCCGTGCATAAGGTCGAAGATATCGAGTATCTCTTGGTTGAACGGTATGATCGAAGAATAGTAGCCGGACGCGTACAGCGAATTCACCAGGAAGACTTATGCCAAGCAGCTGGGTATCCGCCTTATCTAAAGTATGAGTGGAACAAGCAGGTGCAGAAGCATGGACCAAGTTTAAAGTCCTGTATGGATTTGCTTAGCAAGACGGGTGCGCCTGCGCTAAATAAAGTTCGCTTCTTTGAATATATGCTATTTAACATTCTCGTTGGGAATGTTGACGCACACTCAAAGAACTATTCCATTTTGATCGCTGAAGGTGGTCGAGCCGCGATGGCGCCACTCTACGACATAATGAATGGTGATATTTACCCAAATGTCACCAGAAATCTGGCGATGAAAATTGCAACCAAGCAACGAGGTGGCCATATTTACGGCCGTCATTGGGACCGGTTTGCCGAAGAGAACGGCTTATCTCCTCGCCTTGTTCGGCGCCGAGTCGAGACGCTTTCGAAAGCTGTGCTCGATGCGATTCCAGCTGTTGTAGAGGAGATGGAGCGGTCCGTGTTGAATTCCCGTGTCTACTCCGAGATCGGCGGTTACGTATCGGCATACTGCCGTAGCATGTTGACTAACCTTCAGGGCGACCCCAAGCCTGTGGAAGAAGACGAAGATGATGCTGATATTGAAATAGCCGATGAAGCTGCAAGCGAACCGATTGTGATTTCACCCTGAAGGCGAGTTGCTTGTGCCTTCCAAGCTGCGCGTTCGCAACTCGGCCCCGAAATTGTCAGTTCAGGCAGCGTGTTGCCTGTTGCTGCTCAGGTTCTAGGAATTCGGTTTTCTTCGGGTAAGAAAGTTCCCGGCAATCTATGGCCGTGCCATCAATCTCGAATGGATTGAGCAGTGCGGGCAGGGGGAAGTACATATTGATCCTCGCGAAGTCCCGCATGTTTCTTGTGGCGACTGGAAGTTGGTTGGCGATGGCAGTTGCTGCGATGGCAAGATCCTGCTGCAACTTGGGCTTCGTTGTGGAAGCGGCCGGAACCCACAAGTCCCGCAATTGTGGCGTTGCATGCATCATCCCGAGAATTCGTGCTTCCTCAACTCTCATCGGAAGGAAGGTCACGTCAGAGGCCAGTACCTCTTCCAGCCATTCTCGGTACTTCATGGCCTTCTGAGGCGCGGTCATCGTCAACTCCGATATCCCTCTCTGGATTTCGACGATGGCGCTAAATGGAATTGCCATTGTACCGCGCGGGAGCGTGCTGACCCACGACATAACTGCCGGGTGTGGCGCGCTACGAGAAAGCTCAGACAGGACATTGGTATCAACCAAGATCATGGGTATCTGCCAGTTGGGGGCTTGGTGTGAAAGCCGAAGGCGCCTATGTACGACGCCATAAACTTAATAAATTGTCGCAACCCGGTCTGAGGTGAGGCATGGCGAAGAATTCGAGTTCTGAATCAGGCCGCGGCAAGAATTCGTGGACCATGGAAGAGGCGCGCCGTGATTTCCCGGCCCTCCTCGAAGCTGCCGACCGATCGCCCCAGCAGATCATGACCAAGACGCGCGTTTACACGATCAGCTCCGACAGTTTGGAAAAGCCGGACGTGAGAGAAGTCTTCCGTCGTGGTGGGCCACTCGATTGATCTGGATTCCGACCGAAAGAAGCGATCCGGGGATAGTTCGGCCCCGGGTCAGGTGTTGATCGGGGCGTGAGACGAATAGCGATTTTCGCTTAAGTTGCACTCTCGCCATAGAGAGCTGTTTCAATCCGCCTTCAATGGAGGGCAGGGCCATGCATTTTGCAGGGCAAACGGCCGAACGCATGGCGCGGCACTACGTAGAGACACGGAGATGGCATCGCCCATTGTCCCTAAAGCGTGCGGTGCGAGCATTGAGGGCTGTGATGTCGGAGACGCCCATGACGGACAGAGAACTGGCGGATCTAATAGCCAAGGCAGCTGTCGAGGCTAAGATGGTGGTCGACTTCGATGTCGCCGAGTCCTCTACCGAAGAGAAACGAGGTCCCTAGGTGGGCCGGCGCGGCATCGGTGGATGCCGAAAATGATCAGCGCTTCTTAGGGCGCGGCCACCCGCCGTCGATGATCGAGATGTTCAATGCTTCGGCAAGGGCGGTGCTTATCTTCTCAGCAAGCATCTGGTCGCCAAGTGCTTCGGCAGCAGCCTGTGCCTTCGCTAGGGATTTGACAACCTCGTCGAGCAGTCGCGCTGGCTTGTCCATAGCCAATGTCTGCATGGCATCGGACCCCTGGTCAAATACTCGGTTTCGCAAACAAACGTCTGGTTGCCTGTCATAGAAAGATAAGAATGCTCGATGCATTTCGATTGCATCGAGGACGCAGGTGGGGCCGCATGGTCAATTCTCCCAGCTTACTGCGGCCCGCGTTATCGTAAGACGGTTAAATTGGAAGTCGGAGCCCAAGCGGTGGGCAATGCCTACTTGAACGCCTCATTCAATAAGTTTGCCAGTCGGGATGCGGCCAATGATATTTGGTCTTCGCTCGTTTTTCTCGCGTTCTCTTCATACTGTCGTGTCAATTCAACAGGTGGACGGGCAGCAAGGACTGGCGCCGCGTATGCAAACTGGCGGGCGAGTTGGTGACTCTCGGATAGCCATTCTTCCGGGTCAGTGATTGAGGCCTTTGCTACGGGGGGCGGGAGCAGTTTCGGGATCGTTTTGTCTATGCCCGAGACCTTTCTTACAACAAATGAGTCGAAGATTGCGCCGTCGACTGTCGAGTAGCCCCCAAACATCCCATCCCAATAGGCATGCAGCGGTAATGTCTCACCAGTAGCGGGAACGACATCAATCTCGTTGCCTCCACGATCACCCACATCTTCTCTTGCCGCCAACTGATGTTGCAAGCTCAGGTCTTTCGCGAAGAGCGCGGTGGAGTGCAGCGGTTGGTGTACATCACCAACCAGATGTAGCAGCCAAACCAGGTCATAGGAGCGAACGTCGTCAGATTTGCCAGCAGACTTGGGCAAGGCCGCTGTGAAAAGCTTTATTTGGGTTACGGCATTGACGGGATCTGGGCTGGGTAGGGGAGACCCATCGTTGGTGAAAGCGATGTCTTTGTAGTGCCAGTAACCGTGAATGAGTAGATCGGAGTACCCGATGTTCTGGCCTGCTGTGGGTGTCGTAGCAGCATCATTCTTGCTAGCATCGCGATAAGGTTTGTAGGTCTTGATGTCGTCAGCCCAAGCCGATGCCCTAATGAACGTATAGCGGTCTACATCCTTCGGACGGCCATCCGGTGTCTCCGGGACGGCCGCCGACCATTCCGGGTACTTTGGGTTCAACTTGATCAGCCTGTTTGCTTCGGCTTTCGCTGTGGGCGTCAACAATTCATACGCCATTGCTGCAACTCGCATGTGCCCTTCATCCCACCACGCGAATGCAGATGATGACCAAAGGCACAGCCCAAATGCCAAGCAACGTGAAAGCATTGTGTCCCCCTTTTCTCCGAAGATCAGCATGTTATCACTGTACAACTTTGACAGGTAGTGGTGCAGCCGCCCGGATGTGCGGCGGGATACGGATCAAGATCAGCGCCTGAGCGCCTTCCGAAGGGGAGCGCCTTCACATTAACCGTAGCTCCACGACAGACATTGACTGCATGATGGGTCAACCATTATGCGATGTGACATGGTCATGTTGAGTACGTACGCCTTCATAGGCTGATATCCCTTTCGCCACCGCCCGTGGCGCGCCGCTCTTCTATGGCTTCGGGACAGCAACGTGTTCACCTCTCCCTACTCCGAGACACAACTCAGGCAAGTTACGCGATCGCTGATACGCCAAGCGATCGAAGTCTGAACCCATCCCGACTATTGCACCTTTTGGACGTCTCGCTGAGCGGCGAGGCGAATGTGTCTCTATGATCCGATATGTTGAGAAGAACCCAACCCGTTCCACAAAACTCAAGACGCTTCGTGACGAGTTGACGAAGTCCTTTCCCCGGTTCCTAGCATACTGCGCCATTATGCGCTCCTGCAGGGCTGTCCCTCAAGTCCGGCTCCGTAGACCGGTGGTGATGGCAGTAGTTGTCGGAGAGGAAACGGAGATCGACCTCTACGAACGCGCTATGCAGTACGCCGTTCAAGATAAGATCCAAGACGTCTGGCATCGTGATGAGGGCGTAGTTTTCACCAGCAGGAGCGAACGTGGAAGGAAGCCAGATGGGAACGACCTGATGAAGGCACTTTCTTCAAAAAGTCGCGTCTTCCTGGTTGCCGAAAATGTCAAATGCATTCCCGATAGCTTCCGCTCTGCTGCTGATGCAATCATCGACATTGGCCCTCCTCAACCTTCCCATATCATTGCGGCAGCAAAGCTGTGCCTGGGCCTGTCCGTGACCAAAGAAGAGGCTGCATATCTCGCAACGGTTCCGGTTTCGATGCTGACGACTATGATGCGCCGTGGCCGCTCGGCATCGACCTCGATCGCCATGATCAAGAAAGCTGTAGCGCCTGTCGATCAAGCAAAAACCAGCCCCGGGCCTATGTTGGCAGACTTGCACGGACTCGGAGAAGCTGGAGCTTGGGGCAAGGAACTTGCCACCGATCTAGCGGATTGGAAAGCCGGACGGATCGGTTGGCACGATGTTGATCGGGGCGTTTTGATTAGTGGCCCGCCAGGAACCGGAAAAACGACTTTTGCTCAAGCCTTGGCTCGAACTTGTGGCGTCCATCTCGTACTTGGATCTCTCGGGCGATGGCAGGCGAGAGGTCACCTCGGTGATTTGCTGAAAGCTATGAGGTCGGCTTTTGACGAAGCCATTCGGCACGCTCCAAGCATCATCTTCATCGATGAGATCGATGCGGTGGGGGACAGGACAAAGTTCCAAGGTAACAACGCCCAGTACTGCTCGGAAGTGGTAGCGGCGCTGCTCGAATGCATCGATGGCGCAGAGGGGAGAGAAGGCGTTATTGTAGTGGGTGCATGCAACCATCCCCAGCGGCTTGATGCAGCCCTGGTTCGTGCCGGCCGGCTGGATCGGCATATCCAAATCGGACTGCCGGACCGAAAGGGGCGGGAGGGAATTCTCAGATGGCACCTAAGAGGTCAACTTGCTGACGCGGATTTGAACCAGGTGTTGGCCCGCACTGAGGGATGGACAGGTGCCACTTTAGAGCAACTGGTTCGAGGTGCCCGGCGACGGGCCAGACGAGCGAGGACGGATTTGACTGTCGACCATCTGCTGGCGGAGCTTCCCCTGCGAGCGCCGATCCCCGATGGACTACGTAGAAGGACCGCTATCCATGAAGCGGGCCACGCCATCGTCGCCCTCCTGCTTGGCACAGGAGAGGTCGCGTCAATCTCAGTGGCTTCCGAGGTGGCTCCTACCGAAGGTTTGCAGGATGCGGGCGGAGTGGTTCTGCAGGACAGCCCGCTCCGAGAGCGAACAAGAGATCAGCTGCTTGATCAGATTGCAGTACGGCTCGCGGGGATGGCTGCAGAGGAAGCCATTCTCGGGGATCGATCGGCTGGCAGTGGAGGTACTTCCGGCTCTGATTTGCACGTTGCAACCTTCTTCGCATTGAAGATTGAGGCATCGTATGGCCTTGGAACCGGTCTCGCATATCTATCGTCGGAAGATGAGGACGACCTTTTCTCTGCCCTTAGGTTCGATCGTGTGCTGCAGACGCGGGTCGATGAATTGCTAGCGGAACAATACCAGCGCGTGCGGCAACTTATCGATGAGTATAGGACGCAACTTGAGCTTCTGGCGGAAACGCTCGTTGTAAGAGGAAGTCTAAGTGGCGCGGAGGCGCGGGAAATGCTCGAACGAAAACCTGCTACCGGGAAGGCGTTGTTCGATCGGTTCAGCCGCGAAGGTCCCGCCAGCGACTTGGCGCAAAATCCAGGACCAGAGACTCCATATGAGGCCCCAAGCTGGCCGAAGATCGATCGGGAAGGAGGCTAAAAGCGGCTGTGTGATTGGTCGCCAGCCAATAGTGCTGCTGATCGCTAGATCGGTTCAAATGGAAGCAGGAAATGGCTGAGATGGCGGACAGGGAAGCCCGGCTTGTGCCGACAATTGAAGCTCTGATTGGTACGCAGAAGCAAATGCTTGTATCGCTTGCATGGGCTGTCTTTGGCCGATCTGCGAGCATGTTGCGAAGTAATCGCGGAACACTGCATCGTCGGGGTCGAGATCGCAGAATTTCAAAGCGCCTGGGAACAGGACGGCGAGGCAGTTTCGCCCGAACCTTTGCTCGATGCACTCGAACCGCTTCTCCTTCGACAATAGAAAACTGCGGGATGCCATCAGCAGGCAGCAGGGAATGCGGTTTGTTCAGCCAAGGCGGCTTCACGGCATCGGTGCCCGGAGCCAGTAATGGCTCCGGGCTTTTTTGCTCTTACGCAGCCATCCAGTTCGTCCTGACAGCCGCCGCCACCGTGCCAAGAGGCCCGGGGTC
>APMI01001997.1_pt1 | contig 14434 bp, 13 predicted proteins | sample 667938 | NCBI WGS metagenome assembly APMI01 (sample SAMN01084076, study PRJNA167559) | wastewater metagenome | biome: Wastewater | place: Denmark: Ejby Moelle, Odense | collected 2011-11-28 | reverse complement strand
GGGATACCCTGGTTCACGCCCGGCGGATCGAGGACGGTCACGTCGAGGTCGATCGGTTCGCCGATCCAGTGCGCGAGGCTGGTGTGATCGGCAAGGTCGTCGAGCGTCAGCGGATGGACCAGCGCGCGCAGGCCCGATTCTTCGATCAACGCCGTCACGCCGCCGAGCGCGCTTTTCAGATAGTGAATCTCGTATTGTGGAATGGGATGCGGTCCCGCCGGGCCATCGGTCGGATGGCCCACGAACAGGATGTGCGGATCGCTGCCCGGCGTCTGTGACGCGATGAACTTTGCGCGCAGGTCTTCTGCCGCCTGCTTCTCGTCCGGTCCGAAATAGATGTGCGCGTGATATTGCGCGTCGGCGTCGGTCACAGTGTTGCTTCGATCGCGCGTACGGCCTGATCCGGATCGGTCGCCTGGGTGATCGGGCGGCCCACCACTAATATGCTCGCACCCGCATCGAGCGCGGCACGCGGGGTGACGACGCGCTTCTGGTCGCCGATCTCGCCATTGGATAGCCGCACGCCGGGCACGACAAAAAAGCCGCTCGGCCACAGCTTGTGCGCCGCAGCGACTTCGTTGCCCGAGCAGACGACACCGTCGAGGCCGGCTTCCCGTGCGGATTCGGTCAGGCGTATAACCTGGTCATGCGGGCTGCCGCCGACGCCGGCCGTCGCTAGGTCGTTCGCGTCGAGACTGGTAAGCACGGTGACCGCGACGACCTTGCACCCGATGGGAGCGGCAGCCTTCGCATCTTCCATCATCGCACGTCCGCCTGCGGCGTGAACGGTCAGGATCGCGGGGTCGAGCGGCGCGAGCGCCTGCACCGCCTTGGCCACGGTGTTGGGGATGTCGTGCAACTTCAGGTCGAGGAATATCGGCAAGTGAAGCTTCGCCATCTCGAGAATGCCCGCGCGGCCATTGGCGCAGAAGAATTCGAGACCCAGCTTGATGCCGCCGACATGGCGGCCGACCTTTTCCGCAATCGCCTTTCCGCGGTCGAGGTTCGGCGTGTCGATTGCAACCCAGATGGGGGAAGTCATTCCGTCACCCTCACGCGACGCCCGGCGGCGGGACGATAGGGGCGGCGCCCGGCGGTACGGTCGTGACCGGCACGGCGGGCTGCGGCGGGAAGCTGTCGGTCAGTTGGCGGTTCGCATTGTCGAGGCGGCGGCGCAGGCTCCAGCGCGTCGCGCGGTGGATGACCAGCATCGGAAGCAGGCCGAGCAGGAATGCACACAGGATCGGGAAGGGTAGCGGCGGCGACCATACGAGATCGCCCCAAAGGCGGATATCGACCGGCTTCCAGTTGGCGAACGAGAACAGAGCGCCGACGACTGCGACCAGCACCCAGAAAATCGTCTTCAGAAACTGCATGGCGCAAACCAACCCTTATTGCTGTTGCCGTCAGTCTAGGCCGGTCGTTTCGCTCGCGCCAGCCATGGTGACGATCCGCGCGCGCAGTTCGGCGAAGGTTTCGGGAATCATGGTCAGTCGATGCTGCTCCGCATCGAGGATTCCCGAGAAAGCAGCCTTCTTGGCCCGCGCAATGGCGTCTGCCGTAAGTGCATCCCCGGGCAGCGATGAGATCAGGATGTCGATCATCCGCTCCGCACCGTGCAGTCGACCCCAAAGGTAATCGTTCTCGCGATAGCTGCGGCTGAAGAATGCGCCGAAACTGTTGAATTGCGTGCCCTTGATGACGGTTGCCCCGCCCGACAGCGAGATCGCGTCCTCGGGCGATATGCGATCGACCATGACGGGGTCGAACTCGTCGAATCCTTCTCCCTGCAGAAGCGCCAGCGTCGCGACATCGTAAAAGGGAAAGCCGAGGTAGGCGAGCAGGGGCTGCCGCCGGTGCGCGCGCAGGCAGTTTGCGATCGCTTCTGCCATGACGCCGTCGGTCTGCACGTCGATCGTGTGCAGGTCCCACCGCTGTTCGACCAGGTCGAGCAGCGCCGTCGCGTCGGTCGCCTCGATCTTGCCGAGAAACGCAGGCGATTCGCGTTCGAGATAACGCGCAAGGCACGCGAAGACCGCCTTGCGCGGAGCTTCGTAATCGGCAGCGGGATTTTCATCGGCGAGGACCGCGAGCCTGCGCGCGACGAAGCGCAAGCGCCGGATGCGGAAGCGCAGGTCCAGCCCGTCGACATCGGGCCTTAACGCGAGCGCTGTCTCCAGTTCCGTCGTGTCGATGCGGTCGGGCAGGGCGTGACGGACCGAATCCGCAACGCCCGTCCTGACGATTTCGCGATAAGCGTAATAGGAATGCCCGGCATCGCGTGCGGCGCGTTCGCTGGCCCGCGACCGCCAGGTCGCAAGACGTGCGGCGGTCGGGCGGTCGATGAAGAGCGTCCGTCCGAACAGCGATTCGACCGATGCCTCCACGCGGGGGCGCAGCGCCTCGACGATACGCCGCGTGCGTTCGATGCGTGCCGTGCGTCCTGCGATCGCTTCCAGATTGTCGCGGATCGGCTGTGTCCGGGGGATGTCCGACATCGCCCCGAACAGGGTCGCGAAGAACCCCGGCGGTGCGTCGCTGTCGGAAAGGCTGATGCTCTTCTTGCCGGGCTTCGGGTCGATATAGACGAAACGCCGGTCGACTTCGCGCCGCGCCGGCCGGTCGCGCAATGCGCCGATAGCGGGGCGGAACGGCGCGTTGGCGAGGACCGACCCGTCGATCAGTACGGTCGATTCGGCGGCACCGGCAACCGCCTGCCGCGGGAGAACGCGGGCAAGGAATGCCGCACGTTCCGGCCACGGCCGGTTCGCCGTTTCCAGCGCGCGGTCGAGTTCGGCGACGTTGAACGGCGGGAAAGCGCCGGGAAAGCTGGCCGTCGCGCGCGCGGCGAAGACGAGGCCTGCGACATCGGCAAATTCGGACGCGTTCCGGTCGTCGCGGAACGACAGGGTCAGCCGGTGTTCGGTCTCGACGATCTTCGGCGGCGAATGCAGTGGCAGGGTTTCCGGATGGCCGCGAAAATCGGTGACGGTCACGAACAGGTCGAGCGGCTGTTCGTCGGGCAGCAGGCGCGGCCCAACCGGCCCCGCCGCCATGGCATCGAACGCCCCCAGCAGCATCGCGTCGAAGGTTTCGCCCCCGAAGGGCGGTTCGAACCAGCGCGAACGGACGAAGCGGGTGAGCTTTGCGTGGATCTCGTCACGGGTCGACGCGTCCAGCCCGTCGTCCCACTTGTCGCCCTGTCGTCCCGCGACCGCCCAGGCGATGGGTGACGCCCACAGTTTCGACATCTTTGATGGTGCGCGGGCGGCGGGGTCGAGCAATTCCTCGATATCGGCCTTTTCCAGCCACATGGCGGTCAGCGGGTCTAGCGGCTGGCCGGATGCGACCGCGTGCGCCAGAAACACGCCGTTGATGCCGCCCGCGCTTGCGCCCGCCACGATATCTGCCAGCACTCGCAGCTTGATGCCGGTCGTCGCTTCGGCCGTTTTGAGCAGGTCGAGATAGGCCGCCTCGACCGGTTCGGCCGGTTCGCTTTCGTCATGGAACGCGCGGCTCGCGCGCGCGAGGTGCCAGACCTCCTTGGTCACACCGTGCATGTAAACAGCCAGGCTGATCCCGCCGTAGCAGACCAGCGCCAGCCGCAGTTCCTTCTCCCGCATAGGCATTCCGTCGCACGCGCAAAGCGCTGAAACAAACGGAAATACGATCGTGCGTTACGACAGCGATACGGACAGCGTCGAAAACCGGAGACGAGAACCCATGGCGCAGAATCACATCGAGGAGCACGACCTAGGTCTTTTTCACGACCTCAAGGTGATGGAGCGCCGACGTGCGCTGGTCATGATGGCGTCCGCAGGGACGGTCGGCCTGCTCGCGGCTTGCGGCGGCGACGGCTCTTCGTCGGGCGGCACGACGACCACGAGCACGGGAAGCACCTCGACGACGGGCTCGACCAGCACGACGTCCACCACGTCGACGACGACCAGTTCGACCAGCGGCGGGACGGGGACGTGCGTCGCGCTGCCCATCGAAACCAACGGACCTTATCGGGCGGATGGCACCAACACATCGAGCGGATCGACGTCGAACGTGCTGACTTCGACCGGCGTCGTGCGCAGCGATATCCGCGCCAGCTTCCTGGGATCGACGACGGTCGCGGGCGGCGTGCGGGTGACGCTAACGCTGACGGTCGTCAACGTGAACGCCAGTTGTGCGCCGCTCAGCGGCTATGCTGTCTACCTGTGGCATTGCGACCGGAACGGCCAATATTCGCTCTACGACCTGCCCGCCGAAAGCTATCTGCGCGGCGTCCAGGTGACCGACGCGAACGGGCAGGTGACGTTCACGACGATCTTCCCCGGCTGCTATTCCGGCCGCTATCCGCACATTCACTTCGAGGTGTTCTCGAGCCTTTCGAACGCGACCGGCGGCCGGTTCGCGCGCTTGGTCTCGCAACTTGCAATGCCGTCTGCGGCGTGCACATCGGTCTATGCCGATACCGCAACCTACCCGAACAGCGCATCGCGCTTCGCCAGCACGACGACAGCGAACGACAATGTGTTCGGCGACAACACGTCGGCACAGATCACCGCGATGACGCCGACGTTCAACGGTACGCCGTCGGCGGGCTACACAATGGCCGCCACCATCGGGATCGCGATCTGACGGCGCGGGTCAGGCAGGCAGCGTGACGGTGAAGGTCGCGCCGCCGCCTGGCCGGTTTTCTGCGCCGATGCTGCCGCCATGCGCTTCCGCGATGCGGCGGGCGAGAGCCAAGCCCAGGCCGACACCACCCGTATCCCGGCTGCGCGACCGTTCGCCACGGACGAAGGGTTCGAACAGCAGCGCGATGTCATCGCCCAGGCCGGGGCCACGATCAGCGATGTTTACCGTCACGGTTTCCGGCAATTCAGCCACGGTGATCTCGCACGACCCTGCGTAGCGCAGTGCGTTTTCGACGAGGTTGCTGAACAGCCGTTTGAGGCCGATCTCGTCGCCCCACATGATGCATTGCTCCGGCCCGTGGAGAGCCGCACGACTGCCGGCAGTTTCGATCAGCTGCCGTAGCAGTGCGGCGACATCGACAGGGTCGCTCCGCGGCGGCGTATCACGCGCATAGTCGAGTACGCTGCCGATCATCGCGCGGACGCCGGCGATCTCCGATTGCGCGGCGGTACGGGCATCGGGGGGCAGGGCATCGAGGTGAAACGCGAGGCGTGCCAGCGGTGTGCCCATGTCGTGCGCTATACCGGTCAGCATTTCCGTGCGCGTCGTCAGCGTTGCGGACAGCCGGTCGCGCATGCGGGTCAGTGCCTCGGCAACGCGCCGGACTTCCTGCGGACCGTCGATCGGGATGGGCGGATCGGTGGGCCGCGCATAGGTCGCATCAGCCGCTTCGGCGAGGTGTGCGAGCGGACCCGCGATTCTGCGCGCGACCAGCCATGCAAGTCCGGTGAGCACGACGAACGTGGCGAGCATCGCCGCAAGCGTGATGACATGCCAGTGCGAGAGCCATGGATCCCGCGGGACGGAAAGCACGCGCCACTTGCCGTTTTCGAGATGGATCGCCGCCAGTACGCCGCCCCGGAATTCGTCGGCCCCGGTGCCCGGACCGACATCGCCTCGCGGGGCGACCGGCTGGGCAGTGAATACGCGGACCTCGTGCCTCGTTGCGCTTGCCAGGAGCGCGCGCAACGCGATCGCTCTCGAAGCTGTCCGGCGCTATGGGTTCGGCCCCGGTTTCGAACAGCTGTGCGCCGGGGGGCGGGCGGCCTTCATTGCGGATCAGCAGTGCGGCAACATCGGATATGGGGACGGGCGCACTGCGCGGCGGCGGGCCTTGGAACGTCACCGTCAGCAGGACCGCGGTTGCAAGTGCGACAGCGACGGCCACCAGCATGACGATCTGCACGATGATCGGCCGTGCCGATCCGGTGCCGGATCTAGCCACGCGAAACGGGCGCCGTGAACATATAGCCTTCGTGACGGACAGTGCGGATCAGCTCGGGCGTGGCGGGGTGGGTAAGCCGCTTGCGCAGCCGGCTGAACTGCACGTCGATCGCGCGATCGAACTGGTCGGCGTCGTGCCCGCGCATTGCTTCCAGGATGAAATCGCGTGTCAGCACGCGGCGGGGATGTTCGGCGAACACCATCAGCATGCGGAATTCGCCGTCGGACAATGTGACGAGTTCACCGCCAGGATCGCGGAGTTCGCGCGACACGGGGTCCATGCACCAGCCTTCGAATCGCCAGACAGGTGTGGCGGGCGCCGATTCGTCGAATGACTGGGTGCCACGGCGCAGGACAGCGCGAATGCGCGCAAGCAACTCGCGCGGGTTGCATGGTTTTGCGAGGTAATCGTCGGCGCCCATTTCCAGGCCTATGATCCGGTCGATATCCGTGCCGATCACCGAAAGCAGTATGACCGGCGGCCGGGATGCGGGGTCGAGCGTGCGCAGGATGCTCAGCCCGTCCTCGCCCGGCATCATGATATCGAGCACGATCAGGTCGGGGCGCTGGCGAGCGATCTCCGCCCGCATGGACGCGCCGTCCCCCGCAAGTGCAACCCGGTAGCCATGATCCTGAAGGAATGCCCCGGTCAGTTCGCGCAGGCCCTGGTCGTCATCGACGACGAGAATGTGGGTCGTCAGATCCATGATCGGTGCGCTGGCCATCCATGCCCGGTGAACGCCCAACGTATCGGCGGCATTTCAGCGCTGCAATATTGCAGCCCTCGCATTGCAGAATCGGGATCCGTGCCGAATCGGCCATAGATTGTTTCACGATGAAGAATTTGTGCCAAATTGATACATTTTGGCCTGTTTCTCGGTCGGGATATGATATAGGTGTCACGCAAACACCTGCGCGCCAGTTTTATGCCGCACCTGCTCACTTAGCGCTTTGTTTACCTTAAAAATTAAGCTAAGTCCTTAACCAGTTCGGGGCGAGTCGCACGTCTCCGGAGGTCGAACCGGGCCTTATCTGTCAACGTCAACGATTGACCGTCCGGTCAGCAAATGGGGATATTGTATGCGTAAAATGATGATTGGCCTTGCTGCGCTTATGGCCGCCAGTTCGGCAAATGCCGCGCTTATCATTACTTATGACGACGGTGCCGCGGCTCTGCCCACCGGTATGTCGATCATCGAGAATTTCGACAGCTATGCGAACGGTGCGGCACTTCCGGGCGGCACGGGCGCATTTGCCTACACCTCGACCCAGCCGAACGTTGCCGCGCGTCCGAACTTCAACAGCACGGGCGGCTTCGGTGCGGTTCTCGGCACGGCAGGTTCGACCTGGACGATCAACTTCGCGGCCAAGAACGCGTTTTCGTTCGACTTGGGTTCGCTGGATCCGTTCAACGTCCTGACGTTGCTTTATGCTGATGGCACGTCGCAGGTTCTGAACGGCGCCCAGATCGCGCTCGGCGCAACGGCTGACGGCAACCAAGTTCTGGCTTCGTCGAATGGCCGCGTGCTTTATCGCGTTACCGACGCGACGCCGCTGATCGTCGGCGCACGGTTCCAGTCGACCGGCTATTCGTTCGAGTTCGACAATCTCGCGACGGGTAACATCGTTCCCGAGCCGTCGACTTGGGCCATGATGGTCCTTGGCTTCGGCATCGTCGGCCGCGCGATGCGTCGCCGTCGCAAGAATGCGATTGCTTCTTTCGCCTGATTAACTCCCTTTTTCGGGCGATAAAACGCCGCCGCTCTATCTGAGCGGCGGCGTTTTTTATTTCAAGATCAGCAGGTTGTCAGTGACTGCTCTTCCATGGAAAAAGGTTGCAGCCATTTTGGGCGTTGTGCCGTCTTGGGACAACGTCCGGAAATGACACAGGAACTTCCCACTTAGGGTTTTGTTTGGTCCGGCCAGCAGCGGTAACCCGTTGCTTGCAAGGGACGAGTCGCACGTCTCAGAGGCGCAAACAGCCTCATGTTTTGACGCAACGACCGTCTGGTCAGAATAAAACAGGGAAGATACCAAATGCGTAAATATCTGCTTGGTCTTGCAGCACTGACCGCCGCGTCGTCGGCAAATGCTGCCGTGTTCGTCGGCTATATGCCGGGTGCCTCGGCTTCGCCGGCGTTCCTCACCACCATGGTCGAGAATTTCGAAAGCTATGCTGTTGGCGCTTCGATCGGCACTAACGCCAAGGTCTATAACACGACCGTTCCGAACGATGCCGCAACCCCAGGCTTCAACAGCACCGGCAACTATGGTGCCGTGCTGGGCCTGCCGACTGCCGGCAGCTACACCAAGGCGTTCACCGCTGCGAACATCTTCTCGTTCGTCATTGGCTCGCTCGACAATTACAACCGCCTGACGCTGTCGTTCACCGATGGTTCGACGGAAGTCCTGAACGGTGCGCAGATCGCTTTCGGCGCAACCGCCGACGGCAACCAGAGCCTGCCGTCCTCGAACGGCCGCGTGTACTACGTGTCCGACGGCGTGAAGCTGATCAACGGCGCGAAGTTCGAATCGACGAACAACTCGTTCGAGTTCGACAACCTCATGACCGGCAACGTTCCTGAGCCGTCGACCTGGGCGATGATGGTTCTGGGCTTCGGCATCGTCGGCCGCGCGATGCGCCGCCGCCGCCAGAACGCGATCGCTTCGTTCGCCTAATATCTCACGCCTGATTAACTCCCTTTTTCAGGCGAAGACGCGGCGTCGTTCCACCCGGAACGGCGCCGTTTTTCTTTCGTGCGCGAGGTTGTCCTAGCGAGGTCTGGTCGTTATGTTCTGGTTACGTTCTTAGCCGGGGGGATCGCGTGGCCAAGCCGCAGAAGCGTTATGTTTGTCAGTCATGCGGATCGGTCTCGTCGAAATGGGCGGGGCAGTGCGACGACTGTCAGGACTGGAATACGCTTGTCGAGGACGCTGGCGCGGTCGTGACGCCCTTTTCGGCACGGCACAATCTTCAACATGGCGGACGGGCGGTCAGCCTCGTATCGCTCGATTCGCCGACCAAGCTCCCTGACCGCATGCCGTCCGGTATTGCGGAACTCGACCGCGCGCTGGGCGGCGGATTCGTGACGGGTTCGGCGACGCTCATCGGCGGCGATCCCGGCATTGGTAAATCGACATTACTGTTACAGGCGGCCGCCAAGCTCGCGTTGACTGGCAAGACTGTTGCCTATGTGTCGGGCGAGGAAGCGGTCGACCAGGTGCGGTTGCGCGCGCAGCGGCTGGGCCTCGGCAATGCGCCGGTCGGTCTCGCGAGTGCGACCAGCGTGCGGGACATTCTCGCGACATTCCCTTCTGCGCCCGACCTGCTGGTCATCGATTCGATCCAGACCATGCACTCGGACCTGATCGAAGGAGCGCCAGGCACCGTGAGCCAGGTCCGCGCATCGGCGGGCGAACTGATCCGCTTCGCCAAGGAACGCGGCAGCGCGGTCGTGCTCGTCGGACATGTCACCAAGGACGGCACGATCGCCGGGCCGCGGGTATTGGAACACATGGTCGATACCGTCCTCGCTTTCGAGGGCGAGCGCAGCCACCAGTATCGCATCCTGCGCGCGATCAAGAACCGCTTTGGCGGCACTGACGAGATCGGCGTGTTCGCGATGGGCGAAGGGGGCCTTTCCGATGTCGGCAACCCTTCATCGCTGTTCCTGACGACGCGCGGAGAGGCGGTGACGGGAACGGTCGTGTTTCCGGCACTCGAGGGCACGCGACCGGTGCTGGTCGAGGTGCAGGCGCTGACGGTGCGGCTCGCGAGCGGGGCGACACCGCGACGAGCGGTCGTCGGCTGGGATTCGGGGCGGCTGGCGATGATCCTTGCAGTGCTCGAGGCGCGCTGCGGCCTGTCGCTTTCGTCTGCGGAAGTTTATCTCAACATAGCGGGCGGCTATCGTCTGACCGACCCCGCTGCAGACCTTGCGGTGGCTGCGGCACTCGTCAGCGCGTTCAGCGAAAGGCCCGTCCCCGCCGATATTGTGGCGTTCGGCGAAGTCGCGTTGTCGGGCGAGGTCCGCCCGGTCGCCCATTCGGGATTGCGCCTGAAGGAATCGGCAAAGCTCGGTTTCGAACGGGCCTGGGTGCCGGGCGGCGTGTCGGCCGATGGAATTACGACGAACGGCTTCCGTACGCTTGGTGCTCTCGTCGACCATGTAGTGGGGCGGGGATGACTAACCCCCTCTTGCACCGTCCCGTGGAGGTGACTAGGGCAGTTTTCCAAGTTTACATTTCCTGAACGAGAAGGACCCTTCATGAGCGAGACTGCCGACCGGGTGAAGAAGATCGTCGTCGAGCACCTCGGCGTAGATGCCGACAAGGTGACCGAAGATTCGAGCTTCATCGACGATCTGGGCGCAGACAGCCTCGACATCGTCGAGCTCGTCATGGCGTTCGAAGAAGAATTCGGTGTCGAGATTCCCGACGATGCGGCGGAAAAGATCGCGACCGTCAAGGACGCTATTGCGTTCATCGACAGCAATAAGGGCTGAACAGGCTTTAACGAGGCTCGGAGAGGAGCCACAAGGACAGGCCCGGCCCCGAGAATGGGCCGGGCCTGTTTTGTTTAATGCGAAGGATTGAACGCCTATGCGTCGTGTCGTCGTCACGGGATTGGGTCTGGTCACGCCACTAGGCGGTGATGTGGAAACCAGCTGGGCCAATATCATCGCGTCGAAATCGGGCGCGGCGCGGATCACGCGGTTCGATCCGTCGGACCAGAAATGCACCATCGCGTGCGAGGTAAAGCCCGCCGATCACCCCTATGGCTTCGATCCCGACAAGCGCGTCGACCACAAGGTCCAGCGCCAGGTCGATCCATTCATCATTTACGGTATCGATGCCGCTGGACAGGCGATCGAGGATGCGGGTCTTGTCGATGCGCCGGAAGCGATGCGGTACCGCATCGGCTGTTCGATCGGCTCGGGCATCGGCGGCCTGCCGGGCATCGCCAGCGAGTCGCTGGTCCTGAACGAGAAAGGGCCGTCGCGCGTCAGCCCGCACTTCGTTCATGGCCGCCTGATCAACCTGATCTCGGGTCAGGTCAGCATCAAATACGGTTTGATGGGACCCAACCACGCGGTCGTCACCGCGTGCGCCACCGGTGTGCATTCGATCGGCGACGCTGCACGCATGATCATGATGGACGATGCCGACGTCATGCTCGCGGGCGGCTCGGAAGGGGCGATCTGCCCGATCGGCATTGCCGGCTTTGCACAGGCGCGCGCACTTTCGACCGCGTTCAACGATACGCCGGAAAAGGCTTCGCGCCCCTATGACCAGGGACGTGACGGCTTCGTCATGGGCGAAGGCGCGGGGGTTGTCGTGCTCGAGGAGTACGAACACGCCAAGGCGCGCGGCGCGAAGATCTATGCCGAAGTCATCGGCTACGGCCTGTCGGGCGATGCCTATCACGTAACGGCACCGCATCCCGAAGGATCCGGTGCCTATCGCGCGATGGAAATGGCGATGAGGAAGTCGGGGCTGCAATTGTCCGACATCGACTACGTCAACGCGCACGGCACCTCGACGCCGCTGGGCGACGAACTGGAGCTGGGCGCGGTTCGCCGTCTGTTCGGTCCCGCGCTCGAGACGATGAGCATGTCGTCGACCAAGTCGGCAATCGGCCATCTGCTGGGCGGCGCCGGCGCGGTCGAGGCGATCTTCTGCATCCTTGCGATCCGCGACCAGATCGTCCCGCCGACGCTGAACCTGGACAACCCCAGCGATAGCTGTGCGGGCGTCGACCTGGTCCCGCACGTCGCCAAGAAGCGGAAGGTGAATGCCGTGCTGAACAACAGCTTCGGTTTCGGCGGTACCAATGCCAGCATCGTGATGCGGGCGGTCTGACAGCGAGTGATATGACTTAGGAGAAAGTGTGGCGGACTCGATCCTTCGGAAAATGTTCGGGGCGTATTTCAAGCCTCGAGCAGCTGAGCAACCAGAGGCACGCTTCGTTTCTAGCGAACAGGATGTTCGAAACTATGCGGTCCGTGCGGTTGCCGAAGGGTTTCGCGACCGCGGAACGCTTTACGATGACGTGCGTGCGGCGTTCGAAGACGATGTCGATGAAGCTGTTCTCGACCGCATCCCCGAAATGATCGACTCCGCGATTGCCGAGCATAGACGCGAACAGCAAGGCTGGCCGGTCGTGACAGACTGCGACAGGTTGGACGCGGCTTTCGCCGTACTGGAGGAAGAAGGGATTGTCGCACGCCAAGACTTCACATGTTGCGGAACATGCGGCGTCGCGGAGATCGGTGACGAAATCGACGCGGCAATCGCTCGTGGCGTGGCGGTAGTTGGCTACACCTTCTATCATATGCAAGACACGGAAAGTGCTGCCGAGGGAGGTGGACTCTATCTCAATTATGGCTCGACGGATGATGTGGACGGGAGCGATGTTCGTGTTGGCCATCGCATTGCCGATACCCTGCAGGCTGCCGGGTTACAGGTTGAATGGGACGGAAGCCTAGCCAAGCGCATTGGTGTCCAGATCGATTGGAAGCGCAGACGGACTGATTAGTCGGCACGCTCTCCAGCTTTCTATTCTCCCCAAGGGCGGAAGGGCAGATGATCCATTCTACTTCCCTGCCATCGAATCGACCATCAGCTTGCCGAGCGAATGGCCGACCGCCATCGCGCCGGTTTCGAACGCATTCGTATCGACCACGAAAGTGAAGTCACCGCGCTTGGTTGCCCAGTCGCCATATTTGTCCTCGACGACGCCAAGTTCCTTGAATTGACCGGCGACGGGCGCAGCCAGGCGGCCGCCGTGTTCGGGGACGATGATGCTGCACCAGCCGCCCTTGGCGTTCTGACCCATTACGGTCGCAGAGGCGAGGTGCATCGACGGGTCGAAGCTTATGCTGGCCGACGAACTTTTCCAGGTCAGCCCCTCCGACTTGCTGGCCGACGCACCGAGTTGCGGCAGGGTCAGCCAAATCTCAGGGAGAAGCAGCGTCGCGCCGGTGCGTGCAGACGCCTTCAGGTAGTTGGAATGCGCGCCCATGATTCCATAATCGATCGCCTGTTCGTCGATCGGCGTCGCGACGAAGAATTCGGTATTGGGAAAGGCGCGCGCACCGTGCGTCGGCATGCCATAGCGTTCGTTGACCGGCATGCGGCCCTTGTCCGCAACATCGGCCTTCACGTCGTCATAGGTGAGGACGGTGTACCCCGCTGCGCGCATCTGGCCGACGATATCGTTCTGGATCTTGGCGGCCAGGTTCTGGATGCCCGACTTGGTCAGCCCATCGATGTAGACCCGCGCCTTGCTGCCCGCATTGCCCAGGCCGCCGCCCGCCGACATGCTGGTTCGCGCGGTGACATAGAGATACGTGGTCGGGATCAGGTAGGTAGGCCCCTTGGCGCATGACTTCAGCGTGCCCGTCTGAACCCGGTCGCGATTGATCTCGAACGCCGCGCCGCTGAACGGTTTTGTCTGCGCCTGGGCCGTGGTCGCGCTCGAAAGGATCGCCGACAATGCGGCCATGCGAACCAGATCGCGAAAAACCATCCTGCAAATCCCCCGTCGTTGCACGCCGGCCCCCCGGTCCCGGCGTACCCCGGGAAATCTAGCAACAGCTTGTCCAGGTGGCATAGGATAAATCCGACAGGGAAACCCCCGTGACGGCGGATGGCAACGGGATTAGGGCAGGATCATGCGCCGCCTGATCCTCCTCGTTGTCGTCATCGCAATCGCCGCCTTCGCGTTTTTCCGTTTCATGGGCGGGGGCGCATCGAACGACGTCGAAGTGGTTATCCCGCAGGGATCGACGTTGACGGCCGCGGCACGCGAACTGGAAAAAGCAGGGGCGATCACTTCGGCGGATGCTTTCCTGACGAACGCCAGGCTGTTCGGCAGCAGGGATGCGATCAAGCCCGGCGAATACAAGATCGCGCGCGGCATGAGCGCGGGCGACATCCTGTCGCTCCTGCAATCGGGCAAGGTGTTACAACGGTTCTTCACGGTGCCGGAGGGGACGCCGTCGATCATCGTGCAGGAAAAGCTGATGGCGGTGCCGCTGCTGACCGGCGAGGTCGCGGTGCCGCCCGAGGGATCGGTATTGCCCGACAGCTATTCCTACGTCCGCGGCGAAAGGCGCAGCGTGGTCATCGCGCGCATGCAAAAGGCGATGCAGACCGCGATCGCCAACGCTTGGGCCGCCCGCAAGCCGGGCGTGGCAGTGACGACGCCGGAAGCGGCGATTACGCTCGCATCGATCATCGAGAAGGAAACGGGCCGGCCGGACGAGCGGCGCATGGTCGCTGCAGTCTACACCAACCGGCTGAAGCAGGGCATGCCGCTACAGGCAGACCCGACGACGATCTATCCGGTGACGAAGGGCAAACCGCTCGGTCGCCGCATCCTGCGTTCGGAACTCGACGCCGTGAACGGGTACAACACGTACAAGATGACCGGCCTGCCGGTCGGCCCGATCACCAATCCCGGCAAAGCCTCCATCGAGGCGGCGCTCGATCCCGCACGGTCGAACGCGCTGTATTT
>APMI01004763.1_pt1 | contig 14439 bp, 11 predicted proteins | sample 667938 | NCBI WGS metagenome assembly APMI01 (sample SAMN01084076, study PRJNA167559) | wastewater metagenome | biome: Wastewater | place: Denmark: Ejby Moelle, Odense | collected 2011-11-28 | reverse complement strand
TCGGCATCCAGGCCCATCCAGTGGCCGCGGGCGGCTTCGAGGAGGGTGAAGGTGCCGTTTACATTGGTGCGGATGAAGTCGCCCGGGCCGTGGATGCTGCGGTCGACGTGGCTCTCGGCGGCGAAGTGGACGATGGCGCGGGGCTGGTGCTCGGCGAGCAGGCGGTCGATGAGTTCGCGGTCGCAGATGTCGCCGTGCACAAAGAGGTGCCGGGCGTCGCCCTGGAGCGAGGCGAGGTTCTCGAGGTTGCCCGCGTAGGTGAGCGCGTCGAGGTTGACGACCGGCTCGTCGCAGCTGCGGAGCCAGTCCAGAACGAAGTTTGCGCCAATGAAGCCGGCGCCGCCGGTGACGAGAATCATGCTTTTGTGCCTAAAAATAAATCGAAGCGTATTCCAACTCTCTTGCAAAAGAGACCGGAGAAAAGCCACAATATTTGCTGCGCTAAGGACTAAAAGAAAATTACACGCTTAGGATTTTAATTACGAATATTCAAATCCAGAGCTACCCCCTCAGCCACTTCAACGTATCTTCGCAAGACAATTTTTTCATCAAAATTCGCCTCAACGTAACGCCTTCCTTCCAGACCCATTTCCGACAAAGCTTCGTCAGAAAGACGAACAATCCACTTCATCTTTTCGCACAAATCGTTCGCATCTCGAGGCTGGCAGATAAACCCCGATTTAAGATTTACAACAGTATCTCTACATCCGGGAGCGTCGGTCGTGACAATTGGCTTAGCCATCGCCGCGGCCTCCAATAGGGTTCTAGGGACCCCCTCACGATAAGAAGGCAACACTACACAATCAGCAGCAGCTACCCAAGGCCGAACGTCATCGGTCTCACCGAGATACTCAATGATTCCCTCATCAACCCATTCTTGAACTTCCGCACGTGAAACGGCAGACGGATTGGCTACATCCAAGAATCCCAAAAGCTGGAATCGACTGTCGGGAAACTCACGCTTAAGCCGACGAGACGCCTCAACGTATTCCCCTACTCCTTTGTCCCAAAGCATTCGAGCAATCAATATGAACACCCGTCCCCGACGCTGAACACCATCACTCGCTCCGGGAACAAAGCGAGACAAATCCACACCTGATCCAGGCAAACGCTCCGCAGCGTGCTCCGCCACCAACCCGCCGTCGACGAAAACACGCAAATCATCATAATTCTGAAAAAAAACTTTCTTTGCTCTACCCAAGGTCACGCGATAGAGAATTCGAACAAAAAAAGTAACGATGGACTGATGTATAAAAGATCGACCGAGCCCAGAAATATTTGGTACAAAAATCACACCCAACAAAATAGCCGCAATAGCAGAATAAAGATTTCCTTTCGGAGTGTAGCTAAGCACCAAATCGATCTTTTGGCCCCGAAAAAGACGGTACAACCGAAAAACAGAAACTACTTCAACTAGCGGATTTGTTCCACTACCAGTAATTGGAAGAGCTTCAAACCGAAACCCTTCATCTCGTATTTTTTGCGCGCTTTCACCATCGGGGGCGACTCCGATAATGTCGAATCCTGATTTTTTTAATTCACGCATCAAGCCAAGACGAAAATTCGCCAGATACCATGAAGTATTAGCCACTATAGCGACTCGCATCATCGAACCCTAATCTAAAACAAGAAATTTAAGCGCGATCCCAAACCGTACAATACATACGAGCAACTTCTTGAATGGAAAAATTATCTTGAACTCTAGCGCGTGCAGCGACTTGCCTGGAATGCCACTTACCCCCATCCCGAAACTCACTAATTGCGGAAATAATTGCGGTCGCAAGTGCCCTCGAGTCATGTGCAGGCACAACCCAACCAGTATCGCCAACAATTATTCCAGCATCCCCGACATCTGTAGTTACGCACGGGGTACCACATGCCATCGCCTCAGAAAGCACGTTTGGAAACGCCTCACCGAGACTAGATAAAACATTAATATCCAATCCATTCATAATGGCGGGAACATCTGATCGGCGACCTAACAACTTTACATCACCACATAGACCTTCGCTTTCAATCCAGCTTGCGAGCTCCGTATTCTTTGAATCTATGTCACTCCCGACCAAAAGACAAACGAAACCTACCCCCGCTCTCTTGACATACCCAAGAGCCCGAATAAGATTTTCGTGATCTTTCTGCCGATCAAAACGCGCAACCATGCCTAAAACCGGCACACTCGAGCACAATCCCATTTCACTCCTGACCTCAGTCTTCTGGACGAAGTTAGGGCAAAACTCCGAAAGATCATAACCATTAGGTATCACGCGAAAGCGAGACGCTTCATATCCCAAGGCAACATGCGACTGCCGCGCAAACTCGGAGCAACAGACAATTGACGCCGGAACCCACCTTGAGAAGAACGCACAGATCTTAGCCACTAGGATCGTAGATGTCTTTACGGTACCCGGCGTCAAATTGCTATGGTGAACGCCCCAGTTTATGTTGTGTATGCCTGCAAGACGTGCCATCAAACCACCGACAAGATCAGCGTGATACAACCATGTCTGAACAACATGGGGCTTCACAGCCTTAAGGTGGCGAAACAACTTCCAAAGCCCCTGGCCTGAAATCTTTCCGCGAGGCATAAAGAGGCAATAAACAGTTACGCCCAAAGATCTCAAAATTTCTGCGTACTTTCCACCGTCCGTCATTGAAACAACAATGTGGCGAGAGCTTCGATCCTCACGACACAGACGGACCAGCATACTTTCCGCCCCCCCATCGCCGAGACCAGTTATAACATGAAAAACCGTTCGCATATAAAATAAGAAAGAAATAAATCAATTCGGAATTTATGCATATAAAAATCAAAAAATCAATTTAACTCGAAGTCGCTCTCATTTCCTGAGCTTTAACAATCGCAACTAGATTCACCAAATTGACTATCAAGACAAAAGGAAGTCTCTCCCCAAATACAATCCCAACGATGCTGGCAACCAATACAGCCTTAAGACCGATCTCTGAACTTAAGTTGGAGCACTCAATTTTTCTCCATAAATACACAAGCGCTTTCACAAAGAGAAAAATAAAAAATATGCCACCACTAATGGCATACTCAAGAAACTGAGACTTTGGGGTTTTTGCATAACGACCAGAGAATAAATGTTCGGATGAAATTAATTGACCGACATTACCCTCAATAGAATCACTCAAAGTCAAGACGCTCGAACCATAGCCGTAGCCCAAAGGGTTTACAAAAAAAAGTTGAAGCGCAGCATCAATGGTCTCGCTACGAGTAATAAAACTGCCAAACTGGATTGGATCAAGGCTCGCCAAGTCAAAGGACAGCCTAAAACCAACGACGTCTGTCAAAAAATATTCCACTGAAAAAAAACCGCCCACAAAGAACAACACAAATAATAACGCGGCGAACTGCAACACAAAAAAATAGCGAAGCAAAGTCCAAAAAAAATAAACCGCACACCCACCAATCAATAAATATATCGTCTTAGAGTCACTCATCCAAACGATGAATAGAGCCATTGAAGCTACGAGAAAAACCTTCCATCGGCAGTCTGAGACAAAAATATAGTATAGGCCCAGAATAAACGCCACTGGTCCCGTATAGGATGGCTCCCATCCTAAAAATGGCTCACGGCCCACGGAAAAACGATCTAAATCCTCAATGCTCTGGTGAAAAATCGGAGACAAATCCAAACCTGCCTCACGAACCACATAATATGTAATGTTAAGTATGAAAAAAATCTCGACAAAGCGAAAAATTGCAGACAAACCTAATTTTCGCTTGATTGAGTAATAGACAATAGAGACAGCTATCAGAATTTCGGTTAGAAGATCTTTGACCTTATTGAAAACAAAGTATGCATCCTCCCCGGTCCCATCGAATGCTGTGAACAACAAACCTATTATTCCAAAAAATAACAACAGGAAAAACGGAGCATTCACCGAACCAGCCCTGCTCATGGCGCCACTAAAATACAACCGCGGAAGGCATCCGAACAGTAACGCGAATGCTGCGGTCGACGACGTGACGCCAAATAACCGTGCATCAGGGACTGAAAATAGAACTGCCACTGCGCAGAAGATCAGCACATCAGTTGCAGATAATCGCCCGCCCCCGCCAAAATTTAATAATCTCTGAACGCCCATAGTCCCACCAGAATATATCTAAAGGAACGACATAAACCCGTTCGATCGCGCAAAAAAGCTAACGAGATTACGAGTTTTAATTCACGCACATGCCTTAAACAGCAACACTTATAAAATTTAAGCCTAACTAAATTTTATTCCGCTAGAAAAAAACAAATTTTATAAATTAAAAATAAATTCAAAACCTACGACTTTCTTTTAAGACCGAAAGCGGCCGTGTAGATCAGTCTAAAAAAATAATTAGCCACTCTAAAAGAAAGCTTATCGTAATCTTTCAAAACGATATCCCGAGGACTCACGAACTTATCTTTATGCAATTTAAAAAAATCCTCGGATTCTATCAAAAATAACTCAAACGCCTCTTCAGACAAAAAATCTATATGAAAGCAAAAAGTAAATAATCCAGGCAGGCGAATATCACGGAAGCGCCAAAACTGCTGAGGCAATAAAAACAATTCGTATAGCTTGTGTGGAAAAAGATAAAAGCCATCAGTTATTACGTTAACACCACAGTCCTTAAGCGCCCGCATAGTATTTCGGTCGAAGGAATGCGCGGGGGCCATAAACGACTCAACCCGAATGCCCTCTTGAGAGAATTTTGCTACTGCCGCCCTGACTTTCGTTAGCTGCTCATTGTAAGGAAGACCGGCGAATTCACTGTATGAGTTAATCCCCATCAGGCCGCTTACAGTAGATGTGTATTTATGCTCATATCCATGCAACGCGACACTATAACCACGATTCTGCAGGCCTCTTATTTTATCGAAAAAAAAGGGGTCAACATCATCAAAATTGAGCGCTTCATCGCGGTTAAAAGGAATCACTCCAATAAGCGGCTTTATTTGAAACGTATCTAAAAGCTCACAGAAGCGCTCAAACCGTTGATGCTTCATCCGCGAATGGACATCATCTAACCTTAGAATGTATTTAGGCTTCATTACCTAACCCAACGATATACTGCTTCAAGGACATAAAATGGGAGAGATTTACAGTCCAACGACTCCTGGACGTCTCCGCTAAACCCATCCTTAAACTTATTAATACTTGCCAAAACGGGATCCTCTGTGTTTAACGCATACCCACCAAAGTCGTACTCGCTAAAGCCGCTTTCAGCAAAATACTTCATATCTTCATAATGGAGAAACCTATTCCCCATCCCAATCAGATTCTTGGTTGTCCCATCGTCAACTGTTCTAAAATGTGACGCTGAATACAATAAACGGACCCTGCGAAGCTCTTTGTCTACAACATATGCGTGCATGCACAGAGTTGAATCGCCATGAACAGCTTCCGTAAGAATGAGATTGGCTCCGTATTTCGAAACTCCATTTATCCGCTTTAGGCCTTTACTCGACGCGAATTCATTGTAGTACTCCACAAAGCGACGTCTATCGTCAAAAGAACGAAACCGAATTCCCTCTTTGCTAGCTCGTCGAACTTCATACCTGGTTGAGCTGGCGAATGAACTTAAAATGTCTTCTGCACTCCGACTCAAGTCAACAATTGTCGTGTAAAACTTGTTGCAAACCATGAATCGAGGTTTCGCGCTTCCTCGGTATTGCTTGTGTTTTGAGAACCACACGACATCAAGCATATCCACTCGATCAGAAAACCAATTCTCTCGGATAAATTTGCTATTTAACTTAACCATAATTTTCTATTGATGCTGGAGCAGAAAGCGTTATTTAGGAATTAATTAAAAATCTTTGTATAAACTTGATGGATTGATGTGCTTGAGTATTTATTAGTACATAGCCATTCTATGTTTGAACAAAATTTAGCGTACTGCTGTGCATCGAAAATTTCATGTTGAAATACATTCACAATGTTATTCGAATCATAAACAAAACCTGTCTTGTCGCTCTCCAGCAAGTATGAAAGCGACAAGTTTCGGGAAACAATCAACGGAATACCATAATCATACGCATCAAGCACCACCCCACTTTGCGCCATAAACGAATCTAAGTACGGAAGCAAAATGTAGTCTGCCTGCAAGAAAAGTCGCTCCTTTTCATCATCGTCGATATACTTATCTATCACTTCAAAGGTGACTTTTCCCGCTAAACGCTTGATTTGAGCAGCCAGTGACGCCGCGATATTTGCAGCACATCGCCCTGCTATGGTGAAGCTTAAATTATTACTCTTGAAACCGGATCTATTCAAAAGTTCAAAAAATTCGACGACGCCTTTATTCTCTCTAATAACACCAAATATCAATATATTGATATTTTTTTTTCCGGCAACCGACCTAACTTTATCTCTATAAGTTATTTTTTGACACTCATCTGTAAGAAATGAATGATGAGGTACAAAAAACATTTTTCTTCGGAGACTTTCTGAATAGTAACTTTTACGGTATTCCTCTTCTTTAAAGAAATCGAAGTGATACACGACCTTCGAAACCAAGGAAGACTCCGCAAATTTTTCGACGCACCAATATTCAAATCTCTCTTTTTTTGTATTTGAATGAGGGACTAAATTATGTAAGGTCAGCACCCACCTTGTGCGCTTCTGACCAAAAATAAGAATAAAAAATATAACAAGAAGAAGATACAGGTTTATAGACTGCCAAAATATTAAATAGCCATCTTTACTTAGCTTCGCAACCGCTATGCCGATAGCAAAATACTCTTGGAGTTTCGAGAGTCGCCCCCCAACTGGGAGTCCTTGGGCAATATGGACATACGGCACGTTATCAACGGAACGCGCCTGCCGATTAACATAAACAACACTGTCGCCTCGCGCAGCCAAAAGTTCAGCAAGGCTGTGACAAAAATTGTTATGCCCGCCCTCGTGATTAGGGTCAACAATCACAAGCTTATTTTTTTCTAACGTTTTCATAATGACCGTTGATTTTTTTACTACTTATAACCTCTAGAACTTCCGATATCCACTTGCATTCCCCTCCCGACCACTCAATGCGTCGAAAAGTGCGAAAATAGAAACCCGAGCGAGACTCCAACGCATCTTGTAAATCAAGACGCCGATTTCAAATATCGCACGGAAAATTGCAACCGGATAAAGAACTACTACGTTTTTTCGGTAACACAAAATCATGGCTCTAGCCATATAATATTGTGAAAGACAAGAGCGAACGCTCGTGCCAATAGATGCACCTACTTTGTGAAACACTACGCTTTCTGGAGACACGCCAAGTGTCCAGCTTTTTTTCTTAGCTCTAAGTGCCCAGTCCAACTCTTCGAAATAAAGAAAATATCCCTCTTCCAAAAATCCAACATCTCTTATAAATGCGGAGCGAACCAACATCGATGCACCGGAAACATATGAAATCTGATCGATGCAGACTTTTTCAGCTTTAAATTCATTCTGATTCAGCCCATCGCAAATTTGCCGACCCTGCGCACTCCATAAGTTATAGCGGACTCCGCCAAGAGCTTGCACCACATGAGGTTGATCGTGGTAGAGCAGAAGCGAACCGCAAATTCCAACTCGCGCATCACTATCCATCGTGCGGGCTAGAGCGCTTAGTGACGTTCTCTCGACGACTGTATCGTTATTGAGGATCCACACCATCTCGCAACCTGCATCGAGAGCATATTTGACCCCCAGATTGTTACCATAGGCGTAGCCACCGTTAAACTCCGCACGTAGAAGAAGAACCTCTTTATGTTGTAAATTTCTCTTTTTTGCCGCTTCGTTTACATCAGTTTCTGCGTCGACAATCAAACCTTGCCGTATTCGATAGTCGGATATCCAACACATCAATTCCTCTGTAGAGTTATCTGTCGATGCATTATCAACAACAATAACAGAATAGCTTTGATGATCTAAACACTCCAAACTGCGAAGGCATTCAACAGTATCTAACCAGCCATTCCAATTCAGAACGACAACAGCAATTCGAGCGCTCATTCCAAAATATCACTTTTAAACTATTTTAATTTAAATACTCTTATGCTTCGTATTAGCAACACACTTCTCAAAAGTTATAGCCAAACTGTTCTCATATTTTTTTAAAATTTCAATAGCTTCCGAACTCGATTTTTTTGCAGCCGCTTTCAATTCATTCCTGTTCTGAAAACCTTGGAATACAGCGTCTATCGCGTCGTCGGTTGTCATTGCCTTACCGTCAGCTAAGTAGTTGTAGTTTAAAGACGAAAATAGACCGTTAAATTTTCTACTGTATGCCAGTGGAACAACCGCGACCCCAGAAGAAATAGCACCAATACATGCATGCATTCTCGCGCCAGTCATGAAGTCTAGTCCTGCAATAAAGGACTTCGCCTCTTCTGCGTCATTGAAGCTTGGAGAAACTCGAACTCTTGGAAACTCTTCAAGCAATACCTTAATAGCAGTTCTATCGTCGTCACTCGGGGTGCTATCCGACAGAACGTGAGGAATTAGAATTAAATCCACCATCGGATTTTCAAGAAATCGCGTTATCAACTCGCGAACAACCTTTGGATAATCAACCGTAAGACCAAAGCGATTATTCCCGTCTACGCCGTCAGAGAATAATAAACCGGAGACATTGAACCCTACTTTTATCTTTCCACCATCGCTCCGAAGCAGAGGCTCTTCGTATGGCAACCTAAAAGCGACATCTACGGATTGACTAGAGTTAGCTTCCAATCCAAGCTTTTTTAGATAGTCAAACGAGAGGCCATCGCGAGCGAAAACGTGTGTGCAACGTGCAATTACGTTGGAAGCTATTCTCCGCGTGTACCATTTATTAAAAGGGCCTATTGTTTGCGGACTAAGGATTAGCGGTATCCGACTACGCAGCACAACTATCTTAGAAGTCACTTCAGCGAGGAAACGGCGAAACCCGTAGATATCCGTGAAACTATCACCCTCACCTATATCGAGCACTAAATCGCACTTTCCAACTTCATCCGCAAAGCGAGATCTCCCTAAAAATATTTCTTTTAAAGATATTGCTCCACCATTAGTGACATCGATATTTTTAGGATAATAATCTCTCGCTCCCATCGTTCCAAAAACAATGAACTTAAGGTCAGCGTCTATTTTTCTCGCTGCTGCCTGGCAAATTGCAATCTGTGATTGGCTCAGAGCTCCAACACCAAGATTGTCTGAAGAGAATGAATGCCATAGCAGACCGATCTTAATAACACGGCGCGAGTTTTTCATAGACGAGGCTTTAATTAAATTAATTTAAAATTATTAACTATAAACGCTATACAACTTCATGCTTTGCTCTTTTGTACGCGCCCAACATATTTCGTAGCCACTCAAATGGTCGCACTCCGAGCGATGCTTTGACTAAGCCTAGCCGACGAAACTTCGGAGTAGATCCCATCCTCAATTTCGTCCCTATCAGCCGTCCTAGAAGCATTTTTTTTCGAGCTTGTTGATAGGGCTGCATCTTCTCGACATCTGAAACCGATGACTTATTAAGCACTAAAACACCTGCTTTCTCGGCTTCTAATAATATTTCTTCGCCAATATCGGTCCTTGTGATAACAAGACTGCGGCCGTCTCGCTCCTCGAACTCCGGGTAGCCATTCTCTCCAAACCAAGCATCTCCACCTACAATATCAGCGAACTCTCCCGTGCCATCCGGGCACAATTTACAACGAAACTGTAGGTGTCTATTTAAGATTGCCCCCCACGATGCAGCGTAATCCATCTCGGCAACTGTTCCGTCCAATGCAACGGCACGTGCTTTTCCCGGCCAACCATCTCCGCGATAACGAAATGACTTCAGATTATTCTCATGCACGCCGAGTTTACTTAGCAATGCTTTGGATCCTTTCACGCTGGGAATTCCAGCGCACATAAACGAAAGCATGTAAGGAATCGTCTTAGTTACACGCGAATCTTTATTCGCATATTGCCTAATTGCAGCGATATCACATGGCTTACCAATCAAGGCAAATCGCTTTCCGCTAGTCAGCATCTCCTCAAGTACAACTAAAGGTGCCGATGGTGAGTAGCGCGAACCAGCACAACTGAGCACTTCGAATCGCGATCGGCTGAATTGCATTTCATTCAAAAAAGGAGACGCTTTTGAAGCGGTGATCTGCGCGACGAAATCGACTTTTCCGGATTCGATCAAATAGATAGCCATCGCCGAAATTACGCCACCTGATGATCCCTCCCGTCGTACATTAGCATCTAACGCATGACCAGTACGAATCTCTCGTATTGGTCCCCAAATTGGATGGTAATTCTTAATTCCTCGCTTATGGGAAAGCCCTACACCTGGACAGGATTTAAGAATAGCCTCTGATTTTTCCCTCTTGATCTCTCGATAGAAATTAGGGCGTAAAAAACCTGAAGCTGAAATTTCCATCTTTACGTTCTCACTGCCGCCGACGGCCTCACAAAGTCCGCAGCCTGTACAGTAGCCGCGACTGACTATGCTTTTTATTTCTTTGTTACTCATTTTCACAACACCATCTCTAGAAAAATCTAAGAACCTGTCCTTTTCAACCTTTTCAACCTTTTCACCAAAAATATTATCCGAAGTTCTTAATAACTAATTTTTGAATAGAATTTTATCTAGCCTTCGCCTATCAATCTCCTAAGCAGGAGCAATCAGTTGTTCGGATCATCAGCGTCTAGGACGATGATCACAGAGCGCTTAGCTACACAGCTATAAAAAAGGGCGGCCCAATATAAATTTATCTTCCCATTTGACGCAGGAAAATTTCTTAAAAATAGAACCTCAAATTTTTATAATTCAAACTCACAAAAGACAAATCTTATTTTTTACTTAAGAACAGTATAAAAAGAAACAATCATAACAAGAAGAATGGCAAATCCATTTTCACTCAGAGACCTATAAAGATTAGCGGTTATCGTCCGCGCGTAAAAAATACCCAAGAATAGATTTCCAATGCACAGCGAAAATAGCCACCGCTCTATTTTCATAGATTCTGGCAATGCACAGAACGTAAAAAAAATCACAAACCAGTGGGAAAATCCACCGATGACTCGTGCGCGCTGTCTTCCTGATGCAGTTAGCAAAACCCCCCAAGCAGACGCATTAACCCGAAAATAAAACAAAGCCCCAAAAAAATAAAGAATATCATTAAGACTCGAGTAAGCTTCGCCATAGAGCAGTCGAACAATCGGCCCAGAAAAAAAAGCTAGTAGTGAGCCAACGACCACCCCGGCAACCCAGAAAAACGACTTTGCTCTTCTTGCTTCTTTTTCAAAGATGTCTTTGTTAATAAATCCGGCAGCCAACCGAGGCAAGAAAACGTTCGCAAGGATCTGTGGTGCAAATAAAGCCGCTTGAAAAATCCTGGCACCAGCTTGATAAAGACCAACAGCTATTGAACCAAGATACGAATTCAGAACCACACTATCTATTTGACCCACAAGACTTTGGAGAAAGAAATCAACCGCATAAGACGATGCAGTATTGATTCTCGCGAGGGCACTATCAAGAGATGAAACTGAAATTGCACCAACAATTCTGACAGACGCGATAGTGGTAATCCCAAGAATTAACATACGTGACGCTGCATATCCTAGAGCAACACTTTCCACTGATGTCCAAATGAGCGCAGCCCCAACAACAACAATTGCATGCAAGACAGACCCGCTCGTTACAATTCGGCTTTCAAGATCAAACCGACCCTTCGCCCTTATTGCCCCGCTAAAAAAATCTGAAAAACCATCAGCACTAGTAGCGAGGAGAAAACCAATCAACAACCAAATGCTTTCACTATAAAAAAACCAGCCGATAATGATAGACCCAAGCAACAACGGAGCGGTCAGCAGCAATTTCGCGGTAAATGTCTCGCTTACGATCTCGCCAGTATTGTCCGGCTCAACACTCATTTCTCGAATAACGTATGAACCAAAGCCAAAGTTATTGACTAAAGACAGCAGTGTTGCAATTGAAAGCCATAACATCAATTGCCCATAAGAGGCGGGCCCGAAAAGCCGCGCCAAGGCTGCAAAGATGAGGACTCCTGTAACTAATCGAAGTCCAGTAGAAACGGCCATAAATGATATATTTTTTAATAGCATCAGTTTATGGCAAACACATTTGAAAAAAATAAGTCAAGGATTAAAACAAGCTCAGCTAAATTATTTAGGCGTCAATAAAAAAAGACAGATCTCACGATCTTGGTGACATTACAACCTTACTGACGACTGATAAGACTATTCAGATTATCCATGTACCATGGCATTGCTAATTTAAGGCCGGTTGAGATCGTATGGGTCGGCGAATAACCAAGCAAAGAGCGTGCACGGTCGATATTAGCGAGACTATGCTTGACGTCCCCCTCACGGAAGTCTCTGAAAACAGGCGTAGCCTTCTCAAGAAATGGATAGTGATCAACAAGGTTGTCGCGTAGTAAGTTGTACAGTCCTATTAGACTGGTCCGCTCACCTATTGCGACGTTATACACTTTGTTAATTGCATCACTACTCATAGTTGTCGCAGCGAGAATATTCGCCTGAACAACATTATCTACGAAGCAAAAATCTCTGCTCGTCTCTCCATCTCCGTTGATGAAGACAGCCTCACCCCTTATCATGCTCAAAATCCACTTGGGAATTACTGCCGCATAAGCACCATTTGGATCTTGCCGTCGACCGAAGACGTTGAAGTAACGAAGACCAATGCAATCCAGCGCATACGTACGAGAAAAAACATCTGCGTATAATTCATTTATATATTTTGTCACGGCATACGGAGAAAGGGGGCGTCCAATCACATCTTCTGTTTTTGGAAGGCCCGGGTGATCACCGTAAGTAGAGCTACTTGCCGCATAAACAAATCGTTTAACCTTGGCGTTGCGCGCGGCCACCAAAACATTAAGAAAGCCGGAAACGTTAGCAGCGTTAGTACTTATAGGATCGCTTATGCTACGCGGCACGGAACCAAGTGCAGCTTGGTGCAAAACGTAGTCGATTTTTTCACATGCAGCCTGACACTTTTCGAAGTTCCGAATATCACCTTCTATAAATTTAAATCTTTCCCACTGATCGACAGATACTGACTCCTTAACATCATCCAGATTACGTTGGTGACCAGTCGAAAAGTTATCAAGCCCCACTACACGCTGATCAAACTTAAGGAGAGTTTCAAGTAAATTACTACCGATGAATCCTGCAACGCCTGTCACCAACCAGACTTTCGGATCCTTACGTAAAACTTCGCAAACATTTTTATAAACCATAATTCAGCGCTTGCCTTCTTTGTTTAATTCAACCTTCGACGGAACAATTACTTCCCGGTGCGATATGAATAACGGTATACATAGCCCTTGTAGCCATACCTATATCTCTGCCGATCTGTATTCAGATCATTGAACACAAAACCTTTCACCTGAACACCCGCGTGATTGAGCCGCTTCACGGACTGTTCAAGCTCTGCAATCGGATGACGTCCGGCACGAGCGACCATCAAAGTGGCACCAGTCATGCGGCCAATAATTGCGGCATCTGACACCGCCAGGATGGGCGGAGCATCCACGATCAGCGTATCGAACTGCTTACCAAGCAATTCGAGCATCTGCTCGAAGCGCTGGTGCATCAGCAACTCGGATGGGTTCGGCGGGATCTGGCCGGTGGTAACGACCCACAAGTTCGGCACTGAGGTCGGCTTGACGATGTCTTCCAGCTTCACCGAACCCACTACGTACTCGCTCACGCCGGTTTCGCGGCGCAGGCCGAATTCCTTATTGATGTGGCCCTTGCGCAGGTCGGCGTCGATGATCACGATGCGCTGGCCGGCGTTGGCCAGGACGGCCCCAAGGTTCTTGGAGATGAAGCTCTTGCCTAGGCCGGGGCTGGAGCCGGTGATGAGCAGGGAGTTATGGGACGCATCCATCAGCGCAAAGTGGATCGTGGTGCGCAGGCCACGCAGGCTCTCGATAGCGTCGTCTTCAGGGTTGCGGATGGCGAGGAGTTCGCCAGCCTTGTTGCCCTTGGCGCGACGGAAGATGGCTGCCTCTACCGGGCTGTGGGGAATGGTTGCATAAACCGGCAGTCCGAGCTGCGTTTCGATGGTTTCAGGATCTTCGACGACCACTCGGAGGGAGCGCGCCAGCCACACTACACCGAGGCTGCCGATGAGACCAAGCAGGGCGGCCACGGCTAGCACAGCAGGCGCCTTCAAGCCAACGGGTTGGCGGGAGACGGCCGACTGATCCAGGATGCGCACGTCACCCACGGTGCCGGCCTTGGACACCTTCAGCTGCTGGGCGGTGTTGACCAGGTTTGTGTAGAGGGTGGTGGAGACTTCCACGTCGCGAGCAAGCTGCAGCACCTTCTGCTGGGTATCGGGCAGCTTGTTCACGTCCGCGTCGAACTGGCTGCGGCGCTCCTTGAGGCGCTGCAGGCGCTGGTCCACAGCCTGCACGCGGGGGTGCTCGGCGG
>APMI01030970.1_pt1 | contig 14442 bp, 9 predicted proteins | sample 667938 | NCBI WGS metagenome assembly APMI01 (sample SAMN01084076, study PRJNA167559) | wastewater metagenome | biome: Wastewater | place: Denmark: Ejby Moelle, Odense | collected 2011-11-28 | reverse complement strand
TCCAAAATTTATAAAGTTTCCTGTATCAAATCAGACAAATTCTAATTTTTTCTCTGCCCATAATCAATCTTATCTCCAATATTTACTATAAATAATTTTAAAATAATTACATCTTTTATTTTTGAACATATTGAAAACTGGTAATATTTGTCTGTAATATGGTACTAAAGCTTAGCCGATCATCTAGCCGGCTAGAACTAATTTTTGGATTTTTTTCAAAGCGATACACATCACATCATGATCTTTTGTTGAAAGGGCTTCTATAAATAGGTAAGGGGAGAAAGATTACTTTTTATTGGGATTATCAGCTGCGGTAACACTGGAAGCAGCTTGTTTGGGTTTCGTTAGATTAGTTCATCAGTCCCCTGGCATGCAAGGAATCGATAAGGTTATTCTGTCTCACGGATGCCTTAGAAGAAGATGGGTAAATGTAAGTGGTAGTCTAAATGTTCAGGCTACATTTTCCAAGTAAGCTATATTATGATGGAATGATACTTTTCTTAGGGCTCCATTGAAGCTGACGGCAACTGGAAGATCACCTCTTTCATAGTACTTTCGGAAAAGAGTTGGCTCGCTGAGTATTTTCCTGAATTAAATAGATCGTACTTTTCAGCTTGGAAGATTCCTGAGACGGCTGGCTTTGGCACTGACATTTGTTTCTTAGGGGCAAGAGAAGATGTGTCTAAGGTTAAATAAAAATAGTTACTTCCACCGCTTCCTGTGAACTTGCTGCTGATGTTGGGTAAATTTGCCAGATCTTTTGTTTTCTTGCCTTCGGGAGAGTATGCTCTTTTCTTCGGAGGGTACAGCATGATTAATAAGTTGCAAAAAATATGATAATCTGTAATTTTATTGACATTAGAAGATTATTAAAATTAATGAAATAAAATAATGAATCAATCAGAATTTTAAGGGAGCATTTGAATGATATTGAGTGTTGAAATTATGTTGTCTCTCGTGATGAAGTTTATCAGAATCTTTATGTGATTATTTTCTGCATTCAGCAAATGTCTTTCCGAAAATATTGTTGGCAAGCACTCGTTTATTAAACCCAGTATACCCTGGCAATGGTTCTTATAATTTAACATACTATTTGCCTTATTTCTGAACGATTTTAGTATTGGCCCAAGGATTGCTTTGATTTGTTAAGGAATTCCTAAATTATTCATTTTTAGTGGCTCTGAATTGATCAATTTCAGGTCCAGTCGACTGCCCTAATTTTGGCTACTGAACTTTAATTTCCTTATTAGGAATTCCGACAACTTCAGCAGCAGTTCTCCTCAACATTTCCGAAGGCGGAATATTAACTTTAGTATGCGTACTAACATATTTCTAACTAGGTGGTATATCTTGTCCTCTCACATAGTTATTACTGCTGACATCATAGGTAATCTTGCCAAAAGTATTAGCATGAATGTTCTCTGGCTTTATCGCATGGACGTAACCGGCATAACCTATGTTAAGATTGAAAGTGTACCTGGAATGTGAGAGCTCGGTTCGTACTTTTATACGGGCACGGTGTTATCGTAGACTTTTTTGGGAATGTGGCCAGTGTAGCCAGGAACGATATAGCTCAGTCTTTGACCTTAGAACATGGTAAGATTGGTAAGAGTTACACAAATAAAATTATTCTAATTTTACCAATATTTTCCAGTTTTATACTACAATTTTAATATTCAAGTCAATCTCTGCAATTATTTATCAATTAATAAAATGCATACATTTAGAAGCATTTAATTATTATTCTGTGAATAATTTTGCATGATATGATAAATTATTGATAATAATTTATTAATGAAAATCATAAAAACTTAAGTGCTCACAGTTGTCATTCTCTTGATTTACTTATCGGTGTCGGTTAGAAAATAAACAAATGCTGCAAGTTTACCATTAATTGCTGATTTGTATTTTCAAAATGGTGAGATGTTATTTGTCGCAGCTGATGGACTATCTTTTGGGCATATTAACAAAAATAATGGCACAATACCTGTAAAATACAGACTAGAACTACTATAAAAAATACTTACCGCAACTCCTCATCAAATATTAGTAAGCGGAGGCTCTTAAATGATTCAATATGAAACATTCGGTAGACAATCATTACGAATATCAAGCCCATTTTCCTAAATGACAGGCTAATCCAACGCAAGCCGTCATGTAGGATTCCAAGTATTCCCATTCGGCCAGTATATCTGCATGGCCTCCTCACTATATCTGACATCATATTCAACAAACAGTACTGAACCTTCAATTCCAATACTTCTAACATTATAAACAGGATAAAAATTACTAAGTCTGCACACATTTGATTCGATATTATTATTATTGAGTATCACACCGGCTGAGTTATGTTTTACACAGATTGATTATACGATGATTAAGAGGAAAAAATGTATAACTAGGGTGGATGTTAATGTTTAGCCGAAGATTGTTGTTTCGGGGAAATTTGTGTATGTCGAGTATACGGAAACTAATTTGCAAGTTTTGGATCATGATTTTGTTGTGATTGACAGTTTTCAAGAGCCTGTTCTGCAATATTTTAAGGGTATGGCCAGTTTTGCAGGATGGAGGACCTATGATGCTACGAGTAGAAGCATCAAGAATTGGAAATTGGTTGCGCATAATACAATTGGGTAAAATACATTGGCATTTGACTCAGGAGAATATATTCTAAAATAAGGCAATTAAATAATAGTTAAAGTTCCTAATATTTCAAGCGAGCCACATGGTATATGGTTGAACAAAAATCAAGTATACATTGGAAAGGTACAAGGAAGATACTAACTTTTAATTCAATTCAGCACAGGTTCGGCAAATTTCTATTAAATACTCGCAGATCAAGGACAGACTCCCTCAATTACTCTAAAATGGTCAATTTGATTTCTATCATCAACAAAATAAAATATTAATTCTCCTTACTTTTGCTGTTTCTGTGTCTATGTCTATAATATAAATACATGTATACTTTATATAATATTTTTGTATAATTATCATGATCTAAATGAAAGAATACAATGAAAATAACCCCGCAGATGCAAAAAATCATAGTGAAATCAATATTATGGAATCAAATCATGTCGATGTTGATAAAACTTGTTCAATATCGGTCACTAATAAATAAGTTTTAGTTAAGAGTCTGTACCAAAGCTATCTTCATAAAAAAATAGACGATCAGAAAATATGTAGAAATATTATGGGTAAAATTATTAACAAAATAACAATATTTATGGAAACTTTTTGGCGATAAATCATGCCTGATTTTATCAAAGGCTAAGCAGATGTAAAAATTGACTAACCTTAATCATAAATTTATAGAATGTTTAAAAATCGAGGCAGTTTAATTTAATAAGGCAATTTTTCATACGCTCTTAACATATGTAAAGCAAAGAAGAGCAATTTCATAATTATTGTATACAACGACGAAGACAATTTATTCACAATTGCTTCTCATGCTTATTTAAAAGTACATAATATTTAATAATCCATAGATAACAAATTACACAATCATACCAATAAATAAAAAACATACAAAAATATTATAAAATCTCTCAATAAACATAAAACAATAATCAAAAATAACTTTCTTAATCTGTCGATTTAATTTCGTTAACTAATTAATAATATTTTGTGAAATTGACGGGTAAATCAGTTAATAATAATTCGATATTTCACTTAGTATTGCTTAATTTTCAATTAATGATTATTTGGAATTTTAATAAAGCTGTATTAATAAATTTAAGACTTAAAAATAAAATTAAATGATTTCCAATACTTAAGTTCATATTTGAGCTAATTTTTATCTTTATATTGAATTGTATCTTTTTATTAATTCTTTTTATAATTTTGTGCATGGATTTTATTACGTATGTATTATAATGTATACAATTTCTTTTAAAATATTATTTAAATATCAATTTGATGGGAGTTGTATCAAGCACTAAAGAGCTCATTGTTGCCACAGTAAACTATTCAGGAATTCTGCATTCACCTTTTGAATTCTATTCTGAGGAGTCTTATGATGAGGAATAAAAATTAAGTAAATGTTTCAAAAGATTGCTTTAACAATAGTTTCATAATTTTGATCCTAAGACTTTCAAATGGGGGTTAGGCAAAATCGATCAGAAATTACAAAAATAGAGGTATACTCCGATATATAGACCATAGGCCGGAGTTGAAAAGGATAGGATGATGAATTAATAATAATTTAGACAAAAATGGAGATCATAATTTGAAGAAGCCAGAAAAAAGATCAACTTTGAAGTTACTAATGAATAAATTAAGAACGCCGAGAACTTTGATACTCATTGCTACAAAACATTTATCAGTTACATCTTTGATTAAAAATTGGCCAATGCTCATAAATTACATTCCGACAAATACAAAGCATTTATGCACAAATTCTTCTCAAAATCATTCTTGAATTAAAATCAAAAGATAAAGTTAACGATGGCAGCTATGGAAAAATAAGATGTTGACGTATTTCTATTTCAATAAACAACATAAAAATTTCATGAAGTTGTTAAAGCTAGTCAAGATTTTGTAATGTATCAGACTGACCATTCGACCTCAATAATCGTGCTAAAGAAACGTAAATTCAAGAGGTTTCACGATACTCAACAAATATTGAGCCATTTTCCTCAATAATTTGCTAAAGGATTACATTGGAACGAAGATACCGCGATATGCTTCGTTGACAATTTTATCTTTATCAGTGTCCATTTATCTTCAAAGAAATAAAAGAATGGACCTCAGGTCGCAAAAATGCTTGAGGATGTTAAAAAATTATAGAAATTGTACCCAATGTGCGAACTTATTGTAGGTGGAGATTTTAATTCTTTTGTTTCTCCTGAATTGTTAACAAGCCTGGATAAAAGGTTCCATTCCTTTCCGTTGAAACCTGATGCAACTACAACAATGAAAAAGAGAACTTGGCTTCAACCTCAAGCAAACAAAGCTGATGAATTATCTCACGATGTTAAAGATCACCTAATTTCAACAATTCCAATGATAAAGCCAAGAATAGTCTCCATCAGAGGATAAGATTCAAAGAAAATTAAGTACATTCCCAACCATGAGCATCCTTGCGATCATTTTGTAGTTACTGCCAATGTTGTTATCGAAAGAGATTGATGATCTGCATACAGGCTCTATATCTAAGTTATAAATTATTGTATGAGTATTGAGTAAAATTATATGTATTAAATAAATCAATGCAAAGGCTGTTTCTTAGCACCAATATACTGTTTTTGCTCGTTAGCAAGAGCCACTGTCTAGGATTTCGCAAACTGGAAGACTTCTTTTATTTTTCCTTACAAATATTTAACCCCTTTCTTAAAATCTTATGTGTCACACTAAAATAAAATAAATATTTACTTTCTTACCGACCATAGTCTTAGCCTAGATAATACTTTATTAAAATTTATGTGATATTTTTTGTAATTCAGTAATTTACGCTCTATTTTATACTTTGCTTTAAATTTCTTTTAAAATACAGTTATATTCATGCTTGATTTATAAAAATTTAACATTTATTTATCTTTTGAGTCGATTTGTGAAATTATTGTCGAATGGATCCGATAAAATACGATTTATTAATTATTTTATCAGCTAGATTAATCGATCTTATTGTAGTTCATTCTTTTCCCGTATTTTCACATAAATTTATTAGATTTTATTAGGAATTTCAGCATGAGATTCATACAATTAATCCAATCTAGTCTTAGTTGTGCTTAATTTCTAGTTAGTCTTAATAATATCATCATTAACTTTCTTAATTTATTTCCTAATAATCTAGATAGGACTAACATTCGATTTATTTTACTTATCAATCTTCGGCAAAGTGGACCCTAGTCCACTGCTTTCCCATTTTTTCTTCTAATCCTACATTTTATTAACCCGATCAATCAATGCCGCATATTTGTTACCTAGATTTCTCACAGATTATTAAACACTATCAATTCTATTATTATTTACTTTTAATATTGAATTATTTCTTAAGGAATTTAAATTGCCTTGGATTGATGGTCTGAAACTACTGTTACTTTCACGGAAAGCATCACGTTTTGAACCGTTACTGCTTTATGCCTAGTCTTCGTTTAAGGATTATTTTATAGTATTGTTACTTAGATTTTTCTATTTTATTTATTATGATAGTTTTGTTATAGAATTTTATAGAGTTTTCAACTTATTTTTATGATCATTATTAGAATCAATCAATAAACACAGCTGTCTCTCCGAAGTAGCTGTCTTCTCCCGAATACCAGACATCTCCAATTTAATACTATCTTTATCATTCATAAGATCTTCCATAGTTTTCTTCGCTGAGACTAAATGATCAGCAATAACAGAATTCGTGCGACTTATTTATTAGAATCTTTACTATGCTGATTTTACTGTTTAGTTTAGTTAATTTTTTACTTATTTTTTTAATTAATTCAAAAATTATTTTATCTATTGTTTGTAAACTAATGATGATTTTGATTATTATTCTTGTTTCTAGAGCTAGGCTGATTATGATGATGGGCGAGGCTGCTAGGTTGTTGCTGGCGGCGGTATGCAGGCTGAACTTGGGGTTGGATTTGAGGGTTGATTTTTTATCTGCTTTGTGCTTAAAGATGGAGCCTGTTTTTATATTGATTGGAGATTTTAGTTGGTTATTGCTAGATTTGGAGTTCTTGTTTGGGATGAGTCGTCGCAGAGTTTTAGGGTTTTTCCATTTTATTGTTGAATTCCTTTGACTTATTTTCCTGAAGGCAGCTGCAAGCTCTTGTGATCTAGACCAGTACTACTCTTAACAAGCTCTGTGATTTGCATTCTAAAATCTTTCCTAAGTTGAGTCAATTATTCTTATATTTTTTCCACAGTTTTTTAATAAATAGAGTAAACTTTCTGATCCAATATTTACTGACTATCTCTAGCTAGTTATTTATCACTTTCCTTAACTCTAAAAGTCTGTACCAATCGATCAGTATTAGGTGGACTACAATTAACATCCATATCTTTGACACCCCTAGGACTAAGACTGAGATTCAACTGCAATCGATTCTAGATATGATCAAGCATTTATTTAGGAGTTTTTTCAACTACAGTCTCTATATTTCCACTATTACCTTTGACAATCCCTTAACTCATAATTTTCTAAACTTTTTCCTATATTTCCTTACAAATTAGCCCATATTTCTAATCAATTTGTTAAACTCTTTCATATATTTTGCCATTTTCATTGTTATATTTCAGCTGTTATTGACTTAATTTATGGCATGTAGATTACAGATGTGTGATTTTTGTGTAGAGATCTTGGATTGTTGTGTTCAGGGCTTATTGGATTATTGACACGTCCAGTTTTACTTGGATATAGTTATGCTGTTGAGATTGCTGTTGAGAGCCTTGTTTGGGCTGTTGTTAGATGGCTAGCATATTTTTTAGTTATTGCTGTATATAGTATAATAATATATTGTTCTATTTTCTATGTATTTTATTCTATAGTATATTTTTAATAATACATCGAGAAGCGAGAGAAGGTACTGCTTAAAATTATTGGAATTAGCCTATTTATTAATTGAGTTACATTTAAGAACTTTAAGTGGTATTTTATTTTTATAATGTTTTTAATCAATAAAGAACTCCTTACTAATCATCGTATTACTGCTAAAACTATAACATTTTACTTGATTTAGTCTGTATTTAAATCAAGATCGACAAAACATTTTATTGAACTAAATTCTTAACCAGAATTGTGAACATTCAACATATTAGGCTATAAAATATTGAATGCAAACTATTCTACAATTAAACAAAAAAATCCCTCAATATTTTTTCAATATTTACTAAAATTGGCATAGACTCTTCCATATGTCATACAATCAGTCAAAATATGATTAAAATTGGACAATGGTCTCTTTTGCTTTTTACTGGTTTATGCCAGGACAAATCCTGTAATATCTAAGAAATCATAAATAAAATCCAAACATAAAATAAAAAAATGCAAGCAGGAGGCTTCGGCGCATCATCAACCACAATAACCCAGTAACACAAAGACCTCGTGAAGAACAACCTAGCCGCAATCAACAGCAAACTTGGAACCCATGCCACTTCATTCACTGTCAATGCAGTCAGCACACAAGTAGTCGCAGGTACTAACTATTTCTTCCACTTGACCTCCAATGACGGACAGAAGTACTCAGCGTTGATCCATGTGCCACTTCCGCATACTAACGCACCTGCGCAGGTGATGAAGGCCGAGAAAGGGCACAATGCTGCCAAGCAGTGATTTTATAGATAAACATATCTTAGATTAAATCATTCTATTAATTCATATACAATAATAAATAAATAAATCAGCATATGATCTATATTTAGAATAATCTCCCCATTATCTTATCATTCATATTCACAGTACCATATTCATCAAGCCCAGTCCGACACAGACACTCCAAACTTTGCCCTCCAAAGCATACCCCTTCCCTTCAGCCAATCCATGCACATTTTCCATAAGTTGCTCGTTCAATACAAATTTATAAACCTTAATATTTTCCTAATTTTCCAATTACTGTTATTGATGGTGTTAAGGATCATCACCGTTTACTATGCCAATATAGAATAATCCGCATTAATTTGATTTCCATGGATCGCAGTACATTACCGGTAAGGGAATTTTGAGGAATTGAGTGATTTTGTAACCTGTTTATTATAGTACTTCTCGGGCTGCGTTTTGTTATAGGGAGCCGGAATCGATTAGGCCGGATGGGAATTATAGCACGAATTTGTTTGTTGGGGGGCGGAAATTAGCGATAAGTACGATTTATGAGGGTTTTTTTGAGATTGGGTATTTTATTATGGGGATTACTTATACTCCGTCGATTGTTTTACCGCTGTTTTTTGTTGTTGTGCGATATACTGTCTAGTAATTTGGGATTATTTTGTCGCCAATGCTGTAAGTTGTGTATTTTATGCCTAGCCATTTGCTTTAGAATATTGGCTATTATTTTATTACTTTGCTCTATTTTTATTAAGGTTTCTTCTCTTATTTCGCTTTTTGTTGATGTTAAGTGTGCTATTGTTTCATATCTTTATTTATTTTGTTAAAATTAGATTATTTTATAATATATATTTTTAATTATTGATTGATTGAATATGATGAAGCCAATAAAGAAATTTAGATGATTCCATAATATGAAATTAAAAGGCGAATCTGAGCATTAATGCTTTTTTAATCAAACATTCAAGAGACCAAACTATATGTAAAGTACATTTTATGTTTAAAAGAAAGATCATCTCATAAAAAATATCATTTACGTCAATAGCATTCATATCATAATATTCTCATTTTTCTTACAAATATCATATTCAAATTACAAACAAAATATATAAAAATATCCAACAGAAAATGTCAAAGATAAAAGCCATAAAAATAAACGGTTTACAATTAGCAGAATAAATCATAACACAATTGTAAATAAGAATAGGAAGATACCAATCGATACAAAATATATTTCAAGACACTCCTGGCCCAAGATTAGGTATTATTATGGTCGGCGACAATCCAATGTCTTTGTCTTTCATTAAAAGAAAAAGGAAATATGCAAGATTAGCTCAAATAAAGACAAGATTATTTACAATAAAAGCCGATGACTAAATTTCACCGGAATAAATGCTTAAAAATGTAAAAAATACAATAACAAAATTGAACAACGATGCAAAATATCATGGAATACTTTTACAGTTACCAATAAACCCCAAAATATCGAAACATTAATCATAATTACTTGACATGATTGATCAAAATAAAGATGTAGATTGTTTATCGAAAGCTAATAGATAAATATATAAAACTTAACTTAAAAATTCAACGATTAAACCCTGTGTTGTCGGAGCAGTGTTGAAAATATTTGAGAAATATTAAATTGTTAAGCCGGATTCAAGGATTTTGATTATCGGTAAGGGGAAATTAGCGGGTCTGCCTTTGTATTAATTGTTATCGAAGCAAAGTTAGAATGTTAATATTATTGATAATACCATCAATAAGGTATAATTTTAGAAGTTAACGCAATCAAGCGATATTATTTTATCAGCCACAGGTGTTCCTATAAATATATAAAAGATCAATCTCAAGAAAGACTGCACAATATTGGATATCGGCTGCAGTCCTGACCCTAAAAACCCAGGCAAAGTTCGTGGAGATTTTGATTAAAAACTGAAACAAGAAATCTGTAAATATTATACACCTGTCCCGAAAGGCATAGGTCCTTTAGTTGTGACTTCATTGATGTAAAATGTATATTAGACTTGGAGGAAACAAGTTCAAATGAATTATGAAAAGAACAAACATGTATAATGAAGTTCTATATAAAAACAAATAATGTATATGCATAAAAATATATCGATCTTTATATTAATTACAATATATTATTGACAAAATAAAGAATAATAAAAATATCATTCACTTCCCATAACACATAAACTCATACTTTTCTTTCGATAACATTTTGGATATCAATTTTCAATTTTTGATTAACTTGCCTAATTTAATCCATTTATTTCTTATGTTTTTCTGCTCCTTGCTTTAATTTCAAATTCTAACTATCTTTAGTCTGCTGTATTTTCGTCGATAAATCAGTAACATTTCTTTATAATTCCTGACACTCTCTTTACAATTTCTGTATTTCCGTCGCCTAAAATAATATAATAAATCCCATACCATATTTTGTTTCTTATCTTCCGATTAGATAACCCGTCTCATACCATGACTGATACTACTTTAATACAACCTTTTATAAGCTTTGATCTGACTTCTATACTAATCTCTTACTCTGACTAATAATAATCCTCGTTGTCTGCAGTCTATGGTGATCTGTCTGATAATTTAATCAAAACATTGATCGTAAAGTTATTAGCGGATTGGACAGATACCTATTTATTTTGATTGTTTTTGCAGTAATTTTTTATCTAGTTACTATTGTAATTGGACGACTTAGATTTTTGTTGCTGGGGTTGACAGCACGGTTTGGACCCATAATTGACCATTATCTGTGCGGTGCTATTTTGGAGGTAATATTTAACCTAGGATGTCTTATGTGTGATGCGGTTATTATTATTTTTTTGATTTTTTTTGTTGCACTGGCTTGCCTGCCGTCACCAAGACTGGAGTTGAGTATTTTACTAAGGAACTTTGATCGCCTAGCATCAGTTATATTTATATTATTATTCAATTTATATATTATGAATGTAATTCAAATTATTACGTATAAAATAAGATAATACTCAATTAATAATGATATCATTCTTCTTCTTATTACTAGGCGGTTTAACAAACGGATATTTATCTCTATGATTGGCATATAAAGCCCCACTTCCATCATAATTAAAAGTCAACTCTTCCCCCTGTTTGATATCCCTTAGCGCAAACAAAGCAATATACTAAGTACCATTACTGAACATAGTCTAAGCTCTTAAATTTTGATATCCTTAATTCCCATGATTGATAAATCTTGCCTTATTGCCCATGAATCTGGCATCGATTGAGGCGCTGATTACTTTGCCATTCGGTGAGTCAAAATTGTAGAATGAGAGATCTTTAATCATAACTTCTCTTATAAAATCTACGTCACTACTGATATGCTAGCCATTATATTTGCAGACTAGATCATTTTTACTGAAATTTTAACCTGCAAACGCACCCAAACCCGCCCCAGGTATTTTCGAGATGCCAACAAAATACCGCTTCTTAAAATCTCTAAAAATCTGATCATTTTTACAATTATTTTTCTTCAACGTACATTTCCCAACAAAACATTCCCCACAGATACCAGGCTGACACTCCATTTTATTAACAAAACACAAACATTTCTAACTCTGACACGTATCATTACCTTTACAATGACATCCAATTCTCCGAATCTAACACCCCTACGTACACAAACATGATGGTAAACAAAACCCACGTTATCTACACACACATTATTAACATCTATGGTCGATTGGGGTATGATTTAGGAATATGTGCATACAAGTTGCGAATTATGGGTTTTGGTTTTTGCTGCGTTTTTACTGATATATGTGCTTGTTTTGTTTTTTATGAGATTGGTGGTGGTTTAGAGGAATTTTTATGTTCAAATCGATTAATTTGCTTGATTATTCGCGTAAGTGGTCGATTTAGGATTTTTGCATTTTTTGGTTTAAGAGATCAGTTAAATTGCATTATTATGTGAAATTCACGAATATTTCATTGCAGTTTATTGTTGTGCTGCTTTTCTAGTATTTTGATTGAAAAATATGCCAGATTTGGCAAGGATTATATGAAAATATTTGGATACCCATCTTTAATAGTGATTTTGCTAATGGTGAAATTAGTTTATGTCGGACTAACATCAATCTTTGTAGATCTTTTTTAGTTAAATTTAGATAACACTCAGGTCCACATCCTTTCTTCAATTTCTGTTTCTAATTCTGATTTTATTTCTATTTTTATGATTTCTCTTCCAATTCAGTCATATTACTCTCTTTCTCTTGTTTCAATATTTAACAAAATTTCAATAACTTAATAATGGCCTGAATATGTTCTGCCTAATTTTTCTTATTTTTTTAACTAACATACTCTAACTGATACTCTGCAACCTTATTTTCTAGTTTATGTTTCTCACAATCATAGCATAAACATAAGGCACAGTACCAAGTCTTCATGATCATAGGTAAAGTTTTCTAATTAATCTAATCACACACCTAAACAGATATTTTTAAATTATGAGTTTTTAACGATGAACGTATATATTTTGAACCCCTTGTTATACGGTATATGAATATTTATGGGTGACAGAGTGGAGAGTGGGTTTTATGGAGATTTGGGATTATTTGGGAATTTTTACGTAATATTTATATTAGGATACTCAAAGCTGTTATTGTATCGAATGTGCATATAAATTTATATTTAACTTTCATCCATTGTTGCATCACATATTATTTCCCTTAATTTTTACCATTTTTAAAATATAATCTAATTTGTTAATAATAATTCATCATTTATTACCGTTTAGCTGTATCTTTAAGATGCTAAATAAATGAAAAAGTATTAACAATCTAATCATTCATATATGATTAATTTTATAAAGGAATAAATATAGAGTAAGGTGAGTAATATGGTTAGATTTGTTGGTTATCGTAGAATTATTTTGGGGGTATTGATATGCGGGTGTTGAATAAATAGTGTCCGTTTGATTGTGATGACTATAGCGATGAAGATGTAGCTGATGATTTTATCATATTTACGATTGTATATGATGCTTAATTTCTATGCTATTCGTGCTATAGATTTTAAGTAACTTAGTTTTTGTAATATTTGTTGTAATTGTTGAGATATAAATTTGTGCGGAATCTTTGTTGCCATGATGGTCTGCCTTGCGAAAATATTTTTACCACCTTTCTCTGATCTATGTCGATTATGCTCATTTTATGAAGGGACTGCTATAGTGTTGAAAGTAAAGGATTGAAGGAAAAGATTTGAGGAAGATTTAGGAGGGTTTATTTATTATTACATATTATAGAAAGAGATGGATTAATAAATGAGGGAAAGTTTTAACTAGGTATTTATATAGTAATAATATTGAGAGGTATACATTTTAAGATAAATTACAGTTTTCATCATTTCTTCTTTTCAGCAGCTGGCTTTGTGGTAGCAGCTGGTTTGCTATCAGCTTTCTCTACTTTTTTGGGAGCATCGGATTTTTTAGTCTCGACCTTCTTGACTGGCTCAGTTTTCTTAGCATCAGTCTTTGGGGCCTCAACCTTTTTAGTCTCAACTTTTTTAGGAGCCTCGGTCTTCTTGGCATCGACCTTCTTGGGGGCTTCTGGCTTTTTGGCTTTGGTGTCAACGACAGCTGGCTTCTTGTCTCCCTTCTCAGCGCTGAGGGAAGCTTTTCTTGCAGCCTTGGCTTGGTGGAGAGCAGCTTTCTTCTTGGCGATCCACTTGTCGTAGACTTTCTTGTATTCCTCTGCAGTGGCAAGAGTCTTTTTCCATCTCTTGATCTTGTCCTCCTTCTGGATTCTCTTTCTTCTGATTCTGACGTCGGTGACGAGTCTTTGGATCTTGGGAGCCTTATTTCTGAGAGGAGCATCTGGGTTCTTGGCGCTCTTGAAGGTTCTTCTGATGACGTTCTTCTTGATCAAGGCAGTCACGTTGGCGGATTTCTCGCCCTCGGCCTTGGAAATACCGAAAAGCTTTCTGATGCCTGAGGCTCTTTTGGGACCCAATCTTCTGGGCTTGACGACGTCGGTAAGGCCCGGGATCTCTTTCTCGCCCTTCTTGACGACGAGGCATGAGAGCATCTTGATATCGGGACCGACGATGCAGCCTCTGACTGACTTTCTCTTCTTCTCTCCTTTTCTCTTGGCTCTGTATCCGCTGGATCCAGGCTTGAGGAGGAGTCTGACTCGCACGTTGGAGAAGATACC
>APMI01014788.1_pt1 | contig 14443 bp, 8 predicted proteins | sample 667938 | NCBI WGS metagenome assembly APMI01 (sample SAMN01084076, study PRJNA167559) | wastewater metagenome | biome: Wastewater | place: Denmark: Ejby Moelle, Odense | collected 2011-11-28 | reverse complement strand
TTCAGGACAGGTCTGTGCTTTTGAGGGAGCTTAAATTAGTATATTATAATACTAGTCCCTCTATATACTATTAATTTGAGTTGAGCTGTCGGACATTAAATAATTATGAGATTCTAATAATTAATAATTAAATCCAAAATAAATTCCGCTTTCAGAGATAACTTTTTAATTCTATTAGTTGGAATTTAATTAAGATATAGTGTTAATTTATATTGTAAATTATTTTTACAATATTTTCCTGTGAATATTCTTAATTAAATCTTACAAAATATTTTCGTCACATTAATATAAATGAAGACAATAAATTAGCAGATAAAAACTATTTTATAAACCATCATAATATAATCAACCATCTTCGTCAGATTCACTGCTACTACTGATCGCATTTTTGTTAATGACGGCAACAAATATGCCCTTATTTTTTCCCACTGAGCACAACAGACTTCGATTGTTTCCAGTCAAGGGTGCACTCGAGTTTAAATTTAATGTATTAGATTCGTGATTGTTGTTTTATTCTTAATCTTCCATCGGATCGCCCTCACCAAATTATAGTTCTTCAATTTATTAGAAAAATTAGTCCATTCTTGGAGGGGGTTTAAAATTTCTCATTTACATTTTCTTCACCATGCCCATTGATTCCGAAAACGTCATTCTTTTTCCTCCTATTTCGTCATCCAAACTCTCCCTTGGAGAGGGATCAAAAATATGTATATCTTGATCACTGCTAGCACAGATTGTAATATTACTGTAAAGTCTGTTCTCATCGCATAGGTGAGCTGACTTCTTTCTGTTCTTTCTTAATAATTTTTTTATGAGAATTTTCTTAGAAAACGAACTATTGCTTTTGTCTTCCTCCCAGATAATCTCCTTACTTTCTGGAATTAACATCGATTTGTATACGTTGCACTTGCACTTCTTCTTAAAATTGGGCACTTATGAGTTTTAGTCGTTGTAGCTTGTCTTCTTGAGCATTCTTTTTTGTGACTCGACTAACTCCATTTCCCTCTCTTCCAGTTTATGAAAATTATAAATATTAACACTTCCATTGGAACGAGCAGTACCATTACCATTGCGTGGAGTCAAACTCTCAGCTTCATTTTGATTTTGAGGAAGTGTGTATGTTGATGCACAGATTTTTCTGTTTATTACTAAAATTGCGGTGTCATTCTAAATTGCTTCTTGTGAGAAAGTTTTGTTCAAATTAAGATAGCGACCACTTTGCACGAATCCATATTTATCAACATCTGCAACTTGATATATAAGCACATCTTCTACAACGCTACGGATAGTTTCACAACTATTAATCGTAATTTTTACTGAGCTTATCTTGACTAAATCCTGGTTCAGGAATTACAAGCTCGTGCTGATCACTGATTTTTACGAGTGTTCCGAGTTGTGGATATGAAGTACATCGTGTTCAGTTAGATTTATTATTCTTTTTTGACTCTAAAGTGACGACTATAACCTTTCTCCACGCAAGAACAGGATCTGTTTATCTCTTTAAATGTAGAACTATGCCTATACAGTTTCGTGCAAGCGTGCGCAAGTGAGCACAGAGGGCACATCGACAGTCCTGAAGGGCTTATTGGTTCTTCTCATGATTATTTTGACAAGGGGAACGTCGTCACTGGCTGTTGAGTAACATTTGTTGCCTGCTAACGCTTCTTCTTCTTTAAATTTAGTGCCGACGGTGTTGCTCCGCCTCCTAGCCATGGGGAATGCTTAAAATTATTAAATAATATAGCAAACTAATTATAAACTTATCGCCTGTGAATCCTTAATTTGGCGTTTTTGGCTTATCTTTCGAAAAGGTCTCACTATTTTATGTGAATTGAATCAAAGAATGGTTTTTTATTATTGTAGTGCCATTTTTATACATTCAGATGTTCGAATTTAATAATAAATATATCACTGTATCAAAATATTGTCAACGTATAAGTGTAATTCTGTTGTACTTGAAGTACTAGCTTGCTCATCTACCTTAAAGGAAGCTAAATTTAATGTCAGACTACCATCCCTGCATTTAATAATATTTTCGATATAATTTCCATACTCCATGCAGATCAGCATTACTTTTACTTCGAGTTTCACTTTGGGTAGGGTCTTTTTTGCTATGAATTGCCATCAGATGGTCGTAAGTGGCTATGAAGTACACTTTTTGTTAATTTGATACTTATATCCGCCATTTTTTACAATTTTAGGGGTTTGGTGACAGAATTTGAGATAATTTTGTGTACACTGTTGAATAAGGAAGTGGGGAACCGATTGCGGATTAGTTGTCTTGCATTTATTCATTTATGTTTGAAAAATATTAATCGTCAAGCTTGTCCTGCACTTTCTTCAATTTTTAAAACTAAGCACGGTACTCTTCGATATTATTAACATCTGATTTCTATTTAGTAAGCTCTCTGCACTTACGCGTAAGCATGCTCAAATTAATGATGAATTTTGAAGAAATAAGCTTAAGAGGAAAATCTGTAAGATGTTTTTATAAATGCTTGAAGGTGAGACTGCTATCAAGCATACCAGCACAATAAGCAATGCAACTAATTTCTTCTTAGATGTAGACCTTAGCATCAAATTGAGGAACTATAATTTTTTAAAGGATATCCCTCACTTTATTTCTGATTTAAGTCTGATCTTAATTTAACCCTAATGCTGTGATACTGGTGATAATTTTCAATAATTAAGTAACACTTGTTTGTTGACATAGAGCTGCATATCTATTTTTGTGATTGAATAACAATTAGAGTGCATCGTAGTATAGCTAGTCAACCCATCTGCCCATGCCATAGCCATTAACAATATGTACCAGCGCTTTTACATGAATATTAATATTATTGTATAGTTATGGCATACTAAACCGAGGAGGTGGGTTCTAAATCTGTTAAATAACATGCTGAACTACAGCCAGTAGTAATGGCTAATTTTTATATCTTACTAAACACAATCGATTGAATGTCTATGATAACTGTAGTATTGGAATATTATTAAGTTCATTATGTAACAGTGTAGATAGCTAGTGGTATATTTTGTATAATGAGGAGTTGTATGGCAGGGGCTGATATGGTACAATATATTTTATGCATTGTTTGCGCATTAGTATATCCCCACGTATAGCACTATCCCTCTATTATATATCTGATTTACTCAATATAAGTTTACTCTTATTTTTCCTATAATATTTCTAGATATCAACAAGCCCAAAAGTACCAATAAGCATGCCAACAGTATTTTGTTATATCATTTATTTCTGCATTTTAACATTATCGATGGTGAGTTTCTGGCATAAATTGACAGTCTTGTTCATGGAGGAGACTGCATTACATTAGCGGAGTATTGTGATGAATTGGGGCAGGGTGTTAATTGATAGGGCAGGTAACAGTTAGTGCAGAGGTTGCTGTTGATTAAGCAGAATTTATTTAAGAGTGGTTATGTGTGAAGAAGATTAAGATGATGACAGAAGTAAGGCTGAACAGTTTATGAAACAAGTCAAAGTGTTTATCTATTACCACCTATAATCATTCAGTTTATTAATATTCTTGGCCACAATATCATAAACTTTAGCATCTCTTGGACAACAAGCCAGAAATTATAGGATAGATTCTATAGCATAAGCATCTTTCACATCAGGTAGTCTCTATCCTATACACTAGATAATATCAGTAAATTTATTCCAATTTCCCTTGATATTTAGTTTAGAAAATGCCCTCATGACTAATCCCAGATCTTTATCTTATATTCTCCACATTCTCTATTTCAACTCCTAAACAACAACCATATTAATTCTGTTATATAATTTATAATTAAGTGCACCTTGTTAATCCTGATGATTCATCGCATACGAGTACACAATAGAACAGAAATCAGTGTTATTAAGATTATGGATTTGTTTGAATGATGCTGCTTATAACTGTTGGAATTATCTTGTTGCCATCATGTTTATACGGTTGTTTGTGGCCGATTAAGGAAATCTGTACAGGGATGTTTTAGAGTATATGTTGCACAGTATTGCTGGGGTTATTATTGGCATATTAAATCTACTTATCTTATTCTAGTTCTGTTTAAATATCTGTAATAGATGTTTTGGCTATATTTTCTATGTCTTTATATATTACACCAACTATTGCTATTTGAAGTGACTAAACTGTAGTTTGCCTTTAAATCTGAAATTTATTGCATCATATCGATCAAGAAATACTTGCTGCTCATATTCTCTTATATTCTTGAGTAAATTGAGATCTTGCAGACATGCTTACCTATCTTACTGCTGTTGTTGTTAATAGTTAGCAATAAATTCTTCCACTTTGGCAGGCTACTGTAATTGAACTGGACCGATGCTAGTCAGACTTTATGCAAATGAAGGTACTCGATCATGAGGTTAGGAAACCACTAATTATGAAGACTAATTTTATGATTGCTGTTGTTGTATAAGATTGTTAGATTTTTATTTAACATTTACATCTCGTTATTGCTGTTGCTTATTATATTAAAGGAATTAAGGATTATTTTTAGTGGTGATTTGATCAATCACTGCTTTAATGTTAGTGGGGTCATTAAATAACCCTGAAGATATTAGCAGTTCTAGTTGTTAATTATTTCTGTTCATTTTCATCATATTCTCTATTTTTCTATTCTTCAGTTACTTCTTATTCTCCTAATATTTCAAATATGCCTCATCTTTATGCTTACCTTCTAAATAATTATTAACATTTTTGCTCTTCTTTTCAATAAGCCTTTTCGTTTATTTAGTTCTGAATAGCTGTTGTTTGAATTTTTATTCAAATTCTATTTCTTACTTTTGATCGTAGATGTGAGACTTAGAAGCTGCTAGAAAACTGAAATCGGTCTCATCGTGGGCTTATAACTTTTATCGGGTCATATTTGATTTGTAAGTTTTCGCTATTTTCTATGTTTAGACTGTTATTGTACTTTGTTTAATGATTATTTATCGACGTGGAATCTCGTGCCCAGTTTTGGGTTGGGATCTTAAAGTAATGTTGAGAATTTTTCAGTGGGTATTTTTTCGAAATTTTTTCTCATCTCTTCAGTCTGCAATCGGACTTACTATTGATTAGTGAAGTCTTTGAGCTTGGGATCGAACTCTATCTCCCTTCTAACTCTGCTACGAGCGAATGTGTAGAGTAGAGCTTTCCGTAATTTAATCATAATTAACATATAATAAAGTAGCGCATTATACAGTGTTCCCTCGTAAATGAGAGCAATGTGTAATTATTGTCTTAAATGAGTGAGTTATAGATCATAGAGAAGCGAGTGGTCATCTTTCGGACTCGTCTACTTTGGTGTTAAGTTTGACCATACTTTTGCCTAAATAAGGTAAATTCTGTACCGATTTGCCCTATCCATTGTTACTTTTCGGAATTTGAGGATGCGGCGATATAAAACATGTCCTGATGTGTATCAATTCTCTAAGATATAAATGCGTGTACGAATGTAAATTATTTTGATGTTTCTTCGTCGCTGGACTTAATAGAAGTTATCTATTTTAGAGGGATTACCTCTGTTGGCGATGTGTAAACTTTACGCTCTTTGAAAGTGAGGATGGCCTGCGGTGTAAGCACGAACCAACGACTAAACTTTTACAAATATGTACCTTCGCCATGTTTTCCAGAAGCGTGACTCCTTGTCTAGGAACCCTTCCTTAATAATAGACTGCACTTCCTTCTCGATGTTGATATTGTACATCTCCCTATTATTTGTAATATATATTGAAATGCCTTACTATTAACCAGACTCTATTTGTAAAATATATAAAAAATGATATAGGACAAATGAACTCAATTTATTAAAATATCAATGTTTTATTTCACTCCACGAACTATGCATTGTTGAATTTCTTCAAGTTTGTGAGACTAGGATACTGTTTCTGGAAATTCTTAGCCAGACTCAGCAATTCCTGACTCATTTCAAGTAACTCACACGTTTTTATTCTTGTAAGTTAAGCAATTTGTTCCATATATGCGTCTGAATTCAAGCTAGACTACACTTGCTATACTGTTTTCAATGCAATATAGATCACGGCTCCTGCTAGTTTCTTGTCTTATTTCCAAGCAAGTTCAGGGCAGTGCATGGCCATTTTGCCTAAGTATACGCTTACTTTCTCAAGATATTCAGCAGCTTTGGGCTCGAGTGGGATGTCTAGTTAAGCTAAATTAGAATATAATGTACCAAGAGCGTGTCTGATTACATCGAAACACGTGGTCTGTTGCAACTAGAATTCAATCACTGAAAGAACTTCTTGTTCCATGTCGATGATTTCACGCTTAGCGAATTTCTTACGGCAGATCTTGTCATAGATTGTGTTGATTTTGAAAGGATAAATCTATTCATACTTGGAAGCCATGAACATTGAAGCTACTCCTACTAAATGCAAGTCTGACACTTCAAGTTTCTTAGTTGTTCTTTTGAAAAATAAGTCCATATACTTGCAACTGCGGAAGAACGCTTACTCGCTCATTTTGTACGATGACAGCACTTCGATCATCCAGTCTACCATCTTGGCTCTTAGTTGACTCGTGATGACATGGCTCTTCAATGCATCAGAGACATCCGAGCTTCTGTCCATGAGGGTGGATAAGATCTACTCAGAGTAGTCTCGCTTGACTAACCAAGAATACGCTTTCTTGAGATTGAGTCCGACAAGTTCACTCTCCTCTTTAACGTCGAGCTTAAGCGAAGTAATGATCTTTTCGGGCTGGTTGCATTGCTCAAGAGACTCCCTGAGCTTGAACAATTTGTTGTGCCCTTGCGCTTGTAACTGAATGTTGTTGCTGTGATTTTCTTTGTCCTCCTTTGTGAGCGCGAGCGAGTATGACTTCTTTACTCGGTTGGGCACTTGTGGAATCATCTTTAACGACTTAATAATTATAATTTAATACTAAAATCAAACTTATTATAATTGTCACCGCCATCTCATTTAACTATTTTATATATTCAATTAAAATTTCTTTCCAATCTGTTTCTCAATTTATTGAAAGTTTATCTTTAAAAGTGATATCTCTAGATCTATTAAATGAAATCCAATCTTTGTAAGATGTAAAACAAGATAAAGATTTATTTTCTAAATAAATGAAAAAATTATTAGATTATTCAATGTCTTGAACAGAATATTCAATATTTGACTATTTTGAATCGACTGTGACTACAATAGATGAGCATATTACTATAATCACAACTGTATATTTAAATAATGATAGAAGCCGCCCTCGATCCCAAACTACTAAACACTTTAAAAGGTCACAAGGATCAAATATCAGCGATAGATTTCCATCCTCAGGGGTAACATTTATATTTAAAGCAGAAAACAAATTGTCTCTGGCTCTAATGACAGTATGGTATTCGTCTGGAATCTCAACTCAACTGGCAGTGTGTACAAGTATATCGGGCATAAAGATGCTGTCACTGATGTTAAATTCTCACCTATTGGTAATCAGATTGCTAGTGCATCTAAAGATTAGACTGTCAAGCTTTGGACAAATAATTCTTAAGGAAATTCATTCACAATTAAAGCTCACAACGCACCTGTGAGATCGGTTAACTACTCATATGATGGTCATTTACTTTTGACTGGATCCGATGATAAAACTCTGCATGTTTACAAAGTTGAAAACCAAAAGTTACTGTTCGAGCTTAAAGGCCACTTAAATTGGGTAAAAACTGCAACATTCAGTCCTGATAATAGAATCATCGCGTCAGGGGGCGAAGATAAAACATGCATATTCTGGGACACATAATCCAAGAGCATACTTAATCAATTCTTCGATCATAGTGGGACAATAAATTCGTGTAAATTTAACTCGGATGGTACTTGTCTTGCCACGTGCTCTAACGATCGAACAATAAAATTGTATGATCTTAGATGCAAGAAGCTCATTCAGCATTATGATGCTCATGGCGAACCTGTCACTGCGATCGATTTCCATCCAAGAGAGTAGAAGATTTTATCAACTTCGCTTGACGGCAAGATTAAAATATGGGATACCAAAAAGGCATCACTTGAGTACACATTGTATGGGCATAATGGAAGTACAACTGCAGGATGCTTTTCCACTCATGGTGACTACTTCGCAACAGGAGGATCGGATTCAATGGTTATGCTCTGGAAATCTAACCTAAGCAAGAACGAAGTATAAAAAATTCAGCCAATTGAATCGAATAAAGCAAAACAAAAGAAATAAGAGAAGCAATCAAAACCTAGAACTCCTTTAACTCAAACACAGACCCAGCCCTTAGTACTAGATCAAGCAATTCCAACAAAATCAGTGCTGCCACCTCAACTTCTGCAGCCAGTCTAGTCAAACCCAGAATAAGCTTAAATTCCCGAGTAAGTAGAAGCAACAGTAGACTTGATTTCAGAACAGCTTAACTTAGTGATTAAGTCACTTATGGCTATGGAAGAGCGAGTGACTAGAAGTTAAGAAAGAATTGCTAAACTTAACATGGTTGTGTTCAAGAGACTGTAATAACGTAGAAATTTGAAGAATAAGATACTTAATATTGATTAATTGACAGCCACAGAGTTCAGGACCACTATGAAGCGTAAGAAGTACGTGCCAAGCGAATAAAATGAAGACTGATATATATATTGAAATTTTTGCCATTATATTCTAAGAAAAGAGTAATAAATATTAAATCATGAATGATGCTGATCGCCTTTCTTGCTATGCTGCAATCTTAACTTTTTATCATTTCTTTGGAAAACTTATAACTCTTATTTAGCCTCTTGAGCCAGAGTAAAATTATTTTGCTTACGATGAATAATGTCTTTTCTCATGCGTGAATCTGACATTAAACACGGAACATAATCCATCATTTCGAAAGGATTTACTTTTTCTATATTGAAGATAGTTTATCCATTGAAACATACTTTCTGGTAAAATCGGCCTGTTATTTAGCCCATTTATTGCTCAATTTGCTCTTTTTTCAGAGACTTATAGTTAGAAAAATTTGTGTTTTATTTCAGCTTGATAATTTTTCCAGAAAAGAAGTCATTAAAGCCAGCCAAAGGATCTTTTGAAGATTTGTTTTTCCCCCAATCTAATTAGCATATGAGTCTATTTTTTTAGTCAATATAAATTGATTTCTTTGTGACTGAGACTTTACGATCTCCATATACTAGACCTGATAGCTCGCCAGGTGGACACGAAAACTTAATGATATCTTTGTCTTATTAAAACTACACATAGTTGAATCCGTCATTAATTCCAGCAGCTGTGTTCAAACCCATTTAAACTTTGGCCTCGAAGCTTCCCCATATTTTATACCCACGACCGATCATATATAAACTGCTGATGGGAGGGTGATGACTGATTTGCTAACCGTATACAGGACATCCATCGATGACTCCTTGATAAGTTTATCCTAAAATAGGATTAAAGGGTTTCTCCATTGTGATATAAGCAAGAGAGAAACCAACACCAAAACATATTACTTTCGCCATTCGCTCAACTGGACTATTCTATTTGACAGCTTATTATAAGAAAATGGGTGCAAATATGTAGCCTTTGACGAGTCTCTAAAGGTTCGAGTCAGTCCCAAATATTTATATTGGCAGTGAGGTATTTAGAATGCTTTTGCCTGCAAATAAATTACGACTCATGCGTTTAACTACTAATTTTAGCACACTGCTTTGAACATTAATTTTTTACTGATTTATATTGACGAGGTCACCATTCTATTTTACAACCCACTCATTTTGAAATAACCAATGATTATTTACCCCACTTACAGTGTTTTATGTTTTCTCAGTCTATTTTTATGTCTAAGTTGTTTTCATTTCTTTCTTTATATTTGTATTTTTTTGTGTAGGTCTTTCGATAAATTTGTGATGAACAAGTCTCTCATTGAACTTGATTAATTTTTAATCTTTTTAATCAATTTATTCAGACCCTGATTGTACCACTTATTATTATTGACTCATAAATTCTTGCATCGTTTATGGCTTTTCCTCGTTTTAATCAAGTTTTAAACTGCCTGGCATTGTGTAGAAATTTTATTATTAACTATGCTCACTTATGCATTAGATTTATTGATTATCAAATTCTTTAGTGCTGACACTCTTTCGTTGAATACATTAAAATGAATCTAAAAATTTACACAATTAACCGATATACATGCTGACTAATTTTCTCGTTTTTTTGTAATGTTTGTCATTTTTTATTTTAAATTATATTTTGGCCTCGACAAATATCTATATCTGATTGTTTATTTCACGAATTCGCCAAATACAATGCTGAACATCGGCGTCAAGCACATTTTAAAATTAGGGGTACATGTTTTTATATGGCGGTGATCTTTCTATGATGTAATTTGACCCATGATAAGTGAATTAATTTCTCTCGTAAATAAATCTAACTTAGTTATTGTCAGGAAATGTATGAATTTATTATATTTTACTTTTTCCAATCACTTTATTGGGCAGCATCCTGATAAATTTAATAGTTGGTTTTCTTCTTTTTATTTCGTTAATTTATTGAATAATTTATGAAACACTTTGAGCATCTTTCTTGAGAGAACTAAATTGGATGATTTTTCTGACTCTAGGTCCATTTTTTTAATGAAACTAGCCATAACTAATTTATTAGAACCTGTCGAAACTAGTGAATGTGTGAATTATATGGAGCATTTTTGCATCCTATAAATTTGTCATTTCGATATATTGACCATTCTTTTTATTTGACTCAGTTTCAGAACTGACCATCGTTTTTGTTTGCTAACTATCTAAGTATTATTCGATCATTGATGATTTTGGTTTACTTAATTTGCTCAATTTTCCTACTTTCTTCGAGTCTTTAAGCATATCGACGATGTTCTCCTTCTGTGCTTCTTCCCATAACTTCGTAATCCTACTGAGCAGACTATCGAATTGTAGTCCATATTGGTTCATTCGAATTGTATTGCCAAGGGGTCCTGGCTGAGTCGCTTCTAAAACAATATAACTACTTTTCTTGTTCTTTGACCTTCGTAATAAGTAATGGTGTAGATCAATTTCTATTTTGTTCTCAGTGATCTTCAGAATTTTCTATCGTGCTAAGATTTCAACATTAAGAGTAACTTACTTTTTGAAAAAAGATCCCAAACAGAATACAACTTGAATGTTATTATCTTCTTGCTAAGTTTTAGAACAAATGCTTTCTTCCTTGTGAGCTTCAGAATTCAATATGACATCTAAATGTTTGACGTTCAATAAATAAAAGTTAGCCTGCTCGATATCGGACAAAGCTTTAAATGCACTTTTGAAGAAAGGACTGGTTTAGTTTCGGACTCTCCCACAAAGTCCACATGCGAAAAATGGAGGTTCTTAATTAGCAACTTTCATGTGCTGATAGTAGAGATAATCTTCCAGTTTCTCGCTGGAAGTTTGGTTCTTAAGGCGTATTTTTTAAACTTCAATGAGGAGGTGTTTTATTTTATCTTTGTTGCTCATATTTTAATAATATTATCCATTATCATCAACTTTCACACACACAATTATATAACATCAACATCGAATTTTAATTATAATTATTTCTAAGATGACAATCATTAAAATTCAAAGCTATAAATGAACTTATCTTAAATTTTATTACAATTGATTGAAAATGATAGTGATTAGATAGTAATATAGACAGATATTAATATAATAATTGATGTCATACGCTCACTACTTTGTCAAGAACTTCAAGTTAAAGGAAGTAGTAGATTTGTTCTGTTATGGAACTCGCTTCCCTCACACGCTCACGTCCATCCAGAAGATATCAAGACTCTACAGGTTTATCAGCTGATAACTTAGATGCGTTCTTCGAAGACAAAAAGCATTAACCATCCACGAGAACAGAGGAGACCCTGATGATTATCATGAATTCGCTAGAATTACCAGAACTAAGCTTGAAGGCATCATGGACAAATCAGAGAGTTCAGCTTAGTTTAACGAAACTTTGCAAGAGTTTGAAACATGGGTTAAGGACACTCTTGAGCCAACCATTCTATTCAAATAGTGTAGACCTTACTCTGCAACTTCTGGAAAGTATTATGTCTTCGATAATGAGGACATCGCTTATGATCCTTTCGGTTACTATTCGGGAGCACAAGTTGGAGGAGATCATAAGAACAAATTAGGTCACCTCTTTTATCAAAATTTCCCACTTGACGCCAAAACTTGGGTGTATGCTCCACCCGGAGGTGCCATCGATGAGACTCCCGTCGATAGTGAATAATACAGCAAATGATTATAAACAAATAACTGATTTCATCTAACTATTATCATTTCTCAGCATCTGTTGGAGCTTGCTCTGCCTTAGTGTCTGTATGAGCTGTAGTAGTCTCAGTTGCAGCTTGAGGTGGAACGGTCTCAGCTTTGGGAGCAGGTACCTCAGTTGTTACAGCTTGAGTAGCCTCAGTTTTGACAGTCTCATCCTTTTTTCCTTTCTCCTCAGCTTTTTTATTTTTCTTATCTTTTTTAGTCTCGCCTTTATCAGCTTTATCGGTCTTCTCAGCTTTGTCAGCCTTCTCAACCTTGTCAGCTCCCTCGGCAGTCTCCTCCTTTTTCTCCTATTTCTTCTCCTCTTTCTTTTTCTTATTTTGCTTTTTGTCCTCCAATGTCTCTTTTTTAATCTCACTGTTCTCACTGGTCAAGTTGCCTTGGACAGCCAAACCTACAGCCTTCCCATCAGGAGTATAAATGAATGTATATTTGAAATCGTCACCCTCCTTGATAACAGAGTCAATTTTGTAATATCCTTTTCTCTAGAATTGAAGGAACTGACCTGCGCTCAATGTTCTGATATTACTATCAACATAATAGGGAGCGCTGAATCTTGAGTTGACATTGACAATATCCTCGAAATTAACGTCCTCCTCTACTTTCTTCTCTTTAAGTAAGTGATCATACTCAACGAGCTCTGCAATTAACAAGTTTGTTCCGTCAGCCAACCATGTAATTTTGTTGGTCTTCTTGAAATCTTTATCATCAGGAAGATAATCGGCGGTGAGCAAATAAGATCCATCAGGTTGTAACTCTTTAGTTTTAATGAGAACATTGCCCCAGTTCATTAAAGTAACTTTCTCTCCAACGTTTACAAGTTTGTCGGCATCAAAGAAATCAATCAATACATTGCTGCTTTTCCAGAGTGGTCTGTCGCCAAGAGCAGGGTTCAGTTTACTCATCTGTGTGGTCACAACCTCAGGCTCTTTAGGGACATTATCTATAAGAATTCTTGAAGCTTTGTCAACTTTTACAGCTGAATATCTCGGGCATATTGGGTCAATAATTCTTTTGTTGGTTGCCCAAATTTTCTCCCACTCCATCAAATTGGATCGTTTACTGGGTCCCTGCTCTAACATGAACTCAGTCAAAGTCTCAACTCTGATACCTTTTCTCAACACACCTCTTACGGTTGGGAATCGAGGGTCATCCCAGCCATCAACTCGCTTAGTATCGACAAACCATTGTAGTTTTCTTTTACTAAGGCAAGTATACTCGAGATTGAGTCTAGAATACTCGTAGATCTCGTGTTTAGGGAAGCCAAGAGCATCCAGCACCCAGAAGTATTGTGGGATTCTGTCTGCGTACTCGTTTGTTCTCATGGCATGGGTCACTCCCTCCAAATGGTCGACAATTGGGCAAGCAAAATCGTATGTCGGATAGAATGTGTATTTCTTTCCTGTTCTTTGATGAGGAGTTCTGTTAGTTCTACCTAAGACTGGATCTCTCATGGCACCGTTATCAGAGTTCATGTTGATCTTTGCTCTTAGACAGTACTCATCAGCCTCACCTTTAAGCATTTTCTCGAATAGCTCTAAATTTTGCTCTGGAGTCTGATTTCTGCATGCAGACTCAATTCTGTCTTTTCTTTGTTTTCGCATAGTCTCTACGTCAGTGTTATCGCAATAAGCCAGATTTTTCTTAATCAGTTGTCTTGCATAATCGAAGATGACATCAAAATAGTCAGAAGTGTAAGTAAGTTTTGAGTGCTGAACTCCCAAAGTCTGCAAATCCTCAATGATAGACTCCACGAACTCGTGCTTCTCTTTGGATGGGTTGGTATCATCAAATCTCAAGATCATCTCTCCTTTATACATTTTTGCATAATGGTAGTTCAGTAAAGCAGCTTTCACGTGTCCAATATGAAGGTAACCTGAAGGCTCAGGAGGGAATCGAGTCCTGACTTTGCCCATCTCAGCTCCTTTCAGGATGTTGTCGTACTTCGCGTACTGTTTCTCAAGGTCGAACTGTGGGGAGAAGATCTCTCCTTTGATAAAGTCTTTAGCGTCAGCCATAAAATCAACTATCGAATTAAAAAATTATAAAAGAAAATAATTTAGTTTAATATATTAATATAATGTATTACGGATTCTTTTACAAACAATTTTCTGTTTTAATTCTTTTGTAAACGATCAGTATAAGCATTAAACAATTGTTAAACACATTATTATTCTTTATCAG
>APMI01014235.1_pt1 | contig 14447 bp, 14 predicted proteins | sample 667938 | NCBI WGS metagenome assembly APMI01 (sample SAMN01084076, study PRJNA167559) | wastewater metagenome | biome: Wastewater | place: Denmark: Ejby Moelle, Odense | collected 2011-11-28 | reverse complement strand
CGGCGAGAAGGTGCTGGAGATCAACGTCTTCACGCCGGGCGGCCTGCACAATCTCGCGCAGCTCTACGAGACCAATTTTTCCGACAGCGTGATCGCATCGCTCGAGGAGAAGATCGCCGCGCGCGACGCCTATGGCGGCAGCCTGGAAAACAGCCGGCTCGCCACGCTTTGGGAAAAGGGGCTTTCGCCCCTTTATTCTGGGTGCCGTTTGAAATCCGTTTGCGAGACGACGCCGGAAAGGCGCTCCTGCCGGTCGAGCACGGCAAGGCGCCGCAGGTGCAGCGACTGCATGTTGGCAAGCACGCTCTCCAGCGGCTCGTCGTCATAACAATAGGTGATGCTGGTCGTCATGATGTCGCAGACGCGGGTGGTTTCGGCATCGAGCCCCGGGGCCACCGCGCGCAGAATGATGTCGCGATCCGTCAGCGTGCCGACGAGGCCGCTCGCATCCGCCACCGGCAGGAATGCGATATCCCACTCAGCCATCAGGCTTGCGGCATATTGCAAGGGTTCCTCCGGCCGGATGAGATGGACATTGCGGGTCATGATGTCGGCGATGTGCATGGGAACCTCTTGCGCAGATTTTTGGCCGGAACGGAGGAGCGGGGCGTGCCGATGCGGCCGTTCCGCTTCGTTGCATACGAAAAACGGAACCCGGCGGGTGGGGAAAGGTTCCGGAACAATCCGCCCCATGTCGCGTTGCGCCATCGCTTTGCGGGTTCCCTTGTCGTGCGGGAGCGGTGGAGCCTGACCGCAGGGGGACAGAACCACATGAGCTATTCGTTTTCCGAACTCGATTTCATGAAGCCCGAACTGGGTGCGGAATTCACCGGCGAGGGAACGCATTTCGCGGTCTTTTCCGCCCATGCCGAGCAGATGGAACTCTGCCTCTTCAGCGAGGACGGCAAGGAGGAGACGGCGCGCCTTGCGCTGCCAAAGCGGGAGGGGGACATCTGGTCGGGCTATATTGCCGGCCTGAAGCCCGGCACGGTCTACGGCTATCGGGCGAGCGGCCCCTATGAACCGAAAGCCGGCCACCGCTTCAATCCCAACAAGCTGCTGCTCGATCCTTATGCCAAGCAGATCCTCGGCGAAATCCAGTGGGACGATGCGCTTTACGGCTATCGCATCGGCGATGCGGCCGAGGACCTTTCCTTCGACGAGCGCGACAGTGCGCCCTTCACGGTGAAGGGGGTGGTGCAGGATCCGGATTTCGACTGGGCGGGCGATGCGGCGATCCGGCGGCCCTGGACCGAAACGATTATCTATGAGGCCCATGTGCGCGGCATGACGATGACCCATCCGGGCGTGCCGGATGCGCTGCGCGGGACCTTCATGGGCATGGCGAGCGATCCGATCGTCGAGCATCTCGTCGATCTCGGCGTTTCCGCCATCGAACTTCTGCCCATCCAGTATTTCTCCGACGACCGCCACCTTCTCGAAAAGGGTCTGCGCAACTACTGGGGCTACCAGACGCTCGGCTTCTTCGCGCCGCAGCCGCGCTTCCTGTCCGGCCAGGCGATCACCGAGTTCAAGTCCATGGTCAAGCGCTTCCATGCCGCCGGCATCGAGGTGATCATGGACGTCGTCTACAACCATACGGCCGAGGGCTCGGAGCGCGGCCCGACGCTCGGTTTCCGCGGGCTCGACAATCTCAGCTACTATCGCCTGTCGCCGGACGATCCGCGCCACAGCTACGACACGACGGGGACCGGCAACACCCTGAATGTCGCCCATCCGATGGTGCTGCGCATGGTGCTCGACAGCCTGCGTTACTGGGTCGGCGTCATGCATGTCGATGGTTTCCGCTTCGATCTGGCGAGCACGCTCGGCCGCACGCGCCACATCGAGTTCGACCGGGATGGCGCCTTCTTCGATGCGATCCGGCAGGATCCGATCCTGTCCGGCGTGAAGCTGATCGCCGAGCCCTGGGATGTCGGCGACGGCGGATACCAGGTCGGCGGCTTCCCGCATCCTTTCCGTGAATGGAACGACAAGTATCGCGACGATGTGCGCCGGTTCTGGAAGGGCGACGGCGGGCTGGTTTCCGGGCTTGCCGCGAGGCTTACCGGCTCCGCTCCGCAGTTCAACCATTCCGACCGGGGCGCCACCGCGTCGATCAATCTCATCAGCGCCCATGACGGCGTCACCCTCATGGACACCGTCTCCTATGACGACAAGCACAACGAGGCGAACGGGGAGGAGAATCGCGACGGCCATACCGACAACCATTCGCATAATATGGGCGTAGAGGGTGCGACGCAGGACGAGGCCGTCAATGCCGCCCGTGACCGCCGCCGGCGCAACATGATCGCCACCCTGCTGCTGAGCCAGGGCGTGCCGATGCTGCTTGGCGGCGACGAACTCGGCAACGGCCAGCACGGCAACAACAATGCCTATTGCCAGGACAACGAAATCGGCTGGATCGACTGGAGCGGCCTCGGCGCTCCCTTCCTTGATTTCTGCAAGGGCGCGATTGCCTTCCGCAAGGCGCATCCGGCGCTTCGGCAGGAACGGTTCCTGACGGGGGATGCGGCGGAGGACGGCGCAATCGAGATCGCGTGGTACAAGCCGGACGGCGCCGTCATGGACGATGCGGCCTGGGCGGACGATGATCTTCGGGTGCTCGCCCTGTTCCTCTCCAGACCCGTGAACGGGGAGGGGATGGACCAGCTTCTCCTCGTCTGCAATGCGGGTGGGGATTGTCAAACGACGCTGCCGGCGGTGAACGGCATTTCCGCATGGAAGCGTGTGCTCGATACGGGAGCGGTGGAGCGTGCCTTCGCCGAACACCCTGCCGAAAGCCCAGCTACGGTCTACGGCGCCAGCATCACCGTCTTCGAACCGGCCTAGAGGTCCAGATGGCGCCGGAGAACCTGAAAGAAACCGGACTTGTCTATGTTTGCGACAGCGAACCCGGAATACGGCGCCAGCGCGCCGGCCGCAGCTTCTGCTATCGCCTTCCCGATGGCACGCTCGTGCGCGATGCGGCGCTGAAGGCGCGCATTTCCGCGCTCGGCCTGCCGCCGGCCTACGAGAATGTCTGGATCTGCATCGAGGCCAACGGCCATCTGCAGGCGACGGGCTTCGATGCGCGGGGGCGAAAGCAGTATCGCTACCATGCGGACTGGCAGAGGCTGAAGAGCGGCGACAAATTCGACCAGCTCATCGCCTTCGGCCGGGCGCTGCCGAAACTGCGGCGTGCGGTGCGGCGCGACCTCGAGGGGAAACCCGGCACGGTCGATACGATGCTGGCCGCGATCACGGTGCTGCTCGACGAGGCGCAGCTTCGCGTCGGCAACCGGGCCTATGCGCAGGAAAACAAGACCTATGGTGCGACGACGCTGTTGAAGCGTCACGTAAAACTTGCCGACGGCGGTATCGAACTGCGTTTCACCGCAAAGGGCGGCAAGCGCGTGCGCCGGACGTTGAAACATCCCCGTCTCCAGCGCCTGCTCGAAGATTGCGCCGACCTGCCGGGTCGCCAGCTCTTCGTGTGGAGGGATGAGGCGGACCAGGTGCGGCCGGTCGATTCCGGCCGCCTCAACACCTATCTCGCGGATATTTCCGGGATCGCCGTTTCCGCCAAGACGTTCCGCACCTGGGCGGGAAGCCTTGCCGCGTTTTCCATGGCGCACCATGCCATCGCGGCCGGTGAACGAGCGACCATCAAGGCCATGTCGCAAGCGGCGGCCGAGGTCTTGCACAATACGCCAGCCATCGCGCGGGGGAGCTACATCCATCCCGACGTCATAGCGCTCGCCGACGCGCCGGATGCGTTGCAGCGCGCATTGCGGCGTCCAACTCTGGCGCCTAAAGGGCTGAGGGCGGAGGAAGAGCGCCTGCTGCGCTTCCTCGAAAGCCGCCGGAATGCGCGCCGCCGTGCACATATGAAAGCGCCGGCCGCGCATGAAACACGGCCGGCGCCCTGAACGGTCCGATGTCCCGTCTCAGTGAGGCGTGGAGCGCGTTTCGCCGCTGTCGCCAGGGGGCGTCTTGCGGCGCGAGGCGACCGCCTTGTGCGTGGCGTCGTCGGCCTCGTCCGAATTGCGCCTTTTCTTCAGGTGCTCCGGCAGGGCGACCCTTTCGAGTTCCGTGCGCTCGCGCACGGCCTGTTCCCAATGCTCACCGTCTTTCCCATGGGGCCGGCCAGCGGCTTCCCAAAGGCCATAGGCACGTTTGCTGATCCATTCCTGGCGTTCGTCTTCGTTCACGGCGGGGTCCCTTCGAGAAGCGCGGTGGTTTGTGTTTGCGTTTCCACCGCGCGGATGTGCGTCGCCCTATGTTTCCATCCAGGTGTTCACACGGAAGCCGGCTTCCCTCGCGGCTTCGATGAAGGCCCGGCGGGCGAAAGCCGGGTCGTCGTCGCTTGTCAGCCCCTGCTCGCAGACGCTTTGCGCCGTCACGGCTGCAGGTCCGTTTTCGATCGGCCAATGGTTCTTGAGGCAGAGCAGGCCATCGCGGGTGCTCTGCACGCGCAAAACCTGCCGGTCGCCCTCAAGCACGACCGCCTCGTCCCAAAGTCTGTCCGTTGCCAGGATCGTCATTTCAAGCCTCCGGTATGGGCATTTCGGCCGGCATGTCGACGAGACTGACGATGCCGACGACATGGCGGTCGTCGTTCACTACCACCAGACGCCGCACGCCGAATTCGCGCATCCGGGCCGCTGCGATTACCGTGTCGTCGTTTTCGTTACAGGCTTCGGGTGACACGGTCATGAATTCGGCCACCGTCGTGGACGTGGAAAGCCCGCGTGCCGTGACCGAGACGACGATGTCGCGGTCGGTGACGATGCCGACGATGGCGCCGATGCCGGGCACTTCCACGGGCAGGGCACCCACTTCCGTTTCAAGCATCAGTCGTGCGGCCGATTGCGCGGTGTCGTTGGGGGAGATCGTAACGACCTGCGCGGACATCACGTCCTTTACATGCATCTTCACCGCTCCCGTCATAGCCGGCCGTTGATAAGGCTACGGCCGTTCGCTGCGGCGGGCACGACTACTTTGCGATCGTCCGGCCGATTGAGCGGCAGGTCGACCTGTTGCGGAACGATCACCTGAGGTTCCCAGGAGTTGCGGCGCTTGCGAGCATTGCGAAGGCCGGCATCCGGATCCGGAGCGGCGGGTTTGCGGGCAAGCGGCTTTTTCTTCTGGTGCACGGTCTACTCCTGTGAACGGCTTTATTCACACAGGGAACGCGACCCGCCTGGCTTGGTTCCGAAAAAACGGAGGCGCATCGCTCACGCGGAAGGCGTTCGTCATGCGGTTTGCGGAAAACGGTGCCCTCAGCTGTCGCTTTCGGCGATGTCCGGGGATTTGCCTTTACCCATGGTTCTTTCTTCAATGCGATCGAGAGGCGAGGGCACAGTGTTATGAAGGAAAACCGGTTCCTGTGGGCCTTGCCAGACGGGCGTCGCGACCTACTTGCGAGGTCATGAACACGCTGGATACGTTATTACAGCCTACCGATGCGGCCATTCGCCATCTGGTGTACTGCCTTGTCGATGAACCGGATCGCTGGGCGCTGTTTCTCGACCTCGACGGGACGCTTTTCGACCTGGCGGCAACGCCGAACGAGATTCAGGTGCCGCTCTCGCTCTCTGCGGACCTGCAGGCGGTTTCCGCCAGGCTGAAGGGGGCGCTTGCTCTGGTGACAGGGCGGAGCTTGACCTATGTCGACGGGCTTTTCGCGCCCTGCCGCTTTCCGGTCGCGGGGCTGCACGGTGCCGAATTGCGGGCGGCCGACGGAGAAACGGTTGGTGCGGCGGCCACACCGGCTTTCATCGCGCTCAAGCAGCGCCTCGTCGAACGGACGGCTTGGATGGAAGGGGTCTTGATCGAGGACAAAGGGGCGGCCGTTGCCGCACATTACCGATTGGCACCCGCCTGCGACACGGCGTTGCGAGATATCATGCAGGTCTTGGCGGAGGAGGCAGGCCCGGATTGGGTGTTGCAGCCAGGAAAAATGGTCTTTGAAATCCGCCCCGCGCGGGCCGACAAGGGCGATGCGGTTGCGGCCTATCTGAAACAGCCGGCCTTTGCCGGCCGCTTGCCCATCACGATTGGCGACGACCTGACGGACGAAAGCATGTTCGCACTGGCCAACGAGCGTGGCGGTCATTCGATCCGCGTCGGCTCGTTCTCCGCGCCCACCCGCGCCCTTGCCAGGGCCTCGTCACCCTCGGCAGTTCGCTCCGCGCTGTCTGCCATCGCAGCGGCCTGATGGAGCAGGAGGGGCCGTGTAATAGATCCGGTGCCGATTGCCGGAGATGGGCCGAGAGGCCGGCTTCGGCGGTTGTTGCGCACTGGCCTCCGCCCCTGTCAATCACGGCACGCACTGGCCTCCGCACGCGCAAGATCATCAAGGAACGTATCGCACCATGTGAAGATATCGTTCGCGCGCAAGGCGCTCATCATGTGCCTCCATCTGTCGCGACGCTCCTCGAGCGGCATGGCCAAACTGCGGGCGATGCTTTCCGCAGTGCCTTCGACGTCATAGGGATTGACGAGCACCGCTTCCTTGAGTTCCTGCGCGGCGCCGGCAAAACGTGACAGCAGCAGGACGCCTGGATCCTCCTCGCTCTGCGCTGCGACAAACTCCTTCGCGACGAGGTTCATACCGTCACGAAGCGGGGTTACGAGCGCAAGTCTTGCCATCCGGTAGAGCCCTGCGAGAGCCGGACGGCGGAGGGAGCGGTTCATGTAGCGTATCGGTACCCAGTCCACGGTGCCGAGCGCCCCGTTCACCCGGCCGGCCTGCTCTGCAACGGCGCGCTGCATCGCTTCGTATTCCGGCACCTCCGAGCGCGACTTCGGCGTGATCTGCAAGAGCGTTACGGCCCGCTGCCTGTCGGGATGCCGGGCAAGAAATGCCTCGAAAGCATCGATGCGCTGGGCAATGCCCTTGGAGTAATCGAGCCGATCGACACCGATTATGAGGTCCTTGCCGTCGAGGCTCTGCAGCATGCGTTTGTGCAAGGGGGCGCTCGCCGCCTTTTGCGCAAGCGCTGCGAACTCGTCGGTCTCTATGCCGATCGGATAGTCGCGGGCGGTAAACGCGTGGGTTCCCGCGGTGAAATTCGTTTCATCGCTTCTGCTGCCCAGTCCCAATCGGGAAAGGCAGTCGGCAAAGTTTTCGCGGTCATGGACCGTCTGGAAGCCGAGGACGTCATAGGCCGTGAGGCCTCTGACGAGTTCCTCGTGCACCGGCATCGCGAAAAAGACGTCAGGTGCCGGGAAAGGGATGTGGAGGAAGAAACCGATGCGGTTCTTCACACCCATCCGGCGCAACTCCGCCGCAAGCGGGATCAGATGGTAATCGTGAATCCAGATGACGTCGTCCGCTTCGATCAGCGGCTGGATACGATTGGCGAAGAAGCGGTTCACCCGGAAGTAGCCGGCCATTTCGCGCCGGCCATATTCCGCCAGATCCAGACGGTAGTGGCAGATCGGCCAAAGGACACGGTTGGCGAAGCCCTGATAATATTCTTCGACATCAAGCTCGGTAAGATCGGTTAGCGCATAGTCGATGTTGCCATCCGCTATCATCTTCAAAGGGCCAGCGGTCTCTTCCTTGCAGATCTGGCCGGACCATCCCAGCCACATTCCGCCGCGTGCCTTGAGTGCCGCATGAAGAGCGACAGCCAGGCCACCGGCCGACGCGGTCCCATTCTGGTGTGGAATTGGAACACGGTTCGAAACGACAACAAGACGACTCATCAATAAAACACCGGAAGGGTTTGGTTCGGCAAAGGCCAATGAAGTGGCGTGGCGACACGATGAGAACCCGAGGGAGAGCTTAAAGTTCCGCCTCATCGCGGCGGAACATGTGCGAGCCGATCGAAATCGGTCCAGCCGCTGGTGAGGACGCCGAGTTCGTCGAATCCAAGCGGGCGCTCGAAGGTGGTGGCGACCGCGGCTGTGGGAGCCATGACGCGCCGCCGACATGCGAGAATTCCCATCCCGGCAGGCAACCAATATCGTTATATTTTATAAAGTATAAGGATTCGGGAAGAGCGCGCTTTACCCGAACCGCCCAAATTTCTCATTGTTCTTGCGAGCGATGCCCGGTGCCTCGAAAACGCCGAACGCTATCAAAGCGGTGAGCGGCAGCGCGACACGCGTCGGCGCGGCAAGAGACAGACGACCCGCCCTGATCGCGCTTGCCAGACACCCTGTCGGCGCTTATCGATGCGCTACTTCGTTGGAGAAGCTCCCATGCATGACATCCGGAAAATAGAAGCCGCCGACAAGCCCGGTTTCTATCACGAACTCATCGCCCAGGCTGAGGGGCTGCTGCACGGCGAGCGTGATGCCATCGCCAATGCCGCGAACCTTTCAGCGCTGATCTACGATGCCGTCCCCGACCTTAACTGGGCCGGGTTCTATTTTCTGAAATCTGCTGGCGAACTGGTGCTCGGCCCATTCCAGGGCAAGGTCGCCTGCGTGCGCATTCCCGTCGGCGAAGGCGTCTGCGGTAGCGCGGTCGCCGAGAGGCGCAGCCAACTCGTGCCCGATGTCCACGCGTTTCCCGGTCACATCGCATGTGATGCCGCTTCCCGATCGGAGGTGGTGGTGCCGCTTGTCCGGGATGGCGATATTTTCGGTGTGCTCGATCTCGACAGCCCCTTGCCTGACCGCTTCACGGAAGAGGATCTCGCCGGCTTCGAAGCGCTTGCCGCGCTCTATGTCGCGGCAAGCGATCTGCCTGTCTGGTCTTAGTCGACCGCGACCATGACGTCGGATGCCTTGACGACGGCATAGGCTTCGCCGCCGACGGCAAGGCCCAGTTCGTCTACCGATTCATTGGTGATCGAAGCGGTGACGATCGTGCCGCCGGCAATTTCGATGCGGACATGGGCGGTAGTCGCGCCCTTGGTCACTTCAACGATCTTGCCCTTGAGGCGGTTGCGTGCACTGATCTTCATGGAATTCTCCTATATTCGTACGTTCAGATGATGCGCCATAACACGCATGTCCTCTCGACGACCGCCTTCATGGAACCGGAAACCCGGCGCCGGCGAAATGCAGTCCGCTACGGGGCTCGGGCAGCTTTTGGCGGAGGCTGGTTTCTGCCAGAACGGGGCGGCGTCACCGCCGCCTCGGTTTCCGCGGAAGCCGGCCTCAGGAGAAGGGGAGTGTCTAACTCCCCAGGCCTTTGACGATGCCGAGGAATTTCTGCAATGTCGGCGACTTGTCGCCGCTTCGATAGATCGCATACAGGGGCACGTCGGGCAAAGGGGGCGAGAACGGCCGGAAGACGACATGCTCGTTCGCCAGTTTCTGCATGCTCTCGGGAAGCATCGCAACGCCGAGATTGACCCCAACCAGACTCAGAAGAGATTGAACTTCGACCACTTGCTGCCGGATTTTCGGCACGAAGCCCGCTTTAACGCAGCATTCGTAGAGGAATTCGGCAAATCTGGATTGCTCCAGGCCGAACATGATGAAGGCCTGCTCCTTGAGCTGCGCGAGCGAAATACTGGATGCGGCGGCCAGCGGGTGAGCCCTGGGCAGCACGGCCATCAACGATTCCTGTGTAATGATCTCGCTATGCAGCCCCTCACGCTGAGGCGGCAGCCGGAACAGACAGACATCGATGCGTCGTTCCAACAGTCCTTGAACCTGACGGAGCGGCGTCAGTTCATGAAGCTGCCAATCGACCTCGGGATATTTCGTGGCGAAGATATCGAGTGCTGTCGGGATGGCGCCGACGAGGGAGGAACTGGTGATGCCGATGTCGAGCTTTCCGATGGCGCCGGCAGCGGCCATCCTGGTCGTGGTAATCGCTTTTTCCAGTTGCTGGAAAATGAGGGGGGCCTGTTCCTTGAGCGATGCGCCGGCGACCGTCAGCTCCACATTGTGGTGACTGCGTGCAAACAGTTCGACGCCCAGCCGCTCCTCGAGCTGTTTGATCTGCTGGCTTAGCGGCGGTTGCGACATGTTGAGACGAGCGGCAGCCCGGCCAAAATGCAACTCTTCGGCTACAACGAGGAAATACCGCAGCGTCCTCAGATCGAAATGTTTGAGATGCGTAAAATCCATCGCTAGCGCCCGATTTCAGAGAAGGGCCGGTAACGGTGACATCCGAACGAATCGGCCCAACGAACCCTGCATTCAAAACGAACAAAAATGCTCAACAGCGGTCCCGATTTTTAGGGGCACGATGCATGCGGGCCTTTGATCGGGACGGCTGCCCACAGGGACCGTCCCGGATTCCCGCCATTCAATGGATTGTATCCTGGCACAAGTCTGGTCCGGTTCCACTCTGCAGACCTGAACAGGCAGCCCTGAACCGGCCGCCTGTCAAGAGGTCGTTCATGCCAGCGCCGGCCTATGCCAGCTCCCTGGCGGGATGCAGGGCCGTTGCGGGAAGCGCGACCTCCGTTCGTGTCTCCGAAACCAGAACGCCTTGCGCGTAAACCCGGAGATGGGGCGTGCCGCCGGCGACGAGGCCGTCGATATTGTCCGCCCGGGCGACAAGGAAGTCCGCGCGCGCTCCACGGCGCAGGCCGTAGTCCTTCAGTCCCATCAGCCTGGCGGGGATGGAGGTGACCATTTCATAGGCTCTGGGGAGCTCGTCACCTTTCAGATGCCCGGCAAGAAGCGTCCAGCGGGCGATTTCCAGCAGGTCGCCGGCCCCTGTCGGGACAAAGGGGTCCTCGATATTGTCTGAGGCCGATGCGATGGGAACGCCGGCCCGAATGAGTTCGGCGACCCGGGTCAGTCCGCGGGGCGGTAATTGATCGTAGTCGCGTCCCTGAAGGTACAGATTGGCCGCGGGCAGCGTCACGACACCGAGCTTCAAGGCAAGAATCTGGTCAAGAACAGCTTCGAAATCCGGTCGGCGCATCGCGCTGAGGACCGATGCGTGGCTCAGCACGGTTCGTCCTTCATAGCCGTAGCGGCGAACCCTTTCGAAGACGGCATCGAAGAGCGGCCGCTCTGCATTGAGATGTTCGTCGAGATGCAGATCGACCGGGCGTCCGTGTTTGGCGGCGGCCGCGAACAGGATGTCGAGATAGCGATTCGGATCTTCTGCGACAGCCGGCGTGCCGCCCACTGCATCGGCCTGCGAAATCGCCTGCTCGATGTTGGCCTCCAGCCATTCCAGATCCTGCCGGGGGTGGGGGATCATGAAGGCGACCAGTTGCAACGTCACGCGGTCGGACCAATCGGCTCGAAGCTGGGCAAGAGCCTCGATGCCATTGAAACCTGCGTCCTTGTCCACGTTGACATGGCTGCGGATAGCGGTCGTGCCGCGACCAAGGCAGCGCTCCATGGTTTTCGATGCGCGTCTGAAGATGTCGTCAGGCGGCGCAGTGCGCGCATATTTTGCGAAAGCGTCGCGTGCTCCCTGCAGCGTGCCGGATGGGTTGGGTGCGAAGTGCAGCACCCCGGTCTTGTCAAGGTGCTGGTGCATGTCGACAAGGCCGGGCGAGACGAGGCAGCCCTTCGCATCGATAATCTGCACGTCGCTTTCGGCCGCGATATCCGGTGCGATATCGAGGATTCTGCCGGTTTCGGAAATCAGGACGTCGGCCTGTCTGACTGCGCCTGCTTCGGCCACGACCGAACCCCCGGTGACAAGGCGGCGGCGTGGCGTCATGGTCTGATTGAACATCGTATTCATCGTGGAACCTCATACGGGGATTGTCGTGGTGAAACCGGCGGCTTCCCTCACCGGTGGACGAGCCTTGCCAGTCCATTGTCGCGGTTGTTCCGGTTTTGAACGGACGGGGGAATGGGCCGGGATGTTCCTGTGGGCAGAAACCTCCCGGCGATTGTTCAGCCTCCCTGGGCTTGCGGCTTCGCATCTAGGAAATGTCCATGGCTCTCGCCGGCCTTGCCCAATCCGTTGAGCACGAGATTGAGCGTGACGGACACCACGCAGGCCACCACGACGCTGGAGTGCAGGATGGACTGCGTCCAATCCGGCAGTTGCTGGAACAGCTGCGGGGACATGATGGGAATGAACGCGATGGCCAATGTCAGCGCGACGATCAGAATGTTGTTCTGATTGCTTGCATAATCGACCTTGGACAAGGACTGGATGCCCGCGGCCGCGACGATGCCGAACATGGCGATGGCGGCTCCGCCGAGGGCCGGTGCCGGGACCGCTGCGAGGATGGCGCCGATCTTCGGGAAGAAGGCGATCACGCACAGCATGACCCCACAAAGCGCAACGACCCAACGGCTGCGGACACCGCTCAGGATGACGAGGCCGACATTTTCCATATGGGCAATGAAGGGAAAGCCGGCAAACATGCCCGCAATGGCACTGGCAAAGCCGTTGGCGCGGATGCCGTCGGAGACCTGCTGCGGGGTTACATCCCTGTCGACGATTTCGCCGATCGAAATGAAGAGGCCCATGGACTCGACCGTCTGCACGATCATCACGATGACGATGGTCATGAACGGCAATACGGCAAAGGTCGGCAGGCCGAAATGGAAGGGAGTCGGTGCCGTGACCCAGGGGGCGGCATCGACCGGCGCAAGATTGCCCATGCCAAGAGCGAAAGCCGCCAGCGCGCCCACAGCCATGCCGCAAAGCACGGCAAGGTTCTTCAGCAAGGGCGAGCCGAAGCGGTTGACGCCGAGGATGACCGCCAGCACCAGAAGCGCGACGCCAAGGAAGGCGGGATCTCCGAAGTTCTCCTTGCCGCGGCCACCGCCTGCCCATTGATAGGCCTCCGGAAGAAGCTGAACGCCGATCGCCGTAACGATGCAGCCCGTCACGACCGGTGGGAAGAACCGCCGCAGGCGGCCGGTAATCGGGGCGATGAGCATGATGAAGATGCCGCCGGCAATCACCGCGCCGCAAATTCCAGCAATGCCCACGTCCGGCATGGAGCCGACCGCGATGATCGCCGAAACGCTTGAGAATGCCACGCCGTTCATGATCGGCAGACGGACGCCGAAGCGCCAGACGCCGATCGTCTGGAGAAGCGTGGCGATACCCGAGCAGAAGAAGGTCGTGCTGATCAGGAGGATGGTCTCCTGCGAGCTGAACCCGAGCGCATTCGCGATGATGAGCGGTACGGCAACGGATCCTACATAGGCAACGGCGACGTGTTGCAGGGCCAGGGTCGCCATCTTTTTCAAAGGCAGTATTTCGTCAACGGGATGTACTTTGGATGTCATCGTTGCCCCTCCTCGAGCAATTTACCAACGACTGTCGGTTGTCCCTTTCAGTTTCCTTGCTGCTTCAATTCCGTCAGATCACTCCGGGAGGGCATTGCCGCTCCAGGATTGCGCCCCGGATTTCCTCCTGAAATCCGGGCTGGAATCATTTCGATGTCGACACGATGGCCGAGGCCATCCCGTCCGGGTTTCGGGTTGCGATGGACAGGCTGGGATGGGTCCCGTCCGATCCGCGCCTTGCGCTTTGCAGCGGTGTCCGATGGATGTTCCGGTCCGTAGGGACCATCGGCCGAGCTGCCGGCCGCACCAGCTCGTGAAAGCAGGCGCGGATTCGCGATCTCAGGAAATGCCGGGGACGGGAGGAAACGGCCGGGACCCCGGACGGGGTACGAACGGCAAACGTTCCTTTCGCAATCAGCATCGACATCGCAGCCTCATCTTCCAACAGACGGTGAGCAATTGTCGGTGCTTATACTCGACCTCGAAGGAACCATGCGGGTCACTTTATGTCAATAAAATAATCAATCTAACTAATTGTTTTTTAATGGTAATATAGGAAATAGCTGTGCCGCCCGCGCGCTGGAGGGTGCGCGGGCGGTTCGGACAGAACGACTTGAGCTAGGTTTCCTGGGGCGGGAGAAGCGCCGTCAGGAGACCAGGCATGCGCGCAAGCTTCTGTCGATGCCGTCACGGTCGAGATTGCGGCCGATGAAGACGAACTTGGACTTGGGCGTGTCCTCGCCCCAGGCGTGATCCGGCCGGAAATCGACCAGCTTGTGCATCGCCTGGAGCACGAAGAAGCGGTTGTCGCCCGCCACCGAGACGATGCCCTTGGTGCGGAAGATGTCGTCGCCGTGTTCGCCGAGATAATCCCTCAGGAACGCACCGAGCTTCTCGCCGTCGAACGCCTCGGGATAGACGAAGGAATGGGACTTCACCGTCGCGTCATGGCTGTGCGGGCGCAGCGCCGCGGTGTTCTTGTGGCCGTGGCCATGGTCATGCCCATGGTCATGGTCGTGGTGGTGATCCGGGTTGCCGCAGGACGCATCGGTGCATTCGTGGTGATGATGGCCGTGGTCGTGGTCCGGGTGGTCGCAGGCCGCGTCGTGGCAATCATGGGCATGATGGCCATAGGCGTCGTGGTCGTCGTCCATGTCGATGTCGAGGATTTCCGCGCGCTCGCGCACGTAGGACGGGCGAAAACCCTTGACGCCGAGGATGTTGGACAGGTCGACCTGGCCGTAGGTGGAGCGCAGGATCGGCGCGGTCTGGTTGAGCTTGCGCAGCGAGCCCTCCAGATCGCC
>APMI01041087.1_pt1 | contig 14451 bp, 13 predicted proteins | sample 667938 | NCBI WGS metagenome assembly APMI01 (sample SAMN01084076, study PRJNA167559) | wastewater metagenome | biome: Wastewater | place: Denmark: Ejby Moelle, Odense | collected 2011-11-28 | reverse complement strand
ATGGCCAACGCCTTTGCCCAAGCCTACATTGACGTCAATCTGGAACTGCGTGTTGAGCCGGCACGCCAAAACGCCAAATGGTTCGACGAACAAAGCAAGCAGTACCGCGAACGGGTCGATGCCGCTCAAGCCGCCCTTTCTGACTTTCAACAGAAATCGCGAATCGTTGCTACCGACGAGCGTCTGGACTACGAAACGCAAAAGCTGAACGAACTTTCCACCCAGCTCACGGTGGCGCAAGCCCAAGGTACTGACTCCAGCAGCAAGCGCAAGAGCACCGGCAGCGCGGACACGCTGCCTGAAGTCATGCAGAGCCCGCTGGTTGGCCAGCTCAAGGGCGACATCGCACGCCTGGAATCCCGCCTCAAGGAAGTTTCCGGTAATCTCGGCGTCAATCACCCGCAATACCTGCGCTCGCAAGCCGAACTAGCCGAGATGAAAAGCAAGATGAACGCAGAAATTGCTCGCATCGCCAGCTCCATCAACACCGCTGGCAACATCAGCAAGCAGAAGCAAAATGAGCTGATTGCCGCGGTCAACGCCCAAAAAACGCGAATTCTGGAATTACGCAAACAACGTGACGAAATCACCCTGCTCGCCCGCGAAGTCGAAACCGCCCAGCGCGCCTTCGAAGCGGTCGGCCAGCGCACCACCCAGAGCCGCCTTGAATCACAAAGCGTTCAAACCAACGTCTCTGTACTAAATCCGGCCAGCGAACCCATCAAACCCTCCAGACCCAAGGTACTACTCAATATCCTGGTCTCCATTTTCCTGGGCACCATGCTTGGCGTAGGCGCTGCACTGACGCTGGAGCTACTGAATCGCCGCATCCGCTCGCCTGAAGACCTCAGCCTGGCGCTTGACCTACCAGTGCTGGCCGTACTCGAACCTGAAGTCCGTCCAGGCAACTGGCGCTCAAAACTATCCGGCCTGATCACCAACCGCCGCCCGAAAACTGCATGAATCAGAACGCCATGAACCTAGCCGCCACGCCAGAACCCATCATCGCTCGCGTCATGCACAGTGCCAATGCCAGCCGCTCCATTGGCGCGCTGCTCATGGATGCGGGGCGTATCACGCCCGAAGCTGCCGAGCGCATTCTAAAGCTGCAAAAAGACAAAAATCTGCGCTTTGGCGAGGCTGCCATCGAACTGGGGCTTCTCACCGAAGACGACATTCAGCAAGTACTCTCCCAACAGTACGACTACCCTTACCTTATGCCTGGTAACGAGTGTGTCAGTGAAGAAGTCGTCGCCGCCTTCAAACCGTTCAGCCCTATCGTAGAACAACTACGTGCCCTGCGCAGCCAGCTCATGCTGCGTTGGTTCGATGCCGATGTTGGCCACAAGACACTAGCCGTCGTCAGCGCCGGACGAGCAGAAGGCCGCAGCTTTACTGCCGCTAACCTAGCCGTCGTTTTCTCGCAACTTGGCGAACGAACTCTGCTGATCGATGCCGACCTGCGCAACCCGCAGCAGCACCAGTTTTTTCGCCTCGAAAACAAACTTGGCCTGTCCAGCCTGCTCGCCGGCCGTGCAGAGCTAGCCGACATCGTCACGCGCATCCCCGGTCTCATCGACCTCTCCGTCCTGCCGGCTGGCGCTATCCCGCCCAATCCACAGGAGCTGCTTGCCCGCCCCGTCTTCAATGCGCTTATGGCCACTGCCTCCGGCCAGTACGACATCGTCATCGTCGACACCCCCGCTGGCGCAGAAACTGCCGACAGCCAGACCATCGCGGCCCGCACCCTTGGTGCCGTCGTCGTCGCCCGCAAGGACATCTCCTTCGCCCCCGCCCTGCAAGCCTTCGTCACATCGCTACAGCACAGCGGCGTTACGGTCGTCGGCGCCGTCCTCAACAACGGCTAGTCTCAATGCCGGTCCGCACCATGACTCTTCGTCCTTTGGACGCGCGTTTCCGGGAGAACATCCATTTCTCCCTAACTTGGAACGCTGAAAAAACCGGGGTTTGTCCCCGGTTTTCACGAGATGGTGTGCATCCAAAATTTCAGTTTTTGGCAAAATTTCCGGCTGACCGCAGCAATTGGCCACAAACCAGTTTTAGCGAAATAAATGACCAGTCATCAAAGGACTGGCAATGAATGCCACCGCCGACAAGGCGCTGACGCCTCCGGCATCTGCCCCCCCCGCCATCGCCGAATGGTTCCCCATACTCATTGGCCTGATTGCGCTGTACGTACCCACCTGGATTGATCTTTCACGCACCATCTGGGCCACCGAAGCCCAGGCGCACGGCCCCATCATTCTCAGCGTAGCCATGTGGTTCTTCTGGAAGCAGCGCCTCGTCATCCACGAAACGGTTGCCGCGCCATCCAAGGCTGGCTGGCCACTCTTCATTCTTGGCCTGCTGCTCTACGCCATTGGGCGCTCGCAAGAAATCCTGCTTTTCGAAGTCGGCTCGCAAATTATCGTCATCTCCAGCCTGCTGCTTATCGTGCGCGGTTGGGCTGCTCTGCGTGCCGCCTGGTTCCCGCTCTTCTTTCTACTTTTCATGATTCCACTACCCAGCACCTTCGTCGATGCCCTGACGCTGCCCATGAAAATTGCCGTCTCCTACGTAGCAGACAATGTCTTGCATTGGGCCGGTTACCCCATTTCGCGAACCGGCGTCATCCTGCAGATCGGCCAATACAAACTGCTCGTCGCTGATGCCTGTGCGGGCCTGCAAACCCTATTCACTCTCGAAGCGCTGGGGCTGCTCTACCTCAATATCGTTCGCCACGACTCCCTGTTTCGTAACGTCACGCTAGCCACCCTGATCATCCCTATTTCGTTCACCGCCAATGTCATCCGCGTCATGGTGCTGACGCTCATCACCTACTATTTTGGCGATGCAGCAGGCCAAGGCTTTCTGCACGGCTTTGCCGGCATGGTGCTGTTCATCACGGCGCTATTACTGATCATGGGCGTGGACTCAACGCTTCAATATGGTGAAAAACATTGGCTTGGCAAAGTAGTTCAGCGCACAAGACCATGAAGCTCCCACTCCGTAACATACTTCTTCTCGTGCTCATGTTGGCAACAGCCGTTTTAGCCATTGGCATGCGGCCAAAACACATGATTGCCGATCAAGGCCCAGCCTTTAAGCTGGAGTCAGTTATTCCGCATCAATTTGGCGATTGGCACGAAGAAGCGCAGTCGCCAACGCTAATCATCGATCCTCAGCAGCAACAAACGCTGGAAACCATCTACAGTCAAACGCTCTCTCGCACCTACGTAAGTCAGGGGAATGCCCGCGTAATGCTTTCTATTGCCTATGGGCGAGACCAAAGAGATGCGAACCAAGCCCACAAACCAGAAATTTGTTACCCGGCGCAAGGTTTCATTCTACTGAACAAGCAGAACGGCGTACTTGAAACCACGCATGGCGTTATTTCTGTAACGCGTATTCAAACCTATATGGGCCAACGGCATGAGCCAGTTACCTATTGGACAACTATAGGCACTCATGTCGTTCTCTCAGCGATTGACAAAAAACTGGAAGAGCTTCGCTATGGTCTAAAAGGGGATATTCCTGATGGAATGCTCTTCCGAGTTTCATCAATAGATACTAATACCCAGTCTGCTTTTGCTCTCCAAGAAAGCTTTGTACGTGATCTGCTTAATTCACTTGAACCTACGTTACGAAAGCGTATATCGGGTTTGGGCTCATAGTATGCAGATTACTCGATCTGAACCACTTTGCTATTTCTTGGTACGGGTTTTATTTAAACGCAGCAGGTTTATTATTAAATACTCGCGGATCAGCAATACCGCGACATGGAAAGCGTAGGCGTTTGGTGAAGGGGGATGCGTTTTCTCGTAACGCTATCAAGCGTAGTTTATTGCACTTTGCTATAGGCAAAGCCGGCGCAGCTGTTGTTGGATTTGCTTTGCTACTGCTATTGGTGCGTGCGCTTTCGAAAGAGCAATACGGTATTTATGTTGCCTTAGTTGCATTATTCGAAATCGTCCAACTGGGCAGTAATTTCGGCATATTTTCCGGAGCTTATCGGTTTGTACCCCAACTACTGGCTTCCGGAAATGGTTTACAACTTCGACGTTTGGTATTTTGGTTGACAGGTCTTCGGGTTCTGACCTTAATTGTTCCAGCTCTATGTCTCTGGGCGCTGTCGGTTCCAATTTCAATTATCTTGGGTATTCAGGATTTTACTTATGTACTCAAGTGCTATGGACTAGTTCTTGTAGCAGAAGGAACAGCTCGCTACGTAGATTTGCTTTTCGACGCCTTGCTAGAGCAAGGGCGAGTTCAACTGGCCATTATTTCCCGCAATGCACTAAGAGTCGTAGGTGCCCTAGTACTCATTCAAATTGGGACACAACATTTAACTCTGATGTATTGGGTCTACATTGAGTTTGCGGCATCATCACTCGGACTCGCTCTTTCCGGCTGGATGTTGAAAAACACGTTAAATAAGCACGCCATTGAAAATCCAGGGGAAAGCGGTGAACTCGATATAAAACGCATCGCCCGCTTTGCTGCTTACCAATACCTTAGCCAGCTTGGCTATCTGCTCCAGAGCGCAGACGTTGTACGACTCCTGGTCACGAAGACTGCTGGTGCGGTGACCGCCGGTGCCTTCGGCTTTGCCGGTGCCATTGGCGGCATGTTACGTCGTTATCTGCCTTCGTTCCTATTGATTGGCATGATACGCAGTCTGTTTGTCTCTCAAAGAGAGAAACATGGAAACAGCGACCGACTCGGCAAGCTGGCTGACATGGTCGTTCGCTTGAATCTGTTTCTGCTATTACCAGCAATGGCGTGCGTTATCGTGGTCGGGCAGCCCATTCTAAATCTTCTATCTGGTGGAAAATTTCCAGATGCTGCGCCCTTTATGCTTCTTTTTGTCGCGCTGGTTGCCTTGCAGAGCCTTCACGCAGTTCTAGAAATGCTTGCCAATGCGATTGAAAGCACAAAAGCACCAGTTCGTTCCACGTTTCTAGCTGCCGCCGTATTACTACTTTTTGTGTTGGCCTCGACCGAATACGGAATACTCGCACTGTGCGTCGGCATGCTATGCAGTGAAGTTGCTTTCGCAGCTGCAATGATTTACGCATTGCAGCAGGAAGGGGTGCGCTACGAGGCAAGTACGACTTCCTTGCTAAAGCTGCTAGCACTCAGCTTTATTTCTATTTTGTTTGGCCTGTCAGCGCTTGCTGTCTGCAATTTCTTTGGCATTTTGGGCGGCACATGGGCTGTCATACTGGTATGCGCTGCTATCTGCACAGCCTTCTACGGCCTTGCCATTCGCTTTAAACCATTTCTGACCGAAGAACGAGCGCTGATCAATAGTCTTCTGCCACGCAAGGTTTTTGTATGGTGAGCCACAAACAAGCTGGATTGAATCAATGAGAATCGTATTACTCGCACTCCATTTTGCAGAGTACACCCTCTCTTTGGCCGAAGCACTTGCCAAAGAAAATGATGTCCTGCTGATTCTGATTGAACGGAATTTCAACAACGAAATCGGTTCAGTTGAGTTTATCCCTAAAGAGACTCGTCTAAAGGTTGAGGTACTGCCACATAAGCGCTCGGCGACTGCTCTATTTGGCAACATCTTTACGATTGCCAAAAGCATTCGCTGTTTTAAACCTGACGTCATCCATTGCCAGGAAGAGCCGAAGGACTACTTGATCGGAGCGCTTCCGTTCATGAGAGGAATTCCTTTCGTGCTAACCGTACATGATCCCAAGCCCCACTCTGGCTTGGATGCCAAGCGCATCAACTATTCTCGGCGCGCCATCTATCTGAAACTGCTGCGCCATCGTGCCGACGCGCTCATTGTCCATGGTGAGCACCTGAAGGCGATTGCCGAGTCGCATATGCCAGAGAAAAAAGGCCAAATATTCAGTGTGCCTCACGGGCCGCTCGGCAAGATCTTTCGCCCCCCCGTGCTCCTCAATTGGGAGGTCGGAAATTGCCTGTTTTTTGGTCGGATCGAGGCATACAAAGGCTTGGGCTATTTTATCGAGGCGATCAAGCAGCTGCGAGACAAAGGCTTGCCTGTAACCGGGGTGATTGCAGGCCGCGGCAGCGAACTGGCCCGATATGACGCAGTTATTCGCAATAACCCGGCATTTCGCGTGATCGATCGCTACCTGTCACCGAGCGAAGTGATTGAGTGCTTTCAACAGACTAACGTGGTGGTCATGCCCTACATAGAAGCTACTCAAAGCGGCGTGTCTGCCTATGCGATTGGCTTGGGCAGGCCAGTTGTGGCGACACGGGTCGGGGGGTTGCCGGAATCGGTAATCGACGGGGAAACTGGGTTCATCGTCGAACCAAAAAATGTAACAGCGTTGGCTGATGCCATTGAATGCCTCGTTAACGATCAAGCTAAAGCAAATGCAATGGCCACTAAAGCATTGGGGTGGGGAGAGCAAGAAATGTCATGGGGAAAAATGTCCGCCCTGTCACTAAGAGTTTACTTGCATGCTCGAAAATCCAGAGTGTGAATATCATTACTTCGATACAAAGGAGATGGTGTGAGCCTCTTTGAAAAAATTAAGGCCGATCATGCTCGGATTTCCACCGGAGGTTCCTCGGCATTTTCAATTGTAATGACGTATTTAAAAAAACGGCATTTTCGACCAATAGTTAGCTATCGCAGCTGCAGGGAATTTAAAACAAATCCAAATATTATTTATAGATTAATTAACCCAATATTTCGAATTATTCATAGATTAAATTGTGGCGCGCTATGCATGGAGATACCGATTAACTGCGAGATTGGAGATGGATTCCGAATTTTCCATGGTTATGGACTTGTTATAAATGACGGAGTTAAGATCGGGCATTCGGTTACATTAATGCATAACGTTACAATTGGCTCAAATGGAAAAGGTGTTCCGGTAATCGGAAACGGAGTCGAGATTGGCACCCATAGCGTTATCATCGGACCAATTACCCTGGGGGATGGATGTATTATTGGTGCGGGTGTTGTGATTGTAAAAAATATTCCTCCGCGTGTTGTTGTGGTTGGGGAAAAGCCGAGATATTTGAATGGATAAATTTGCCCAAAAACTCGAGATATGGCGTTTGCTACTTTGTTTTTTTATAACAATGCCATCCGCGCTGGCGCTTGAGAGAGGTGGCTTGGCTAGCGTAACAAATTTTGCAAACCAGTATTTTCTTCAGGCATCGAGTCCGGATCGTATGTTGTTGTCCGCAGACCCTGCAGGAAGCAATGCTCAAGTATACAAACTAACCTTGTTTGACTCCGATCTTAAATCGAATAGTGGCTATCGCACAGAAATCGGATTGAAGAATGAATATGTCAAAGAAGGGGGGCGTTGGTATGCCTTCGGGTTCTATATCGCCAAGCCTTGGGATACTAGCGACGTACCAATCGTTATGGCTCAGTTACATACAAGCCAGAAAACCCTAAAGCTATCGCCCCCTTTATCGATTGTGGCACGAGGCGACTCCCTTTACCTAACGCTGTATGGAAGCCACAAGTCCGTCGATGCTGATGAGCCACCAAGTATCAATAACGCTGCAAAACGGCTGGTTTATCTCGGCCCGGTGGTCACCCAGCAATGGTTATGTTTTGTCATAAGCATGGATTGGAGCCATACACCCGGGCAAGGTGGTACGCGCGTCTGGATGAATAAGCGTCTGGTTTACCAATCGGAGAATGACTTGAATTCATTCGATACTTGGCTTGGTAACTATCTTAAGGTCGGACTCTATGCGCCTTGGAAGCTTGGCGCCTCATTCCGACAAGTCTATGTTGACGCCTTGTGGGCTAGTGATGCGACAGCAGATTTTGATTCGATGTATCGAAAAACCATTTGTGGAACTTCAGGTAAATAAATTGTGAATGGGCTAATGGTCAAAAGAGGCGGTATTAATTTTCCTCTTATTATTTTTGTCGGGCTGCTGTCAATTTTTGTTGGTGGTTTGCTTGGGTTGGGTTTGTGGGCGCCCGGTGGAGCGTTTGTTCTCTTGTTGTGTTTGGTTTTTGTTATTGTTTTTACACCACTCTCTAATAGTTACCGCGTTGGTTCCCAAGGGATTTTCTGGACCGGTTTTGTTCTGACATTTGCGACAGCATTTTTTGATTTGATTTCCCCAATTCAGACTTCCGGTCTTATGGAGATCTGGTTAATTTTTCTAGCCCCTTTGTTATTATTTCGATGGGTTTATTTTATAAACACATCAGCTTTGGCCAAGGTACTGTGCATCACCTTTGGTTTGAGTTTTTTTCTGGGGTTGCTCAGCGCATTTTTGAACCATGTGCCAGCCAAAGCGGTTTTGTACCAAACCGCATACAACTTGAAACTGCCGCTGATGTTGGCGTTGGGGCTCAAGGTTGGCTGGACATCTTTTGGTGAAAAATGGGTGGCTCGCAGTGCAATCCTGATTGCTTTTTGTATTGCTGCCTGGTTGGTTCTTGAGATCAGTGCACCAGGGCTGTATCGCAGCATAGCCATTAACCTCAAAGAGCTTTCATATACACCGAATCCGTTGCTAAAAGGACTCATGAGGCGGTTGAGTGGTCCTTTTGTCCACTCCAGTGAACTGGCATATTTCAGCGCATTATTTTTACTATTTTTTGTCGTCCGCGATCTAGGAAAAATTGGTAGCAAAGCATTGAATTGGATTTTGGGTTCTGTCTTTGCCGTATTTCTTATTCTTTCGGGGCAGCAGCAAGAGACCGCCGCTGCTTTCGTGGCAGTCGCCGCGCTCTATTTTCTATTCAAAACAAGAGCGGCATTTAGCACCGGCTTATTGGCTTGTATGGTAGCTAGCGTTTTGCTTGTGCTGATGTTGTTCGCTCTTGGTGATGATCAACTTGCCAAGTTGGGTGCCGAGTGGGGAATATTGCCCGCGACGCACGCCCTTAGCTCGGCGCGCCCGGTGCTTTTTCGCGATGCCTTTGAGCTGGCTAATGGCAGTTTCCCATTAGGCACTGGCTTGGGCTCTTTCGGTGGGATTGGCGCCAAGTTGTTTGACCGACATGTCTACGAGCTCCTCGGATACCACAGGTATTGGTGGTATCGGCAGGACCTATTTTTGTTGGATACATATTGGCCCAATTTCATTGCAGAAACAGGGTGGATTGCATCTTTGGCATTATTTTCTGCGATTTCCGGTTTGGTTTTGTATTCATTTAATCAAGCCTGGCGCGCAACGGACGGATTGGAGAAGCGGACTTGGTCCATTGCCTTCGGCAGTCAATTTGTTGCGGTTTCAATTTCGCTGACTTCTCCAATTTATTCAGATCCAAATATGGTTGCTTTTCCCTTTTTGTTTTTCGGTATGGCTTTCACGCTTTCGCAGCAAGCCAAAAAGCGTAGTGGGTTTCAAGTGGATAGTGCGATTCCATCTATTAAAAGGGATGCTAAGTGAGTTCAAAAAAAGCATTGATGATTTGTACTCAGGCGCGCGGTGGGATGCGTTCTGTTGTCGAGGCTTATGAGCGTGATGGAGTCTTCGGGCGCTGGGGCTTCGAATTTTTATGGACCCATCGGGAGGGAAGTGCTTTCCTGCGGGTGTTAACAGCAGCAAAAGCCTATTTGCGATTGCTGTCGTTGCTGTTCCGCAACCAGGTTTCGTTTATGCATGTGCATGCGGCCATGCGTGGCAGCTTTTGGCGGAAATCGTTATTTGTAGCTACGGCTCGTCGCTTCGGCATCCCGTCGATCATTCATCTTCATGGTTCTGAGATGAAAACGTTTTATAACTCTTTGTCTAGTTCAAGACGCTTGGCAGTTCGACGCTCGCTTGAGCGGGCGGAGGCCGTAATTGTACTGTCCGAATCGTGGCGTGAGTTTGTATCGCAAATTGCGCCTGCTGCTCGTCTTGTCGTGATCAATAACTACGTTTCGCTTCCGCCACAGGTTCCTCCTGCAATGGCCAAAAAGGAGTTTTCCGTTCTTTTTCTTGGCTTGCTTGGGCATAGAAAAGGGATTTTTGACTTGCTTGAGTCTTGGCCATCTATTCTTGCTGCAATTCCAGAGGCTCGCTTGCGAGTTGGGGGGAATGGAGAGGTTGATGCGGCAAAAGCAAAGGCTGAGTCGCTTGGTATATCTAGCTCCATTGAGTTTTTAGGCTGGGTGGATGGTGTGCAAAAGCTTGACCTGCTTAAACAAACGGACGCTTTCGTGCTGCCTTCCTACAACGAAGGTTTGCCGATGAGTGTCTTGGAGGCAATGTCTTGGGGAAAACCTGTTGTTACGACAAAAGTTGGCGGGATTCCGGAATTGGTTACAGATCAGGTTGACGGCTTACTTATTGAGGCAGGTGATCAGCTTGCGCTTTCAAGTGCCTTGATCCGATTGGGTAGCGACTTCGAGTTTCGCACCCGGATCGGGTTGGCGGGACGCAAGCGTATCGAAGATCGTTTTTCCGATAGCGCAGTTTTGCCACTTCTGGAAAGTGTGTATCGACAGGTATTGAATCAGAAAGCACCACTTTCATCTGCTGTTGTAAGGAACGAGGCATGAAAAAAATTCTGGCAGTAGCATCCGGCGGTGGTCATTGGGTGCAACTTTTACGCCTGCGGCCAGCATTTGATGGAAGCATCGTCAGCTACATTAGTACGAATGCAGCGTATGCCAAAGATGTGGATACCCCTCTGCACGTGGTAACCGATGCCAACATTTGGAACAAACTTGCACTGATGAAAATGTTTGTTGAAGTGGCTTGGGTGGTTATTAAGGTGCGACCAGAAGTCGTGGTGACTACGGGAGCTGCGCCCGGGTTTGCTGCGGTTTTTTTTGGCCGATTGCTTGGTGCAAAAACGGTGTGGATAGACAGTATCGCCAATTCGGAAGAGCTTTCTAATTCTGGCAAGAAGGTTCATCGCTGGGCTTCTGCCTGGGTGACGCAATGGAGCCATCTTTCCAAGGTGGATGGCCCCAGTTATTGGGGGTCAGTACTTTGATCCTCGTTACCGTAGGTACGCAATTGGCATTTGATCGGCTAGTTGAGGCCGTTGATCTGTGGGTGGGCAAAAACCCCAAGGAAAGAGCTTTTGCTCAGATTGGTCCTGCTGAATACAACCCGAAGCATCTTGAGTCCAGGGACTTTGTGCCACCAGATCAGGCGGATGCGCTATTTCAAGAGGCCGACTTGATTGTTTCTCATGCGGGTATGGGTTCAATTCTTACTGCATTGAAGTACAAGAAACCGATTTTGATCATGCCGAGAAAAGCGGCTCTTGGCGAACATCGCAATGATCATCAAATGGCGACGGCCAAATGGTTGGGTGGGAGACCCGGGGTAACGGTGGCTTGGGAGGTTGATGATGTGGCTCGCCTCCTTGATGACCGAGCAACCTTACGTGGTGGCGAGGGGATTTCCGAATACGCCTCATCTGAATTAATAGCCAACTTGAAAAAATTCATACATTCGTAAATTAAAAGGACGTCCATGAAAATCACTGTAATCGGAACAGGCTATGTTGGCCTGGTCAGCGGCACTTGTCTGGCTGAAGTAGGTAACGATGTGTTGTGCCTTGATATTGACCCGGCCAAGATCAAGATTCTGGAAGATGGCGGCATCCCGATTTTTGAGCCGGGTTTGCAGGAGATGGTTCGCCGCAATGTGGCAGCCGGGCGCTTGCACTTCACAACAGACGTGGAGAAAGCGGCACACTTTGGCACGATTCAATTCATTGCCGTAGGTACGCCGCCGGATGAGGATGGTTCGGCCGACCTGCAATATGTGCTGGGTGCTGCCCGCAATATTGGTCGCCTGATGACGGATTACAAGGTCATTGTCGACAAGAGTACCGTGCCGGTCGGCACCGCAGCCAAGGTCAAGGTGGCCATTTCCGAGGAGTTGGAAAAGCGCGGCGTCGATATTCCTTACAGCGTGGTTTCGAATCCGGAATTCCTCAAGGAAGGTGCCGCCGTCGATGACTTCATGCGGCCGGACCGTATTGTCGTGGGTGCAGAGGAAGAACGCGCCATTCACCTGATGCGCGCCCTTTATGCGCCCTTCCAGCGCAACCATGAACGCTTGATCATCACTGACGTCAAGAGTGCCGAACTGACCAAATATGCGGCCAACGCAATGCTGGCTACGCGCATCAGTTTCATGAACGAACTGGCTAATCTGGCCGAGGTGCTTGGTGCGGATATTGAAATGGTTCGGCAAGGCATTGGCTCCGACCCGCGCATTGGTTATCACTTCTTGTATCCCGGCTGCGGCTATGGCGGCTCCTGCTTCCCGAAGGACGTCAAAGCGCTGATTCAGACAGCAAAAGACGATGCCGGCATCACTTTGAAGGTGCTAACCGCGGTTGAGGAAGCCAACGATCTGCAGAAACACATTCTTGGCAGCAAGCTCAAGGCTCGTTTCGGCGATTTGAATGGCAAGCATTTTGCGCTCTGGGGCTTGGCCTTCAAGCCGAATACCGACGATATGCGCGAAGCGCCAAGTCGCGAACTGATTGCAGACCTGTTTGCGGCTGGCGCCACTGTCAGCGCCTATGACCCGGTTGCCATACATGAAACCCAACGTATCTATGGCGATGAGCCTCGCCTTAAGTACGCAGAAACACCCATGCATGCGCTCAAGGATGCGGATGCGTTGATTATCGTCACCGAATGGAAGGAGTTCCGCAGCCCGGACTTTACGGCGATCAAGCAGGCACTCAATGCCCCGGTGATTTTTGACGGGCGCAATCTTTATGATCCCAAGCTTGTGCGTGAACAAGGGATCGAGTACTTCGCAATCGGGCGCTGAGGCAAACATGGCAAAAGGAATGATTCTGGCAGCCGGCCAGGGAACGCGGGTTCGTCCACTTACCAAGGATTGGCCAAAGCCGATGGTGCCGATTTTGGGCAAGCCGGTGATGGAGTACCTGATCGAGCACCTTGCTCGCTATGGGATCACCGACATCATGGTCAATGTGGCTTTTCATCATCGGAAGATTGAAGAGTATTTTGGTGATGGTCGGCGTTGGGGCGTGAACATCGGATACTCGTTTGAGGGCGTCTATGATCATGGCGACATCCTACCCAAGCCCAAGGGCTCAGCCGGTGGGATGAAAGCCATTCAGGATTTCAGCGGGTTCTTTGATGAGACGACGCTAGTCATGTGTGGTGATGCGATTATCGATCTCGATATCGGCGCGGCCTTGTTCGAACATCGCTCAAAGGGCGCATTGGCCAGTGTCGTTGCTTTAGAGGTGCCTAATGACCAGGTTCAAAATTACGGCATTGTGGTGACCGACAAGGACGGCAAGGTTGAGTCTTTTCAGGAAAAGCCGCTGCCGGAAAATGCCAAATCCAATCTAGCCAGTACCGGTATCTATCTTTTTGAACCGCAGGTTCTGGACCTTGTGCCTTCCGGCGTTGAATTTGACATTGGTAGCCAGCTCTTTCCCTTGCTGGCTGAAAAAGGCTTGCCGTTCTATGCGCAAAGTCGCTTTTTCAACTGGATCGACATTGGTCGGCTAACGGATTACTGGTCTGTCTTGCAGCGGATCTTGAAGGGTGAAATTGCCCAGATGGACATGCCAGGCAAGGAAATCCAACCGGGTATCTGGGTTGGGCCCAATACTTCGATTAGCTGGGATAGCACCAAGATCGTCGGCCCGGTCTATATTGGCTCAAGCGTCAAGATCGAGCCAGGCTGCTCGGTGATTGGCCCGGCCTGGATTGGCCACGGAAGCCATTTGCGTCGAGGCTCCAAGGTTATCCGCAGCATATTGTTCGAATACACCCGTATCGGTGAAGGCATGGAGTTTTCAGAAATGATCGTTTCACCGCGATATTGCGTGGATCGCAATGGCGACACGACCTATGTCGGTGACGACCGTTGCAAGTTGCGCTGGGGTGACGCAAGGGGATAGAAAATGCAGAAGCCGCACCGCGCATTTGATGGCATGCCAGCGGCTTGCACCGAATGTGTGTTGCATGATTTTCCCTGCGGAGAATAGCCTGCTTATTCTCCGCACTTTATGCGGTTAATAACTGGATTCGGTGCTGGCCAAGACTCGCTTCTGGCAACGCTGGGCAACTACACCATTGAACGAGCGTCAGGTGATGTTGCTCAATCTGCTACAGGATGGCTTTGATGGCAAACTGAACAGCAAGCAAGTGGGCGACAATTGCCAAGTGTTCGCCAGATACTGCGCTTCGTGACATCCATGAATTGCTGGCCCTCGGGATTCTGCGCAAGTCGGCAGCAGGTGGTCGCAGTACAAGCTACGAGCTGAATGGTTAAGCATGGCGCGGATGGGGCGCGATACTTTTGTCGATTGTCTTCAGGCAGCATGAGAAAATTGCCTGATAAATATTCATTTTTGATGGAGCAGTCATGATTTTAGTCACCGGCGCAGCAGGCTTTATCGGCAGTAACTTCGTCCTTGACTGGCTGGCCCAGTCCGACGAGCCAGTCATCAACCTCGATGACCTGACCTACGCCGGCAATCTGGAGAATCTCTCTTCGCTCAATGGCGATGCACGGCAT
>APMI01004460.1_pt1 | contig 14456 bp, 6 predicted proteins | sample 667938 | NCBI WGS metagenome assembly APMI01 (sample SAMN01084076, study PRJNA167559) | wastewater metagenome | biome: Wastewater | place: Denmark: Ejby Moelle, Odense | collected 2011-11-28 | reverse complement strand
AAGAATGGTTTCGACTTGCCGCTGACCCGCGCCGTTTCCGATGCCATCGATATCCCGTTGATCGCCAGCGGGGGTGTCGGCAATCTTCAGCATCTCGCCGATGGAGTGACACAAGGCCATGCCGATGCGGTGCTGGCGGCCAGCATTTTCCACTTCGGCGAATACTCCGTTCTGCAGGCCAAAGAGTTCATGCGCGAGCGCGGTATCGAGGTGCGCCTGTGAGCGATCTGGACACCAGTCTGAACTGGCTCGACGCGCTCAAGTGGGACGAGAGCGGGTTGATTACGACCATCGCGCAGGACGCAACGAGTGGCCGGGTGGTGATGTGCGCCTGGATGAACCGGGATGCGTTGCGGGAAACGGTTGCCAGCGGCAACGCAGTGTACTGGTCAAGGTCGCGCGGGCGGCTCTGGCGCAAGGGCGAGGAATCCGGGCATTTTCAGAAGGTATTGTCCATCCGCGCCGACTGCGACGGCGATGTATTGTTGCTTTCTATCGAGCAGGTCGGCGGGATCGCCTGCCACACCGGCCGGGAAAGCTGCTTCTTTCTGGAGTTGCAAGGCGAACGATGGGTTCCGGCCGATCCGGTATTAAAAGACCCCAAGGCTATTTACAAGAGCAACTCACAATAGCCCGCCTTGTCTTGTAAGGTCCGGATTTTATTAGGGGTCTCTGATTTATGTAGGTTCCTTTTCATCAGGGCGATCGTACACGCAGATGTCGGAGACCCTTGAAAAGGGTTGTTTACAGGCCATGGGTTATGCGGGGCGGTTTGCAGACTCCTGCCGAAGTAGCCTGCGGTACACATTAAGAATCGTATCAGCCGCACATGTATGATGTTAGGTTAGTGCCCGATACCTAGATATCTCACATGAGTAGTTTTGCTCCCCGTTGTCTTTCCATCGATCTCGAAGTCGGATTGCGCGATACGCGGATTCACAGCCTTGCGGCGGTTCGCGGGGATCGACCTGAAGCTACTTTTCATTTTAGGCAGGGCAACCTACTTGTTGCACTAGAACAGTTGGATACCCTCGCTGATGGGGCCAACTTCCTGCTGGGGCATAACCTGATCTCCTTTGATTTGCCGCACCTCGCTGCAGTCAAACCTGACTTGCGCTTATTGCAGTTGCCTGCCGTTGATACGCTGTGGCTTAACCCACTGTCCTTCCCACGCAACCCCTATCACCATCTGGTGAAGCACTACCAGGATGGGCAACTAAAGCGTGGGCGCCTCAATGATCCATTGCTCGACGCAGAACTCACTCTAGAGGTCTTTGCCAACCAGCAAACGGCTTTGGCCGAAGCCTCTCCAAATCTCACGCTCGCCTGGCATTGGCTGACGACCGGGAATGGCGTTGGCTCAGGCCTCGATAGTTTTTTCATGACCCTGCGGCGTGCAGCACGGCCGACGGAGACTGAGGCAATCGCCGCTATTCGGTCTTTGGTTGATGGGTTGGTTTGTCAAACATACTGCAGCCGAATTGTGGCCGATGCTGCCCGGCATGGTTGGGCACTGGCTTACGCACTTGCTTGGCTGTCGGTGTCAGGTGGCAATTCAGTGATGCCACCGTGGGTACGCCATCAGTTTCCACAGGCAGGCCTACTGATCAAGCAATTGCGCGATACGGCTTGCTCAGAGCCGACCTGTAACTGGTGCAGCGAGCGGCACAACGCGCAGAAGGAACTCACGCACTGGTTCGGCTTTCACGAATTTCGCCCCGAGCCGGCCGATGACGACGGCCGCCCCTTGCAGCAAAGCATCGTCGAAGCGGCGATGCGCGGCGAGCACGTACTGGCGATTCTGCCGACCGGCACCGGAAAATCGCTGTGTTACCAGATCCCTGCGCTCTCGCGTTTCGATAAGACCGGCGCGCTGACTGTCGTCATCTCGCCGCTGGTGGCCTTGATGGCCGACCAGGTCGCCGGGCTGGAGGCCAGGAACATCAGGAGCTGCGCGGCGCTCAACGGCCTGCTGTCGATGCCCGAGCGCGCCGATGTGCTCGACCGGGTGCGCCTCGGCGACATCGGCATCCTCATCGTTTCGCCCGAGCAACTACGCAACCGCACGCTGCGCAAAGTGCTGGCGCAGCGCGAAATTGGCGCCTGGGTGCTCGACGAGGCGCACTGCCTGTCCAAATGGGGGCAGGATTTTCGCCCGGACTATCGCTATGTCGGGCGCTTCATCCGCGAGAAGGCCGGTGACCAACCGATCCCGCCGGTCCTCTGCCTGACGGCGACGGCCAAGCCCGATGTGGTGGTCGACATCCTGGCGCACTTCAAGGACAAGGTCGGCATCGAGTTGTGCTGCTTCAACGGCGGCGCCAGCCGAACCAATCTCGATTTCTGCGTCGTGCAGACCAGCACGGCAGAGAAATACGCGCATATTCACCAACTTCTGGAGGCCGACCTTCCAGCAGATGCGCCAGGAGGCGCCATCGTCTATTGCGCGACGCGCAAGCAGACCGAAGAAGTCTCGGATTTTCTGCAGCAGAAAGGCTGGTCAGTCGGGCACTTTCACGCCAGATTGCCGCCCGAAACCAAGAAGTCCGTGCAAAAGACCTTTATCGACGGCGGCTTGCGCGTCATCGTCGCCACCAACGCCTTCGGCATGGGCATCGACAAGCCGGATGTGCGGCTGGTCATCCACGCCGACATTCCCGGCTCACTGGAAAATTACCTGCAGGAAGCCGGCCGCGCCGGAAGGGACCGCCAGGCCGCGCGCTGCATCCTTCTGTACACCGAGGACGACGTTGAACGGCAGTTCGGCATGTCCGCTCGCTCACGGCTGACGCGCAAGGAGATCCAGAGCATCCTGCGCTCGCTGCGAAATCTCGACCACAAGAAACGCAAGGGCGGTGGAAAAGACGGCGACCTGATTGCCACCCCCGGCGAAATCCTCGCCGAAGACGAAGACGGCGTTTTCGAGCGCGATTCGGCGACCGACGACACGCGTGTGCGCACTGCCGTGTCGTGGCTGGAGGAAGCATCGCTGCTCTCGCGCGAGGAAAACCGGGTGCAAATCTTTCCCTCGTCACTGCGTATCGCCTCGCTCGATGAAGCGCGGCAGAAGCTGGAGAAGAAAGACATCGCGCCGGCATATCGACAAAGCCTGCTGGCCATTGTCGGCGCGCTGATCGGCGCACCGGCCGACGACGGTATTTCGACCGATGAGTTGATGCTCGTTTCCGGGCTGTCCTCCGAGAAAGTGCGTGCCGCCTTCTACGACCTTGAGGCGCTGGGGCTGGCCAGCAACGATACGGCGCTGACCGCCTACGTCCACGTCGCCGTTGAACGCTCCTCGCGTAAGCGCCTCGAGCACGCCGCCGCGCTGGAGTCGGCCCTGATCGGCCTGCTGCGCGAGCAGCACCCGGACCTGGGCCGCGGCGACTCGTCGGTCCTGCATCTGCGCCATGCCAACCAGCACCTGAAGGACACCGGCCACCCGGACGCCCTGCCCGAGCGCCTGCGCCAGTTGCTCAGCAGCCTCGCCGGCGACGGGCGCGACGACGAGGATGGCGGAGGACGGGGCAGCCTGAAGCTGCGCCGCGTCGATTCCGAATCGGTGGCCATCGAACTGCAGCGTGAATGGTCCGCACTGGAAACCACCGCTCGCCGCCGTCGCGCCGCCGCCGAGCGCTTGCTGGAACACCTGCTCGCCTGCCTGTCGCCGACGGCGCGCGGCATCGACCAGCTGGCCGAAACGACGCTGGGTAAGCTGCTGGCGGCGCTGGAATCCGATCTGCTGCTCAAGGCCGAGAAGCCCATTACACCCAAGCTGCTCGATCGCGCCCTGCTGTGGCTGCATGAGCAGGAGATCATCCGGCTGAACAAGGGGCTTGCCGTCTTCCGCCCGGCGATGACGATTCGCCTGGAACAGGACTGGAAGAAGAAGTTCACGCAGCCGGATTTCGCGCCACTGCAGCTGCATTACGACGAGCAGGTGGTGCAGATTCACGTCATGGCCGAATACGTGCAGCGCGGGCTCAAGGCCATGGCCGAGGCGCTGCACCTGACGATGGACTACTTCAGCCTGCAGCGCGACGAATTCATGCGCCGCTGGCTGCCCGACCGCGACAAGGAACTGGCGCGGCAGACGACGCCGCAATCGTGGCACAGTATCGTCGAAGTGCTGAACAACAAGGCGCAGCGCGAGATCGTTGCCGACGATCGGGAGAGCACAAACGTTCTCGTTTTGGCTGGTCCGGGCTCAGGTAAGACGCGGGTGCTGGTGCATCGCATTGCCTACCTCATCCGTGCCCGTCGTGAAAACCCACACGGAATCCTCGCCCTGTCCTACAACCGCCACGCGGCGTCGCAGATCCGACAACGCCTCAGGGAGTTGATCGGCGATGACGCGCGCGGCGTCTCGGTGCTTACGTTACACGCACTCGCGATGCGATTAGTCGGTGCCAGCTTGGTGGCGCACAACACGAGCACCGACAACGACATTTTCAAGCAGATCATCGAACAGGCAGTCAGTCTGCTCAAAGGTGAAGATCTGCCGCAGGAAGAAGCTGACCAGCAACGCGACCGCTTACTGGCTGGCTTCCGTTGGATTATGGTCGATGAGTATCAGGACATTGCGCCGGAACAATATGAGCTCATTTCCGCGCTGGCAGGGCGAACGCGAGCTGATGAAGACGGTCGCATCAATCTTTTCGCTGTCGGTGATGACGACCAGAATATTTACGCCTTCAATGGCGCATCGGGTGATTTTCTTAGGCGCTATGAGGCGGACTACGCCGCAAAACCAGCGTTCTTGGTCAGCAATTATCGATCCTCCACACATATCATTGAAGCTGCGAACTTGATGATTGCGCCAGCAGCGAGTCGCATGAAAAGTGATCGTCCGATCACGATCAATGCTGAACGAGCCAAGCAAGCGCCGGGTGGCGAATGGAAAGAAATTGACCCGGTCGGACAAGGGCGCGTGCAGGTATTACCGGTTGGTAGCAGTGATCAGACACAGGCCCTGGCCGTCATGGCAGAGTTGGAGCGCATGGCCGGTTTGACCCTGGACTGGGATTGGGCGCGTTGTGCGGTCATTGCTCGGGAGTGGAGAACGCTCGATCCCGTGCGTAGCTTTTGCGAGCTGAAGGGTATTCCAGTCCAACAAGCTGATGAGAATAGTAGCGGCTTCTGGAGTCTGCGTGAAACGCAGTCACTGATCGGCTGGTTGCACTCACGTCCAAGCAGACTCATTGATTCGCTAACGATCCAGCAATGGCTGGAAGCGCAAACAGATTTGCAGCCGGCCGCTCATTGGTGGTGCTATCTGCGCGAGGCAGTTGCCGAATATGCAATTGAAGTTGGCGAAGCTGAATTGCCGCTTGACCACTTTATGGATTGGCTTGCCGAATGGGGTCGAGAAGCACGCCGCCGGCAAACAGGTCTATTGTTGCTCACAGCGCACAAGGCCAAGGGCCTCGAATTCGATCATGTCATCGTGCTCGACGGTGAGTGGTTGCGAACTTGCGCTAACGAGGACATGGATGCCCCGCGTCGTCTTTACTACGTTGCGATGACGCGCGCTCGAAAAACTCTTACGCTCGCTCGTTTGGACCGAACTCGTGGGCTGTTGGATGAGTTTCCTGAATCAGCAGCCCTTCTTCGCCGGCCACGGACTGCATTGCCGCCCCCAATGCCAGAGCTGGCCAATCGCTACCAACGCCTTGGCTGGGGGGAAATCGACCTTGATTTCGCGGGCACTAAGCCAGCAATTCATTCCGTTCATCGCAGAATTGGCGCACTCTCAGTCGGCAGCTTATTAATCCTACGAAAAGGGCCAATCGGAAAGTGGGTTTTGTGTGATGAGCAAGGATCAACTATCGGCAAGCTGTCGCGCAGCTTCAAACACCCCCACGGTTCGCATTGCATCGCAGCTCGCGTTGTTGCTATCCACGTTCGTCGAATCAAAGATGTGAGTGACGAGTATAAGACCCGCATCAGCGCCAATTGCGAGGAATGGGAAACGGTTATTCCCGAACTGATTTTCGCACCGGATAAAGAAATCTCCGGTTTCAGAAATCATGATGAGCGTCTTTGAGGGAACAGACGCTGGAGGAAGCTGCAACTTGTCGCTGCCTTGCCTCCTGGATACTCAATCACGACGCGATTCTGCACTAACCTGTGACGTTTCTATTCTTTGGGCTGGTACTGACTCTGAGGTTCCTTCGGTTTTTCGTTAATGGAGCTGAGTCATGCCGCCTGGCATGGCCCGGCAAGCTCAAGGGCGAAGACGGTAAAACCGATCCTGATTGACCCTCCCTTTGTATCCATCCAGGCGCGCGCCAGTCTTGTCCAGATGCGCGAGGCGCTCGTCCGGATGCGGGTGCGTCTTGAACAGCAGACTCACGTCGCTATCGCCTTTTGAGTAATGCCCCAGGTCCTGTAAAACTGTTGGCAAGCCGAAGGGGTCATATCCTGCCCGCGCCGTCAAAACCATCGCCATGCTGTCCGCTTCGTACTCGGCCTTCTGGTCCAGCGAGCGCGAGAAAAGCTCGGCACCGGTACCGATCATTTTGCTGATCGGATTGTTCTCGCCGACCTGCCCGGATAGCAGATCGCCACCTTGATCCAGCAGCCGGCTCTGCCCCAGTATTTTCAGATGGTGTTTCTCGACGACATGGGCGATTTCATGGGCCAGCACACCGGCGAGTTCGCTTTCGTTATGTAACTGCTGATACAGGCCGCGGGTCACGAAGACGTAGCCGCCAGGGGCCGCAAAGGCGTTGATGTCGGGCGACTCGATGACGCCAAAGTGCCAGGCCAGATCTGGGCGATCACTCTTAAGCGAGATCCAGCGGCCCACAAGATTGACGTAATGCTGTAGCTTCGGGTCGTTGATCAGAGGCGCCGCGCCAAGCAGATTCCCTGCTGCCTGTCTGCCGATGGCCTGTTCTTCCGCCGGCGAAAAGTGCCCCATCGCCTGTCCTGCTTTTGCGGCGACATCCTGCAAGGGTTCGGGCAACGATTTGACAGCCTCGGCAGGTGCGCGTTTGTAGTAGTCCTTGAGTTGCTGGCGAAGGTCGTCGGGCAGGCCGGATGAGTGCGCCGGTGAGGCCAGCGCAAAATACAGGAGCGCTGCCGCCAGGAATTTACTGCCACGCTTGATCATCATGGAGGTGTCCGAAAAAGATAGGCGATGGATCGATGGACTGGTAGGCGCTCATTTCACTTTGCGAGCCTTGAGCTTGCCCTGGCGGGCGAAGTCCTGAGCTTCCGCACGACTGGCCAAATAGACGTCCAGCTTCCTGAGTTCGGCTTCATCGAACCGGGCCAGCTTCAGTTCTTCTTCATCGAGTCCGCGAATGCCCGTGGTCGACACGACGCGCCCGGTGCCGGCCCGTCCAGTTGCCAAAGCGACCAGATCGTTGGTGCCGCCGCCCTTTCGTGCCTCACCGCGGCGAATGCTGAGCATGCGAACCCAGCCGTGGAGTTTGCCGCGCTGCACCCTGTACCAACCGCCCTGCGTCTCCAGGATATCGACCTTGTCGCCCGTCGACAGAACGCCGATGGCTTTGGCGTCACGGTAGGGCGCTTTCATCAGACTGCTGGTCTTGCGCGCGGTTCCGTCCTCGCCACCCAGCGCCTGTCCGGTGCCGAACATCAATACGGTGGTGCATAGCGCGAGGATGCGTCTCTTCCCATTCATGAAATGTCCTCTCGAGTCTGTGTAGTGCTTTCCTGCCACTTCAGCAGTGCCTCGGCGAACAACACGCGCCATCCGGCCGCTGCTCCCTTGCCTCCCGCTATCGACCCCTCATGCGAGAACCAGTCCACCGGGTGACCGCCAGCGCTCTCGTACAATTTCAATACGCCCAAGCCAGAGTCGACCGAAGCCGTAATGCGATCGATATCGCCCAGTACGCGGCTACGCGCCTCCTGGTCGTTTGCCGCGAAAATCCAGGAAACGGCAAGCGTGTGCTCGAACAGCGACCATAAGCCCTTCTGGCGGCTGTCGATCAGATCCACGCTGCGTGGTTCCGTACAAAGTCTAGCAAGTTCGCCGCGCAATTTCCTGATGATTCGCATCATCGCCCTTTGATTGGAATTTTCCACGCGAAGCAGCAGCAAGAAAGCGCCAAGTTCTTCCTCGCGCTCGGTCGAATCGCGCAGGGCGCTGGTTTCCAGAACCCTGCGTGTGGCGACGCCGTAGAAGCGGGCGAGCGCGTAGTAGGCCAGTACGATGGCAAACGGCCCGGTAAGATTGATGTACGTGTGGGTGAGGTTGATGCTTGCGTAGCTGCTGGTCAGCAGGATGAACTCGAACGAGCCGGCCACGCGGTCGATGCGGTTGCCTTCCGGGTCGCGATAAATCGTCAGCCCGATCACCCAGACGATAAGCGCGGCGAGTAGGGGATAAAAGATGCGGCCCTCCGGGAAGCGCAGGTAGTCGTCGTGCATCAGATTGTCGACAGCCGTGGCAAGTATTTCCACACCCGGATGCAGGTTGCTCACGGGGGTCGGCTTGATATCGAACAGGCTCGGCGCCGTCGAGCCGATCACCACGATCTTGCCCGTGAATTCGTCGGATGGGCGTTTTCGCTCACGGCTGATCATGTCATTGAACACCTCGGAAAAACCAACCGTACGGTAGGTGAACGGTGGTCCGCGCCAGTTGAGCAGTATGCGCGGCGAATCTGGCTCCTTGAAGCCAAGATCCCGGATGACGCGTGCGGGCAGGGAGGGGACGCGCCAGCCGTAATCATTGCGATAAACCGGATACTCGCGGGCGACGCCATCCGCATCTGGGTAGATGTTGTGCAGGCCAAGTCGCCCTCCTTCCAGAATCGAAGGGAAGTGCGGAATCACGACGGCGATGGTGGCGCCCTCCTGGGCCTCGCCAGTGATCGGCTCGACGCCCGGGATCATGCCGGGCGCGATACGGCTCAGGGCATCGCTGGCCGGATCGAGCCGGAGCACGGGAAAGTAGGTGTTGTCGGTAGCAGCGATGGCCGCATCGAAGTAGTCGTCGCTGTCCGGGTTGTAGACATCCGGGTCGCTGAAAAGGATATCGAATACCACGGCCTTCGGATGTTGCGCCTCGAGATGTTCGAGAAACTCGCCGAGTATCTGGCGCGGCCAAGGCCAGCGACCATACTCGGGCGCCATCGCAGCCAGACTGGCCTCGTTGATGTCTACGATGATGATGTTCGGGTCGGGCTTCGGAACGATGATGCGGTGGCTCATCATGAAGTCGAATGCGCCATGCTGCATTTTCTCCGTCACATGCAGGTACTCTGCGTCGACTGCAATTAGCACCGAGAACACTGCTGCCAGGAACAGGTAGAACCGGTTCCCCCAGCGCCTAGCCACGAACACCAGCAGCGGCGATATGAGGCTGACGATGAAATTGTAGAAGACGATAAAGGGGTTCATCAAAACCGCCGGGAATGTGCGTGCACAAATAATAAGGCAGAAAACCCGGCGACCTGTGGGCGAGGCCAGCACTGAATCGGTGCAAACTTGCACCGATTCAGGTGTTTCACGTTAGAATTTCTGGCTTCAAGCGCCTGAAAACCGCCAACCGCTGCGCCGGAAGCTTTTTTCGGGAAAGGTACCGTTTGCCAACTGAGCTGAATGCCCTCGTTCTCGGCAACCTCGCACCCCGTACCACGGGTTTTGTGCGGTTGCTGCTTCGGTGCGCACTTTCCGCTTGCCTGTTCGGGTGGCTGGTCTGCGTACAAGCGGCTTCTCCTTCTGTCGCGCTGCACTACGGTGCCGACGCGCCGCTGGAAGAGCTCAAAGCCTTCGATATCGTCGTCGTCGAACCGGATCACGGATTTGACCCGAAGCGCTATAGAAAGCCCTACAGCGAACTATATGCCTACATCGCCATTGGCGAAGTGCAACCCTCGCGCGCCTATGCAGCGGCGATCCCGGCCAAACGCCTCCTGACCACCAATACGGACTGGGGGTCCAAGGTCATCGACCTGAGCTGGCCGGAACTGCCGGCTTTCGTCGCCGACGCGATCGTCAGCCCGCTCTGGGAAAAGGGCTATCGGGGCTTTTTCCTCGACACGCTTGATTCCTACCGCCTGGTCAGCGGCATCGACGAAGCGGCGCAACAGAAAGGGCTGATTGCCGTTATCGAAACACTGCATCGGCGCTTTCCGGGCATTCGCCTGATTCTCAACCGTGGTTTCGAGATCGTGCCGGCCGTTCGCGACAAGATAAGCATGGTCGCCGCCGAGTCCTTGTTTCGTGGCTGGAACGCGGCCGCGCGCCGTTACGTGGAGGTACCGGCCAGTGATCGCGAGTGGCTACTCGGCCAGTTACGTCGCGTGCGTGACGAGTTCGGCGTACCGGTGCTGGCCATCGACTATCTGCCACCACAGGCGCGCGGCCAGATGCGCGAAACGGCCGAGCGCATACGCGCGCTCGGCATCGAGCCGTGGGTCACCGACGGGCAGATCGGCACAGTTGGCATCGGGCGCCGGGAAATCGTGCCGCGACGCATGCTGATGCTCTACGACGGCAGCCCTGGAGGCTTGCTGATCGAGTACCCGGCGCTGCGTTTTGCCGCCATGCCGATCCAGCACATGGGTTACACGATCGATTTCCGGGACTTGAACAAGCCGCTGCCCGCCGGCTCGCTAGCGGCGCGCTACGCCGGCATCGTGATCTGGGCCAATGCTCCGGTTGCGCGTGGCCGCCAAGTAGCAGACTGGCTGCAACAGCAGATCGATCAGGGCATGAAAGTCGCCATATTCAGTAGCTTTCCCTTTGCCGCAGAAGGCAGGCTGGCTAGCCGCCTTGGTTTGAGATCGGTGGCGGTATCGGGAACTCCCGGCCGTCTGACGGTCGCCAGCCAGGACGCGATGATGGGTTTTGAGGCGCCCCCCCAACCCGACCGTCGCAATCTGACGACGTTGCAGTTGGCCGACGAACAAGGTCGATCACTGTTGAAATTGGCCGACGCTCGGGGGCAGACTTTCGACGCCGCCGCGCTGACCCGCTGGGGTGGGTACGTCCTCGACCCCTATGCCGTGGTCGGGTTGCCGGGCACCGAACAGTCGCGCTGGATCGTCGACCCCTTTGCCTTTATGCAGCAGGCGCTGGCGCTGCCCGATCTGCCGCTGCCCGATACGACGACCGAGAACGGCCGTCGCCTGATGTTCATTCACATCGACGGGGATGGCTACCCATCTCGTGCCGAGTTGCCAGGCACACCATTGGCCGGCGAAGCCCTGCTGACGCAAGTACTGCAGCGCTACCGGTTGCCGACGACGATGTCGGTGATCGAAGGTGAGGTTGCGCCGGACGGACTGTACCCGGCCCTCTCCGCCGAGATGGAGGCGATTGCCCGGCGCACCTTCGCGTTGCCCTACATCGAGATCGCCAGTCACAGTTTTTCGCACCCGTTCGACTGGAGTCGCGCCGAGCTGGCCGCGCCCAAGAAGAAGGACGACGAGAGCTACCATCTGGAGATCCCCGGCTACCAAATGAATCTGGAACGGGAAATCGTCGGTTCCGTCGACTACATTCGCAAGAATCTGGTGCCGCCCGGGAAACCCGTACGGATCATGCTGTGGAGCGGCGACGCAGCACCGCAGGCGCAGGCGCTGCGTATAGCCGAAAATGCCGGCCTGCTGAACATGAACGGCGGCAATACCGTCATCACCCGTTCGTTCCCCAGCCTGACCGCCGTTTCCCCTCTCGGTTATGCAATCGACGGCATCTTCCAGACCTTCGCACCGGTGATGAACGAGAACGTTTACACCAACCTTTGGCGAGGCCCGTTCTATGGCTTCGAGCGGGTCATCGAGACGTTCCAGATGACCGATTTCCCGCGACGGCTGAAGCCGATCGACATCTACTATCACACTTACTCGGCGAGCAAGCAGGCGTCGCTGAAAGCGCTGCACAAGGTCTACGACTGGTCGCTGGCACAGTCGCCCAACCTGATCCATGCCTCCGACTTTATCCGCAAGGCACTCGATTTCGAGACGATCGTACTGGCACGGGAAGACGGCGGCTGGCGCGTCCGCGGCAACGGTGAGTTGCGAACGCTGCGCGCGCCGCCAACAATGGGCTACCCGGACCGCCCGGCCTCCAAGGGTGTCGCCGGGTATGTCGCCGGCAACGAGGGCAACTATATTCATCTGGCCGGTGGCGACACGTTTCTGCGCTTTGCTGCAACCCGGACCGGCGCCGTCCATCTTACCGACGCCAACGCCCGAGTGTCCGACTGGCAGTCGCTCGGGGCCGGGCTGCGCTTCTCCCTCAAGGGATATCAGGCCATCGAGTTTTCTCTGGCCAACGCCAGCCGCTGCAGTGTACTTGCCAATGGGCGAGCGCTGACGCCACGGAAGAGCTCCGGCGGCGTTCAATCCTTCGGTATCAGTGATGCTGCTGCAACGATCGAAACTCGCTGCCGCGACCGTTGAGCGCCCGCGGCTGGCGCCGCCGTGGTCGATCGCGTTGCTGGGCACGCTGGTGCTTGCCGTGCTGGTCGCCATCTATCCGCACAAGGCACTGGTCAACCGCATTATCGAAGCACCGCAGAATGATCTCACCGATTCGTATCTTGTCAATCTGCTGCGAACCGATTCCGGGAACCCGCAACTCGGCCTCACGCTGGCCCGCCATCAACTGGGCAGCGGCCTCTATGACAAGCTGGATATCACATTGGACAGGTTGCTCCAGTCACCCGACGAGGAAACCCGCCTGGAAGCGACGTGGCTGAGCTGGCGCGCCGCGGAGCAGCGCTTTCACCGCATGGACGCCGGGGCGGCGCAACAGGCCGACAGAATGGCGCAGCTGCGCACCAGGCTGCGTACACTGGCCGCCCTTGACTGGCCCGAGCACAGGACGATCGAGATTGCCCGCCTGGCATTGCAGTTCGGCGATACCCAGCTTGGCATCGAACTGCTGCAGCGGATCGCTGCCAGCGGTCAGGGGCGTTCTGCCGACTGGTACGCGGAGGCAGCACGCGCCGCCCTGGCTGGTGGCGAATACCTTGCGGCGGGCAAGTTCTTCCTGATCGCGGTGCGGCGTACGAGTCTGTCCGTCGAACAACGAAACTTTTTCATTGATGGCATGCTCGCGCTCCAGTCCGGCAATCAGGTGAAGGAGGCGCTGGCCCTTGCGGAAGAGGAGCTGGCCGTGACGCCGTCCCTGGGTGAAAGCTCGCAGGTGCTGGAACTGCTGGTGCGCTTTGCGCGCTCGGTCAAACGCCCGGACCTGGCCGACAAGTATGCACGCAAGCTCCTTCGTCTGTCGCTACTGCGACAGTGGAAACAGCAGCAGCTTGCGCAGGTTTACGGTATCCGTTGGCAACCCGTCAGCGAAAAGGGTGGCCCGCAACTGCCGTTCGATGACCGCATTTACACCCTTGGCTTTGAAGCCTTCCTCGACAACCGGAAACTCGAGGATGCCTGGCAGGTGGCTGCCGCTGCGGTGCGCCAGGCGCCCAACAATCTGGCCTGGCGCGAACGGCTGGCACGTGTTTCGGAATGGACCGGGCGTCCGGCGCTCGCGCTCACCCACTGGCTGTATCTGGCGCGCGCCAACGGCAGCGACGAAGCGTGGCAGGCAATACTGCGGCTCTCCCCCGGGCTGTTTGACGACAATGCCTTGCTGATAGCGCTTGAACACCAGTTGCGCCAGCAACCCGCCAATCCGGCACTGGCAGTGGAACTGGTCGCGACCTTCGAACGCCTGGGCGACCCCAGGGGGGCGATGCGCGTTCTCGAGCAGTTATACCGCCAGCAAAAACAGCCGGAACTGCTGGCAGTCATGGCTGAACTGGCCGAACGGATGGGGGAAGACAAGAAGGCGCTGGAGCTTTGGCAAAGCTTCATGACCGCGAACTCCTTGACAGCGGCGCAGGCGGTCCACGTCGCGACGCTCTACCTGATACGCGGCGAGCAGGCCAGCGCACTCGCGATACTTGAAAGCGCCGACGATGCCGCCGAGAGTGACACTGCCGGCACTGCCTACTGGCGACTGCGCGGTGACATCGCCGCGCGGCTCGGTGACGACAAGAAGGCCACCGCCGCCTATCGTCATGTGCTTGCCGGGCAGGAGGCGGTTGCCGGCGATCACGAGAATCTGGCCAGACTGCTGCTTGACGAGTACCCACTCGAAGCTGCCCGCGTCAGCAGTGACGGCTGGCTGCGCTTCCGTAGCTCGAACCTGCTGTTGCAGGCGCTCAGTCTTTATGCCACGGCGGGGCGCTGGCAGGACATGGGCAAGCTGATGAGCACCCTGTCGGCAGAAGAATCCGCCCAGCTTCGCCAACAGGCCAGCTTTCTCCGCCTTTCGGCCCAGTACCGGATGGCTATCGGTCAGCGTAGCCTCGCGCTGGCCGACCTGGATGCGGCATTTGCGCTCTCCGCGGACAACGCCGACGTCCAGCAGGCGTTGCTTTGGCTCTTGGTCGAGAGCGGTGAAGGGAAGCGCCTGCGCAACGTGATGGCCGCGCACGAACGCGATTGGCAGCCTGACCC
>APMI01017882.1_pt1 | contig 14457 bp, 15 predicted proteins | sample 667938 | NCBI WGS metagenome assembly APMI01 (sample SAMN01084076, study PRJNA167559) | wastewater metagenome | biome: Wastewater | place: Denmark: Ejby Moelle, Odense | collected 2011-11-28 | reverse complement strand
TACTTTGTACCTGCTTTGAATTCGTACTGAATAGCATATGTTTTGTTTTTCGAAAATTGTTTTTATCTTTCGGTATTCATCTTTACCTAAATATTAAGGCCTTGAAACGCATTTTATTCTCTTTGGCACTATTGCTCCCTTTCTGTACCATGGCGCAGCAGCACCATGAGATCGGTCTGACCGCAGGGGTGTCTAATTATTACGGGGACCTGCAGAACAAAATATTCGCACCTACCGGCTATAAGGCCATGGGGGGCATTTATTATAAATTTTTTATGAGCCCGCATGTGGGTGTGCGATTTGGCTTTAATTTTACCGAGATCACAGGGGCCGACAGCCTCTCTGACGTGCAGGTGAACAAGTATCGTAATCTTAGCTTTTCCTGCCCGATAGCAGAAGGATATGGCGCGCTGGAAATAAACCTGTTGCCTATTGACATAGACAGGATGAAGGTTACTCCTTATATCTTTGGTGGTATCGGGGTTTTCTATTACGATCCATACACCCTTGGGCTAAAGAATGAAAAGGTTTTTCTTCGTCCGCTTGGTACTGAAGGACAAGGTGTACCTAACTATCCCGACCGTAAAACATACAGCCATTTAAGTGTTGCTTTCCCCTTCGGTGGTGGTCTTAAATTCCTGATAGGCCAGACACTGGTGGTTACCACTGAAATTGGTTTCCGTTATACTAATACTGACTACCTGGATGATGTTAGTAAATCATACGTCAACCTGGACACACTTACCAAGTACAAAGGCAAGCAATCTGCACAGCTATCCTACCGCGGTAATACCGTACAGGGTGCTGATCCTGATTACTATCCTGATTACAAATACCAGCGCGGCGACAGCAAATCGAACGACTGGTACTGGTTTGGTAATGTAGGTATCGCAGTTTACTTCAGGGCATTAGGTAACCGTCGACTTGGATACATACACTGCCCAAGGTTCTTCACGATCTACCATTAATTTTAGAAATCTATCTTAATATAAATAAAGGCTGCCATGAGGCAGCCTTTATTGTATTGCCTGAGTTGTAATATCTTAAACAGTTCCCAATATGGCGATGCATTCTTCGATGCTTAGCATTTCCTGCTTACCCGTTGCGAAGTTCTTTACACTGATCATATTCTTTTCACGCTCTTCATCGCCGGGCAGCAGTACGTAAGCCATGCTGCGCTTGTTGGCGTATTTCATTTGCTTGTCGAACTTCACAGCATCGGGGTATAGCTCTGCGGCAATGTTTTCTTTACGCAGTGTTTTAAGTATTTGCAGTGCATATTGTTCATTTGCACCGCCAAAGTTTACGAGCATCACGCTGGCACCGGTATTAAGCTGTTTTGGGAAAATATCCAGCTCTTCCATCACATCATATATCCTGTCGATACCGAAGGATACACCAACACCGGAGAGGTCTTTGAGGCCAAACAAACCGGTAAGGTCGTCGTACCTTCCGCCACCGCCTATGCTGCCCATCTGCACGGCACTTGTAGTAACCTCTACTATCACACCTGTATAGTAATTCAATCCACGTGCGAGGCTGATATCTACTTCTACCTTTGAATCCCAGGCATCATCGGCCAGTTCTTTATGGTAGGCCAGTGTTTGCCTCAGTTCATTAATGCCCTGCAAGCCTGTTGTGCTATTTTGCATAATAGTCTCCAGCGCCGCGAGCTTTTCTTCATTATTGCCTGCCACTGCTATTACTTTTTGCACTTGCGCTATGCCTTCATCGTTTATGCCGCGCTGCTGCAATTCTTTAGCTACACCATCCCAGCCAATTTTATCCAGTTTGTCAAGCGCGATGGTTATGTCCATCATTAGCTCTGGCGTGCCGCATAGTTCTGATATGCCGGCGAGCAATTTGCGGCTGTTTATTTTCACAGTCACCTGCGGGACTTTCAATTGATAAAATGCACTTTGGTAAATGCACAACAACTCTGCCTCGTTAATAAGCGAAGTACTGCCCACCACATCTGCATCACACTGCCAGAACTCACGGTAGCGGCCCTTCTGTGGCCTGTCGGCGCGCCATACTGGCTGCATCTGGTAGCGACGGAAGGGGAATGCCAATTCGTTTTGATGCATCACCACGTAGCGTGCAAAAGGTATAGTAAGATCGTAACGCAACGCGCGTTCTGTAACAACTGGTGAAGAATATGGCTTGCTTAAAACTTTATTCCACTCATCGTTCAGCTTGACTTTATCATCTTCTTTCTTTTCGTGCAGGCCGTTGTTCAGTATTTTAAATATCAGGCGGTCACCTTCTTCACCGTATTTGCCGGTAAGGGTTACCAGGTTCTCCATAGCAGGTGTCTCCAGCGGCTGGAAGCCGTACGTCTCAAATATGTTCCTGAGTGTATTAAATATATATTGGCGCTTGCGCACTTCGGCGGGCGAAAAATCTCTTGTTCCTTGTGGTATCGATGGTTTTGACATAATTCTTTACTTGTACTTTTCTATTATGGCCTCGCAGGTCTTATTGATCATATCATAGACTGCATGATAACCCAATTCAGGGCCATACCAGGGATCGGGTACCGAGGCATTGCTGCCCGGCTCAAATTCATTTAAGAACAGGTCCACCCTACTCATATCCGCCCCGGGGCCGGCAATTCTTTTTATCTCCTCACACACATCATCGGACATGGCGTATATCTTGTCATATTTATCGAGGTCGGCAGCGCTGAATTTTTTAGCCTTCTGCTGCGAAATATCCACACCGTTCTTCGCACAAACCTTCTGCGAAAACTTATGCGGGGCTTCCCCAATATGGTAAGACTGGGTACCTGCCGATGACACTGTCCAGTTTAATCCCTTCATTTTTGTCTTATGCCTCAGTATCCCCTCTGCAATGGGCGAACGGCAAATATTGCCGAGGCAAACCATTAATATCCTCATAATTCCTGCACAAAACTATTAAAAAGAGGCCAACCCTATCCAAAAAAATCATAAAGCTTTACGCGTAGTGAATTTATAAGCCCCTAATCACTATTTTTATTGCCCATATGCCAAACAGGCAAGTAAATATACTCAGCATAGCGCCTTATAAGATCCTGCCCCCTACTTCGGGAGGACATCTGGGTATTGTAACGCTACACCATTACCTGGGTAAGCTGTGCCAGGACCACCTGGTGAGTACTGTGGACAATGGACCGGCTGATAACTATGCTTTCGACCTGCATAAAGTATTTCCTGCTGATGCCAAACGCTATATACCCCTGTACAACTATCGCAGCTTACTCAGCATAGCAAAGAAGTATGATGTGAACCATATTTATTGCGATCACCCTTATATGGCGCCTACGGTCATGGCCTTGTCGCGCAAGCTCAAAGTGCCCTGGTACCTGCGCAGCCATAATATAGAGTCCGAGCGCTTCCGCGCTTTCGGCAAGAAGTGGTGGCCTGTCATGCGTTCTTTCGAACGCTTTGCGATGCGCAATGCTAACGGTGTTTTTTTCATTACACCAGAGGAAAAGGAATGGGCCATGCAAAACTTTGGCTTGCATGAGCATAAAAGCTTCGTGATACCTTACGGAACCACACTGGAGCAAGCCCCCAATGGGCATGATGCAGCTAAGCAACAAATAGCCGCAGAAATGGGCCTTGACCCTGCAAAACCATGGCTTTATTTCATCGGCGCACTGGACTATTACCCTAATGAGCAGGCTGTAAGTTTTATACTCGATGAAGTGATACGTCGCCTTAATGAATCGCATACTCAATACGAGATACTAGTAGGCGGCAAGGGCCTTTCGGAAAAGCTGCAGCAGCAAATAAAAGAGACTCCCAATATTACATATACGGGCTTCATACCTGTACTGGATACTTTCTTAAAAGCCTGCGATATAATGCTGAACCCCGTGGTACTGGGCGGCGGTATTAAAACCAAAGCCATAGAGGCACTGGGCTATAATAAAATTGTGGTGAGTACATTCAGCGGAGCTGCAGGTATTTCCCCGCAGGCTTGTGGCAATAATTTGCTGATCTCAGAAGATAAGGACTGGTATGCATTTGTAGCTGATATCAATACGGCGATACTCACCATACCTGACATACCGAAAGCCTTCTACGACAGTTATTATTGGGGCAATATAGCAAAGAAAATACTGGACATCTTTAAGCAACATTAGTCGCATTGTCCCGATTACTTGCCAAGCCTTTTAAGAAATTTTACAAGCAGGATCACGAGGACAGCACCAACCGCTAATACACCCAGAGAAACGACCACAAACCAGATCATATCGTTTGTTCCCGCGGCAGCATCTAATAATATCAGACTCATATGCATGATTAGCTGCCTTGTTGTGGGCCGTTGAATACATACTGTATCAAATTCGCACCCATCTCCAATGCGGCCTGGTGCTTTTCAACCGGGTCGTTGTGCACTTCGTGGTCTTCCCAGCCATCGCCAAGATCGGTATCAAAAGTATAAAAACAAACTAAGCGCCCTTTATAGATTAGCCCGTAACCCTTAGGTACACCGCCGTCATGCTCGTGTATCTTCGGCAGGCCATTGGGAAAATTAAATTTCTGGTGATAAATAGGATAAGAAAAGGGCAACTCCACCATGGTAAGCTCCGGGAAAACTTTCTTCAAAGCAGGGCGCACATATTCGTCCAGCCCGTAGTTATCATCTATATGCAGGAAACCCCCGCTCTCCAAATATTTGCGCAGGTTTTGTGCTTCTTCATCGCTCAGCGCCCAGCGCCCATGCCCGGTCATGTGTATGAAGGGGTAATTAAAGATATCGCTGCTGCCCACTTCCACATGCGCCTCAACAGGGTCCAGATTAGTGTGCAGTTGCTGATTACAAAAGGTAGCCAGATTCTTAAGCGATGTAGGATTGGCATACCAGTCGCCACCGCCATTATATACCAGCAAGGCCAGCTTCATGTTCTGAGCCTTTGCCACTGTACCTAAAACCAAACCAAGAACTAAAACAAAGCAATATTTATACTTAAGCATGATTGATCAAATTAAAATAAGCGCATGCAGCCATAGCTGCAGTTTCCGTGCGTAGCCTTTGTGTACCCATCGTGGTGCCTTCGCACTGCGCGCTCATACACAAATTTACTTCCTCTTCGGTAAAATCGCCCTCGGGGCCTATTAAAATAACGGTTTCCTTACCTGTTTTTAACAATTCTGCCAAAGGTTTCCTTTCCATAGCGGCAATGCAGTGCCCAACCAGCTTTTGCGGTACATCTCTATAATGTTCAAGAGCAGCCTTCAAGGTCATGGACTCGTTTAATACCGGCAGGTGAAACTGCTGCGATTGCAGGAGTGCAGATACCAGTATATTTTCCAGCCGGTCGTACCTTAGTTTTTCGCGCTCGGTCCGGGTGCATATTAAAGGGGTAATGCTCTTTATCCCAAGTTCCGTAGCCTTTTCCAGCAGCCATTCGTTGCGGCTGGCGTTTTTGGTAAAGCCCAAACACAAATGCAAACCAACAGCCGGCGCATCGTGAAATACAACCGACTGAATTTTCACCCAGCATTTTTTCTTCCCCGTCTCCACTATTGTGGCCGTCGCCACGTGCCCCTTACCATCCGTAAGCTGCAGCTGCTCACCCATATTCATGCGCAGTACCTGTACCACATGCCTGGCGGTATCCTCTTCGAGGGCCAGTTCATTGCCTGCAGCCAATAAAACATTGTGAAAAAACTGCGGTAAAGCCATCCTGCAATATACTAAGGGATTCTTGATACTGAACACCGGACCGGTTGCCAAGTCTCAACCGGTATAAATAGAAGGATGCCGAAGGATCACGAATATTGTCTATGAAAAATATTCATACCGCCCGGCATCCAGTATCTTATGTTGTACCGCTTTAACGCAGCACCATCTGCTTCTCATCTATCATCCTGCGCAGGTTTATCAGGCCATAGCGCATACGGCCCAGTGCGGTGTTTATGCTCACCGACGTGAGATCTGCTATTTGTTTAAAGCTAAGATCGCCATACATACGCAATACTATTACCTCCCGCTGCTCTTCGGGCAGCAACTCTATGAGGCTGCGCACACTGTCGTGCACCTGCTTTCGCTCCAGCCTTGTGGCGGTAGTATCGTCGTGCATGCCCAGCAGTTCGGATATATCAGCGCCGTCAGGCAGTGTTACCCTTACCTGCTGCTTGCAGCGGCGGAAGTGGTCCATACAGAGATTATGCGCTACCCGTATAGCCCAGGGCAGAAATTTGCCCTGTTCGGAGTAGCGGCCATCCCGCATGGTCTTTATCATTTTAAGAAAAGCATCCTGGAATATATCTTCCGCTATAAACTTATCTTTTACCAACATATAGATAGCGGTGTAGATCTTGTCTTTATAGCGGTGGATCAGGGTTTCCAATGAAGATTCATTGCCATGAAGGAAATCATGAATCAGCTCGGCATCGGACAGATGGTGGATTGTTTGCATAAACTTCTACTTAAGTTAGGTACGGCTCAGGCCATGCACTAGTATTGGTAATGTAGAAGTGTTATGCTATAGACTATGTTTTAGAGAAAAATAATAGCAAACCCATTTGGGCTTGTTATGAAATAGACGATGCATGATCGTCTTTCGTTGGGCAAAATAGAATATTTTTTTGAAAAAGAGGATATTTAGCCAAAAATATTTAAAAATACTTAATGCCAAATCCTTATTGTTCAGTTTCCAGGGTGTCGGCGTTCATTATCTGGTAATGTATTTTTTTGAGATTAAGATAGTCGGTGAGCCTCATATATACCGGGAACATATCCCCAGGCCCCTTTTCTGCAATTACCAGTACATCGTACAAAGGGCTTATGTACATTTCCAGAGCCTTCGCTGCATCCTTATATTTATGGTACTCTGTAACAAAGATATATTTACTGATATCGTCGAAGGGACAAACGGTCACGCACTCAATATGGGAGGTATATCCATTATTTCCCTCAAAACTTTCCCCAACGAGGGTTTGAAAATTTTCGCAGAATGCCTCTGCCTGTTGCCTGTTAAGTAAATGCCTTGTCAATATGGGCTGAGGTCATAAAAATCAAGCCAAAATGTGGGTATCCCTCCCCCGGCACTTTAAATAGTTTACTGGGCAAATCTTAACTTGCATAGAGGCAATTACATGGAAAGTGAAAGCAATACAATACAGCGAAAGATCATCCATATTGATATGGATGCCTTTTATGCATCTGTGGAGCAGCGCGATAATCCTGAGCTGAGAGGCAAGCCCATCGTAGTAGGTGGTTCACCCGAAGGCCGGGGTGGCGTGGTGGCCACCTCCAGCTACGAGGCCCGCAAATATGGAATCAGGTCGGCAATGCCCTCGAAAAAAGCACAGCAGCTTTGCCCCCATGTTATTTTCGTCTATCCCCGCTTCGATGTATACAAAGAAGTATCGCGGCACATCCGCGAGATCTTCAGCCGCTATACCGACCTGATAGAACCACTTTCGCTGGACGAGGCCTTTCTTGATGTTACAGAAGACAAACTGAACATTGGTTCAGCCATAGAGATCGCGAAACGGATAAAACAAGCTATCCGCGATGAACTGGACCTTACCGCCTCCGCAGGTGTATCCATCAATAAATTTGTTGCAAAAACCGCCTCTGATATGCAAAAGCCGGACGGGCTCACCTTCATCGGGCCATCGAAGATAGAAGCCTTTATGGAAGATCTGCCAGTGGAAAAATTCTTCGGCGTGGGTAGGGTAACTGCCGAAAAAATGAAAGGTATGGGCCTGCATAAAGGTGCTGACCTGAAGAAACTTACGGAAGATGAACTGGTAAAACACTTTGGGAAAACAGGCAGATTCTATTACCGCATAGTACGTGGTATTGACGAACGCGAAGTGCAGCCGCACCGCGAAACAAAATCACTTGGTGCTGAAGATACCTTCGCCTACGATCTTACTACCCTTGAAGAAATGGACGCCCAACTGGACAAGATAGCGCTCACCGTGCATAAGCGCCTACAGAAGTACCAGTTGAAAGGCCGCACCATTACGCTGAAAATAAAATACAACGACTTTAAACAAATAACCCGCAACCAATCATTTCCTCATGGCCTGGATGATCTGCAAACCATAGCCGAAACTGCCAAACAATTGCTGCGACACACTGAACCTGAGCACGTTAAGATCAGGTTGCTTGGCATTTCCTTATCCCAGTTTGGGGAACAAGTAACCCATGAAAAGCCAAATAAGAGCCTGCAATTGAGCCTACCCTTTAAGGAAACAAGGAACAATAAATAAATAAGATTCCGATACCATATGTACGCGGGGCTTGCTTTACAGCGCTAAAAGAAGTGCGCAGAGCATCCCGTGCCACTTTCCTGGCTCAATTTTACCTAGTACGTAAGCCTAAAGCCGCACTAAATTTTTTCTTAGCATATATGACACGATCAGTACCAGCTACCTGGAACAAGCAATTTATTGCCGCAGGCGACCAGGTGGTTTTTATGGGAACATTTTTCCGTAATATTTTCCGCCGCGGTTTCGAGTGGAATGAGCTGTTGCGCCAGTGCTATATCATTGGTTATAAGTCGCTCTCGCTCGTGGGTATAACCGGTTTTATACTCGGTTTTGTTCTCACATTGCAGTCGGCCCCTACTATGAAGGCATTTGGTGCCGAGAGTTTTGTACCTAGCATGGTAGCTATTTCTATTATACGTGAGATAGGCCCCGTTATCATTGCACTGATTTGCGCAGGTAAGATAGCCTCGAGCATCGGTGCCGAGCTGGGTAGTATGAAAGTGAGCGAGCAAATAGACGCCATGGAAGTATCGGGTGCCAACCCTATACAATATCTCGTGGTGACCCGGGTGCTCGCCTGCATCGTGATGATACCTATACTTACACTCATGGCCGACGCCCTCGCATTAGCAGGCGGTTTCACAGCCTCCAATATCAGCAATAAGATAAGCGCTGTATTATATTTTAATAAATCATTTGCTGCACTAAGTTTTGTGGATCTCATACCCGCAGTGGGTAAGACCATATTCTTTGGTTTTGCAATAGGCTTTGTGGGATGTTACAAGGGCTATAATTCTGACAGGGGTACGGAGAGCGTAGGCGTAGCAGCAAATTCCGCTGTTGTTTCCGCTTCACTGTGGATCATCCTGCTTGACGCTATAGCAGTGCAGTTAACATCGGTATTCGCTTACAGCTAACACAATGGATACGAACAATAAATATGAACAGGTGGCCGATCAAAAGACCGGCAATGCAAAAGAAGCGGTGGTGTCTATCAGCCACCTGAAGAAATCTTTTGGAACTAAAGAGGTGCTTACTGATGTGAGCATGGAGTTAAATAGGGGTGAGAACCTTGTAGTATTGGGCAAATCGGGTTCCGGCAAGTCTGTATCTATTAAATGCATGGTGGGCTTACTTACGCAAGATGAAGGCAGCCTGAAAATATTTGGCGATGAAGTAAGCGAGCTGAAGGAAGATGCCTTGAAAGCCATGCGCATAAAAATAGGCTTCCTCTTCCAGAGCGGGGCCTTGTATGATTCCATGACAGTAAAGGAAAACCTTGAATTCCCCCTCACCCGTGTACTTAAGCTAAGCGACAAGGATGACATACAACACAGGATAGAGGAAATGCTGGAAGGTGTTGGGCTGCTGGATGCGATAGACAAAATGCCTTCAGACTTGTCGGGTGGCATGCGTAAACGCATAGGCCTTGCGCGCACACTGATACTAAAACCCGAGATCATGCTCTATGATGAGCCTACCACGGGCCTGGACCCCATTACCTCGCGCGAGATAAGTGAGTTGATACTTCAAATGCAGCAAAAATACCACACCTCCTCTATTATCATTACCCACGATATGGCCTGCGCCAAGATCACAGCCGACCGCATACTTGTACTCAGCAAAGGTGCATTTATAGCAGAAGGTAGTTACGAAGACCTGGAAAATGGCCCGGATGAACTGGTCCAATCTTTTTTTAAATAAAATTTTATGAAAGCAAACATCTCCCAAAAAATAAAGATCGGCATTTTCACTATAGCAGGCATCCTGCTCTTCGTGGTCGGTATATTCCTTATCGGAAGCAAGAAAAATATGTTCAATGATACCTTCCTCATCTATGGTACGTTCCGCAATGTAGGGGGACTGGAAATAGGCAACAATATACGCTTCGCCGGTATCAACGTAGGTACTGTTGAAGACATCAATATCGTATCCGACACAACAATACGTATAGACATGCGGATGCAAACGAAGGTAAAGCCCTTCCTTAAGGCCGATGCCCTGGCGAGCATAGGTTCCGACGGCCTGATGGGCGATAAGCTGATCACGATCACATCCGGTTCGGCAAACGAAGTAAGGTTACTTGGCGGCGGCTCACGTATCCGCACGGTTAACCCAGTAGATTTTGAAAAAGTATTGGCAAAGTTCACAAACGTTGCAGACAATGCAGAGATCATAACGCGGGAACTGGCCGGCATGGCCGTGCAGATAAGCACAGGGCATGGTTCTATCAGCAGCTTGCTTTATACCGACAAGCTCTCCAAAAGCCTGGAAGGCACTGCAAACAATGCGGAGCACATTACGGCGTCATTGTCCGGCATAGCAAGCCAGGTGCAGGCCGGCAAAGGTTCTATCGGCAGTCTTATCTATACTGATACGCTCTCCAACAGGCTGGATAAAGCGGTGTCGACAGTACAGCAAGCAGCCTATGGCTTTAGTGAGAATATGAAGGCGCTGCAAGGCAATATCTTCTTTCGCGGCTATTACAAACGTAAGGCAAAAGAAGGCAATAAAGGTCCTAACCTAACAGAAGCAACCGCAACAACCGACAGTGTAGATGCTGATCTTAGCGAACACGAACTGGAAGAACTGATAGCAGAAGCACAAAAAGCGCTGGAGGCTAAACGGAAGAAATAGAAAATGTGTTTATCTTAGTATAAACCATACCCGTTTATGAAATATTTATTGCTGTCGACGACCATTGTTTTAGCCTTAAGCTCATGCAACAAAAAAGGTTGCTGGGTTTGTACAACCAAAGAAACCACAACTGCCGGCGCAGGCACTACTGTAGGCAAAACTACCTACTGCGACAAAACAGAAATGGAGATCAGGACACTGGAAGCTGAAAGAAGCGGCAGCCAAACATTTGTGGTAAATGGACAGTCGGTGACATCTACTGCCATTACAAGTTGCGGCAAGTAGCCGGGCTCTAGTCGTATTGACTTGGAGCGATACACTCCTGCCAGTATTCCACTATTTTCTTTATAGTATTCTCCAGGCCTTGCATACTGTTTGGCTTAACAAAAAATCCCTGTACCGACAGGGCATAAGCATCTACCACTGCCTTTTTATTAGTGCTCGTAGTAAAGAACAGGTAGGGAATGCACTTTGTTTGCAATAGTTCGTTCGTGAATATCTTGCTTCTCAGCTCGAAACCATTAATACGTGGCATATTCACATCAGAGAGGATCAGGAAAGGATGTATATCCGTTTGGTTGAGAAATTCCAGGGCCTCATTTCCGTCCGCGAAGAAAACAATATCATTTTTATAATCCAGCTTCAGGAATATCTCCATCAGCATCTCCTGGTCATCCTGGTCATCTTCTATAACTATTATGGGTCCCGACTTATTCATTCCGCTTCTTTTAGGGCTGCAAGGTAGTTATATTTAAACGAAGTAGGTTTATATAACTATAACAATACGGCTAACAGAAATAGGGTGCAGCTAAAAGCTGCACCCTATTTGTTGATTACCTATTAACGAATAACCTATTGTTTAACGAAATGCTGAACTGCATCACCGATACGGACGGTATAGTAACCCGGTGTAAGATCACCCACAGGGAAGCTATTATTAGTTGCAGATACAGATTTTACGTTGCGGCCCGATACATCGTAGATGTTAACAGTTGTTGCTTTACCAGAAGACGTAAAATATACTACATCTGTAGCAGGATTAGGATATAATGTACCTGCATTTGCATTGGCTGCAATGTTGTTCACCTTCAAACCTGAATTCTGGTCAGCAACAGTGAATGGACTCAGTGACATGATATGGTCGCGATTAATGGTATACATACCGTTTACTGCAGTTGTTGCGCTGGCGTTAGCAGTTGCGTCCCAATTGCCTGCAGTGTAATGTGCAATATGTGCATGTGTCCTGTCAAAGGCATTTAATTCCATTGCTGCACTCCACATCAGTTGCAGGTTCAGATCAAGGCCTGTAGTTGTAGTGCTTGTTACATCCCAAGTAGCATTAACCAGTGAGTTTGCATTTGTAAGGTTCACGCCTGTCATGCCGTTAGCATATACAGAATCCATCACCATTACGCTCACATCGCCACTTGCTGAGCCTGTGTTAGCGCCTACTACTGCAGGTGCGTAGTGCAGCATTGTACCTACAGGGTAAGTATTAGAACCACCAACTGCCAGGTTCATGGTCAGGCGCCCACCGTTGCTTGTTATTACATAGCTTGTGTTAGATCCGCCGCTTACAGTCGCGCCGGTAGCAAGGCTCAGGGCATTCGTACCAACATTGATGTTACCTGAAGTAAGTGTAAGTGTACCTGTCACAGTAAGGTTTGAACCCAGGTTTATCGAACTGGTGTTGTTTCCCATATTGATGGTCAGGTTACCCACTGCATGGCCTGATGCGCTGAAGCGCAGGTCGCCGGTGAAGCTATTGTTGGCGGTAACAGAGATATCGGAGCCGGAGGTAGTTACTATGGAACCCATGCCGCCTGCTGCAACGTTTGCACTGCCAGACAAAGTGAGGTCATTGTTGTTAAGTGTCAGCGTACCTTGTGTAAGTGTTAGTGTACCGCTTACATTGATGTCCGAACCGAGATTTACATTTGCGCTTGAGTTACCGAGGTTAATGGTAAGGTTACCCACTGTATTATTACCTGTGCCAAATGTCAGGCCACCGCTAAGGCTGTTAGTTGAATTGATCGAGATGTTAGAAGCTGCACTTGAGCTAATAGTTCCTGTACCTGAAGCAGCGATATTACCATTAACACCAAGGTTAAGGTCATTGCCATTCAAAACCAGGTTGCCCGAAGTAAGTGTTAATGTCCCGTTCAGGTTCAGATCAGAAGTAAGGGTGACAGCACCTGAAGCAAGGTTAAGCGTAACATCCTGCAAGCCTGCACCTGATAGCTCGAGACTGGCGTTTGCTGAAGATCCATTATAGATAACATTGTAATTTCCGCTAAGTCCTAAAGATCCTGTACCACCTACTGACAAGGTACCACCGTTCACCACGATGGTGGCATTATTACCCAGTGTAAGCGATCCGTTCATAATGCTTAGTGCACCTGCAGTAAGATGGAGGGTGTTAGCAACCGTTACATTTGCTGCGCCATTGAAAGTAGAGATCAGGGATGTCATTTTCTGTACAGTAAGTGTACCTGCGTAAGTAAGGCCGGTTGTAAGACCGGTTGCCATGCTATCAACAGTAATAACACCGTTACCCGCCAGTGTACCACCGCTATTCATGATCAAGGCGGTAGTATTGGCAGCCGATGTAAGCGTACCGTTAACTGTTAAAGAAGACGTGAGGTTGAATGTCTCATCAGTAGTAAGCGTTACTGTGATACCTGAAGGTATGTTCACAATATCACCTGTAGTCAATATGGGGCCGGGGGCTACGCCGCCCCATGTTGCTGCCGCATTAAAATTACCCGAAGCCACTGCAGTGTAGGTAAGGGCATTAGCTGAGGTACTAACAAGGCCAAGCATAAATGCGCCGAGTACCAATTTGTTCGTAAGGAGGTTGTACACTTTTTTCATGATTCACGTTTTTTATCTTCCCTTTTGCAAAAGCTATACCATGGGAAGAAAGGGAAATCCTAAAAACTATTGAATGATATTTCGCTTGGCGTTTATTTTATTGGAAATCAGCATTTTGAAACAAGGCTGTCTAACACAGGTCTGTACGACTACTGAAACACAGGGCAATATTCGGACCAGGCTTTGTGTATTTAATTTCCCTGCCTGCGAACTATTGTGTTTAAAAAGAAATCATTTTGTGGAATACTATGCACGTAAGGCGCTTAAAGAAGTGTTGCCGCGAGGTTGTGAGGCATGCGGCAATAATGGTCCCTTCATGAGCACATCAATGTCTCTCTAATAAGTTTTTCAACCCTGTAAGTACTTTATCCCAGCCCTTTTGAGACCTGTTATATCTTTGCTCTGCCCCGTCTCCTTCTCCCACATCATCAGATATAGAAAGCACGGTCTCCCCGTCCTCGTAATTGAGCCGGTCGGTTACGGTTGAAAAGGTGCCGCTATGCCTGTTTTCCAGGGTGTACTTCAATAATCTGCCCGGTTCTATTTCTTGAATCCTGCCGTTCATTTCTATAGGTATTATAAGGAACATCCTGCCTTTAAAAGTGATCGGGTCGCCGACATGCCAATTTGAAACAACTTTGCAGTTAAAAAAGTATTTCCGGGTTTTCAAGGGGTTGGTAAGGGCATCCCAGACCGTGGACGGTTCTGCTTTAATTCTTATGTC
>APMI01019332.1_pt1 | contig 14459 bp, 10 predicted proteins | sample 667938 | NCBI WGS metagenome assembly APMI01 (sample SAMN01084076, study PRJNA167559) | wastewater metagenome | biome: Wastewater | place: Denmark: Ejby Moelle, Odense | collected 2011-11-28 | reverse complement strand
TGGTCAAGCGAAAGCGCCGGGTTTGTCCCCAGTACGTTCACCCCCTGCTGGTCCGTTGACCAAGTGTAGGAGGTCGCGTTCTGTGCGGACGCGGTAAAGTTGGCGTTGCTTCCGAAGCACACCTGCTGGTTCTGTCCCGTAACGGTGACGTTGGAAACGAGGTTGGAGACGGTGAAGGTAACGGTCACAGGTGAGGATGTGCAGTTGCCCTGCCCTTTTGCCCTTACATAGAAGGTCTGTGTACCTGCAGATGAAGGAGTATAGGAGAGGTTGCCATTTTGGTCAACAAACTGGCTTCCCAAAATTGTGGTGAAATTTGCGGTGTTAGACCATTCATAGGTGATTGTTCCCGCTCCAGTAGCAGATGGCTGGATAAACACATTGCTGCCTATACAGTAAGTGTTTGCGTTTCCTGAAACCAGCAATCCCGTAGGCACCGAATAAACGGTATAGGTTACAGGAATGAGCGAGGTCTGACATCCTGAAGAGTTGGAAGCCTGTACATAGACGGTGTTCAACTGGTTGAGGATATAGTCTGTCGATTGAGGGGAATAGTTAGGACCGGAGTAGATAAGTCCCGTTCCGTTGCTGAACTTGAACCATTGGTAGTTCGTAGCCCCTAGGGAACCCGCCGTAAAGGAAATATTCTGTCCTGCGCAGAAGGCCGCCCCATTGTTGGAAACCTGCAATGCGCCCACACCCGAAGTGACAGCGAAGGAGTATGTCAATGGTGCGGAATAGCAGCTTCCGTTAAAAGCTCGCAAATAGTAGGTATGGCTGCCGGTCTGTGTCGGTGTATAAGAGAGATTGCCTTGGTTATCTACAAAATTGGCATCGAGAAGCGTTGTGAAATTCACATTATTGCTCCACTGGTAGGTCACGTTATTCCCATAAGCTGATGGCTGTACGAATATCGGGGAGTTTACACAGTAGGAGGACTGGTTGCCAGAGATGGTAAGGTTCGAAGGAACCGGATTGACGGTAAATGAAACCGGAACGGCAGGAGCATTACATCCGCTGGAGTTGGAAACAAACAGATATACGGTATTTGTCCCCAAAGTGTATTTATCGCTGTCGACCTTAAATATAGAATTGGTTTCTAACACGTTAACTCCCTGCGGGTCGGACGTCCATTTGTAAGCGTTCGCATTTTGTGCCGATGCAGTCAGGGTGACGGATGCGCCGTCACATACTACCGCATTTATTGGAGTAACGTTAACGTTGGTTACTTTGTTGTTAATTGTAAAGGTGACAGACACTACATTGCTGTAACAATACGTTCCACCTTTAGGCATACTGCTTATGGCTCGAAGATAATAAGTATAGTTACCCGGAGTAACCGCATTGAAGTTCAGGTTTTGGTAAGTGTCAACAATTCCGCCATAGATGATAGCGTCAAAATTGGATGTCGTAGACCACTGGTAGGTTAAATTACGCTGTGGGTCGTTAAGTATGGCGGTGGGAGTAATAAGTATCTGTTCTCCTACACAATAAGAAGATTTGTTTCCGTTCGCCTGCAAGTTCTCAGGAGAACCAGCAATGTTAAAAGGTACAGGTAATAATTCTGAAGAGCAGCCATTGCTTCCGCTTGCTTTTACATAGACAGTATTATCACCAAAACTCCACTGGCTGGTTGTTGTTGTTAGCGTTTGGCCCGTTGCTAAGAGATCTGTGCCGCTCGCATTCCTATACCATGAATAATTTGTGGCGTTAGTTGCAGTCGCTGTAAAGGTTACCGGGGTTCCCGAGCAGAAAGTATTACCATTATTTGTGGTTTGAAGGTCGGTGATACCTGAGACAATGGTAAAAGTTACGGCTGTTGGTGCAGAATAGCAACTGCCATTGTAGGCGCGAACATAATAGGTAAAAGTACCAGCGTTCGTACCGTTATAATTTAGTTGCCCAATACTGTCAACATAGGTTGAATTCAGCAGTGTCGTGAAGTTTGAATTGTTACTCCATTGGTAGGTAAGATTTGAACCCAGGGCACTTGGAGTAATCGTGATCCTGTTTCCTGTACAGTACGAATTTTGGTTTCCGACTACGGTAAGATTAGTAGGCGACTCATTAACAATAAAAGCTACAGGCTGTGGAGTAGAATTGCAGCTTCCCGCATTTCCGACAGTAAGATATATAGTGTTTGCCCCAACAGCATACTTGCTGCTGTCTAGAGTAAGGATTGAGTTTGTACCTAAAATGTTCACCCCTTGAGAATCAGTAGACCAGGTATAGGAGGTCGCGTTCTGTGCCGATGCTGTAAAGGTGACTGGCTGACCATTGCATACCGTTGGATTGTTTGGTGTAACCGTTACGTTTGATACATTGTTTGTCACCGTAAAAGTTACGGTTTGGGTAGGTGAATAGCAAGGATAGGTTCCTTTAGGTCCGTTGGTTCTAGCCCGTACATAATACGTATAGGTGCCCGCGGTGTTAGCAGTATAGTTCAGCCTACCCTGTGTATCGACAAACTGTGTTCCTAACGTTGTGGTGAAGTTTGACGACGTTGACCAAAGGTAGGTAATTAATCCGTTATCTGCCGCAGTTGCGGTAGGAGTGATTAGTATATTGTTGCCAATACAGTATATATTTGAATTCCCTGTAACTTGGAGGTTGGTAGGTGTGGAACGCACATAGAAAGGAACCGCCATCATCTCGCTCTGACAGCCGGTTGAGTTGGTTGCCTGAACATAAATAGTATTGTTTCCGAATACCCATTGAGATGTGGTAGGTGAAAAGGTTTGTCCAGTACCCAAAAGACCAGTTCCGTTGGAAAATTTGTACCAGTTGTAGTTATTTGCGTTGTTTGCACCCGCCGTAAATGAAATAGGGCTTCCTGCACAGAAGGATACGTTGATGTTGTCAACGGCAAGGTTCGTAACACCTGCATTTACAATATAGCTTACTGTAACAGGTGATGTAGCACATGTTCCCGTTGAATTTTTTGCTCTTACATAATAGGTAAAATTTCCAATGCTTGTAGGTGTATAGTTCAATCTCCCTTGTGCATCGACATAGGAAGCATCAAGCAGAGTGGTGAAATTTGGGTTGGAACTCCACTCGTATTGAAGATTTGAACCTGTCGCATTAGGAGTAATCAAGATGGGCGAACCAGTACAGTAGTATTCGAGTTTACCGCTTATTTGAAGGTTCTGCGGAGTTTCGCTTACTGTGTAGGATACGAATAATAAGGGGGAGTTGCAGCCCGCGGAATTTGTAGCGCGGACATATAATCTGTTTACGCCAAGGGAATAGTTGGAGGGAGAGATCGTTAGCGTCTGTCCTGTACCTAAAATTATGGTACCGGAAGAGTCCTTGTACCAAGTATAATTCTCGGCGTATTGAGCTCCTGCTTGGAGGGTAACCGTAGTCCCGTAGCATACAGTCGAGTTATTTCCGAAAACGGTTGGAGTTCCTACCTTGTTATATACGGTAACAGGAACTGTGGTTGTGGCCGAATAACATCCCGTTGAAGACTTTGCGCGGACATAGTAAGTCGTTGATGATGCGCTTGAAGGAGTGTATTTAAGTTGACCAAAAGAGTCTACATAGTTTGAACCAAGGAAGGTTGTGAATGTCGGGCTTGTGCTCCACTCATAGGTAAGCGTACCATTGAAGGTCGCTGTAGGTGTAACTAATACCTGGCTCCCCGTACAGTAGGATGGCTGCAACCCTGAAACCTGCAAATTTGCTGGGGTCTCGTTCACCGTGAAGCCGACCGGTTGTGGAGTTGCATTACAGCTTCCAGCGTTACCTACCTTAAGATAAATCGTGTTGGAACCTACCACGTATTTCGATTTATCAAGGGTAAGCGTTGAATTTGTCCCCAATACGTTTACGCCCTGTTGGTCGGTTGACCAGGTATAGGAGGTCGCGTTCTGTGCTGATGCGGTAAAGGTAACCGTGGAGTTATCGCATATTACTGGATTTTGTGGGGTAACGGTTACGTTAGAGACAGCAGGGTTGACTATGAAAGTTACGGAAACTATATCGGAAACACAGCTGCCCGATTTTGCGCGGACATAATAGGTATAGTTTCCTGCAGCGGTAGGGGCATAGGACAACCTGCCTTGGGAATCTACATAAGAAGCATCAAGGATGCTTGTAAAATTGGAGTTCGTGCTCCACTCGTATTTAAGGGCCGTCCCAGTTGCGCTAGGTGTTATGAGTACGGCGTTCCCTATACAGTATGTGTTTTGATTTCCTGTCGTCTGAAGATTTGTCGGTTTATTGTTAACGGTAAAGGTTACAGGAAGTAGAGGTGTTGAACAATTTCCGTTTGTTGCCTTGACATAGATAGTATTAAGCCCGTATGACCAATTTGGTGCGGTTACCGATATATTTGCCCCTGTTTTAAACTGCATGGTTCCCTGTGCGTCAAGGTACCAGTAATAATCGGTTGCCCCTGTGGCGCCCGCTGTAAAAAGGATGGAGTCCTGGCTACAAAATGTTGATCCGTTATTGGTCACACTCAAGTTAGTGGGCTGGGTTTTCGCGTTAACCGTAATACTATAGATATTGGTATGACATCCGCTGGTCATCGCCGCCCTATAATATAGAACGGTTGTTCCTACCCCTGTCGAAACATAATTATATGAACTGCCGTTACCTGGTATATTCGGTATAGGAAGAGTAGCTCCCGAATCGTAGAACCATTCATAATTAGCCAAATTGTTGGCGTCAGTCGTCAGCGAGATCGGAACAGAATCACCTTCGCATATATTGACCGTGCTGTTTGAATTGGTATAGGTGGTTCCAGCCACGTTGGCTGTTATAGAATTGGAGGTAGCAATCTTTGTGAAGTTAACCGGCTTTATTTCGCTTGTACAGCCGTTGGCGGAAGTCAACATGTAATATATTTTGTTGCTTCCTAAAGGGAGAGAGGATATATTGTAATTAAAAGGATTACCGGAAGCAGTCTGCCCAAGGTATTCGGAAGGCGACCCGCCAGGCCCGCTGTACCACGTAACCGTGGTAAAGGTAGGTCCCGAAACGCTAAATGATGCGGAATTGCCGCACACAGTCTGTCCCTCGCCATTGATGGTACTTGCTAACGGCAATGGATAGGGTGTGATGTTAAATTCTGCGGTGTTACTCAATCGTATGCCCAATACAGTTTGGTAGAGGTTACGTGCATAAACTGTTCTTGAAGGATCTGTGATTTTGATTCTGACGTCTTTGCCGCCGTTGAAGTATTGGATCTGACCACTGGGAATAGAGGTTGAAAAAGAGGGGTCAAACGACCAGTACATGGTTACAAATGAACCTATAGTTTGAGGCTCTGCATGAAGAGACACAAACTGCCCTATACATGCGTTTGCCGTAATGGAAATAGTTGGGGAAGGTCCCTGTACTTGTTGTGCTTTTAGGTTTTGTGCACATAAAACAACGAAAAAAAGAAATAGAAAATTTCTCGCGGATTGTAAAATATTATTCATAATGGTGTTTTTATAGGTTATCTTCCCCAAAAGTAATAGCGGATTCCGATGCCGTAGTCGTATCTCCAGTTTCCTAGGGTTTCCTTTTTCCCGTTCAGGGCATAATATTGTTTGAAGTGGGCGATGATTCCGAAACGGTCGGAAGCTGTAAATTCCAGTTGCGGACCGAGGTGTACATAAAAATATTTGGGATATGGGTCTATAAGGCTGTGCGCAGATGTTACCTTTACATTTTCGTAATCCAGCCCGAATGTTGCCGCGAGGTTGAAAAACCGCAAGAACGGAGTGTCATATTTAGGCGTAAGAAAAGTGTATATGGCTTCTATGTTTCCTTCAAGTATCTGTTCTTTGTAGACACGGTACTCGAAGTTTCTATAGGTTGCACCGGCACGGACCTGAAAGAAGTCCGCCAAATAGTAGCCCACCATGAGCTGTCCGCCCATGTTGTTTTTTCCTATGTTGAACGAGGGCTCAACATTGTAGTTCCCCCTCTGATGGTTAGTCATATTATTGTACCCGCCCTGTGAAAACAGAGACAGTGATACAATGCTAAAGAGGAAAAATAAAAATTTTGTCTTCATATCTTGATATCTTATTTTTTAAAAGTTTTAAAGCTTTATCGGCTGGTTGATGATGTAGTAAGGAACGCCCACCGTGAAGTTTCGCGAACCCTGCTTTTCATTAAGTTCTATGAGGAATTCCTCGTCTTTGGTTATGGTGAAGGAGTTGAACTCGAAAATGAGGTAGCGTTTTGAGTTGGCGGGAATTCCGGGTGCATTGTTTACGAACCTTATGTAGGGTACTTCCCTTTGCGTGTCTGAAGTGTTTCTCCTTTTTTTGTTCCTTACAGAGAAAAAGAAGTTGTCTATATTATAGTCGAGGTCGGAGCTGTTTTCGACCTGAAACTTCATGTAGAATTTTCCGTCCTTGATGTAGTGCGCAAAAAACCTGAACCACATCGAGGTCTGATATTCCCGCGAAGGCTTGAAGATGTCGCTACGGTTGAGCAGGTTCTGAACCAGGGCCCGGTCGCCGTCGTTTGTGATTCCGATATAGTCGGTGTTACCCCCGAATGATGACTTCTGCATGGGTTGAGTCTGCGATGGGGCAGTAGTTTGCTTGTTCCTGCTCGACGCTGCGGGAGATGTTGCGGGTGGTTGCTGGGAACCCGTCTGCTGCTGTGAAGACTGCTGGTTTGTAATATAGGCCGTTCCCGACGGGTTAAACTCGACGGCTGGTCTCATGGAAGTTTCGAGGAGCGTCGAAACCTTCGGGCTTTCCCCGTAGGTCAAAAGAACGTTGTAAATTTTTTGTTTCGTCTTTATAAAGAGGTTTGTATTGATGAAGTCGTCCTTGGGAACTATGGACTGCAAAATGAGGACGTTGTCCATCGTCTTGGTCTTAACCTGAAGGTCGCCCGTTCCGGCCTCGACCATTTGTACTTCGTCGTTGAAGATGATTTGCGTAGTCTTGAACTGACTGATTTGGAGCGTGTCTTTCTGCGCCGACACAAGTCCGCATATTAAGAGTAATACGTATGCAACTTTTTTCATGTTAGTTTCGGGATTTTAAAAACACCCTGTGTCCCTGGTTGAGGGTTACGGCGTTTGTTTTACTTCGGGAACGGTTTCCGATGACGGAGGAGGCAATCTGTCCGATTCTTCCCGCATATTTGGATATTTCGCTTACAGCCTCGTTCTGTGCCTGCCTTTCTATGTCTCCGACGATGTTGTCGGTCTTTACGGGAATGCCGCGTTCCCCGGTACGGGCGTCGAAAACTTCGAGGTTGACTTGATAGGATTTTCCCTTGTAGGAAATCGTCGGAATGGTGATGAGCACCGAATTTCCGCTGTTGGACGCCATACCGAAGACAAAGGCGTCAGTTCCGATGGTGACGTTTCCAAGGTTGAGCTTTTCCATGAGAAGTATTCGCACGGAGTTGTTGTTGCCGTCAATTTTTTGGTTCTGATAGATCATTCCCGATACTGAAATTCCCTGATAACCTCCCTGTCCGGAGGAACCATATTTTTGGGAAATGGCCTGCTGGAGTTTTTCCTCCTTGGTAAGGGGTCTCGATTCTGCCTGCTGTACTGGCTGTGGGGCAAGGTTCTGTGACGTGAGATTTGTGGAAAGCGAAGCCGACGGGTTGTCGGGATTGTAGTTGCGCTGGTAGCTGCTGATCACGGGCTGGTCTGAGGTAATTCTTGTCCCAGTGACGGTGGTCGGCTGGGAAGTCCAGTCCTGGCTCCTGCCCGAAGGATTATAGGATCGGCGGTGCGGGGTTCCACCCGTAGCGGCGACGGTGGTCGTTGTTCCGGAATTCTGCATCCTGTCGATGGACCTCTGTCTTTCCGCCATGTAGTTTCCAAGCATGTTGTCGGTCTGCTGCTGCTGCTCGTGCTGCTGCACAACGCTTCCGCCAAGTACGTTGGAGGCGGTGGCCTGCTGGATGATTAGGCTGTCTCCCGAACGTTGGCTGAAGATGTCCTGCTTGTTCGAGGACATGGACGTCGTGTCGGCCGGAATGATTCTTCCCATAATCTTGTTCTGCTGCTCCTGCGTGAGGGGAACTTTTTGTTCCGAACCGGACTGCATTACGAAGTATGCAGTTGCGACTGCAGCGAATATCACGAAGAAGATCGCGGCCCTGATGAGTTTGTTTTTTAGGACCGGGTCGGATTTGACCCTTTCGATAAATGATTTTAATTTTTGCATCGGTTTGTTGGTTTATTTAGGGTATCGGCTGGTCCGATTTTAGGTTGAAGTTGTGGATAAGGAACCCGAACTCGTTGTTCTTGGTAGAGATTCCCGTGCGTTCGATTTCTCCGGTGGTGATCGTTTTCCTGTAAAAACTCTGTCCGCTCCTCACGATCTTCAATTTGCCGTAGTAGGTAAACGGCGATGGCGTCAGGGAGTAGTTGACCGCAATACTGTCCGTAAGGAGAAGCGTATAGAAGTTTTGGGAGACCAGGTCGTTGTAGAAGTTGTTCTGCTTCAGCGCGTCGATAAGGTTCGCGGCGGACTTGTCCGACATGACCATCGCCTCGTTGATCTGTCTGTTGATGTTGTCGGGGTCGGGAACCTGCTGGTAGATTAATTTATTTACCCTCTCGATCTGTGCCTTTGAAAGGATGTCGAAAGAGTTTCCTATGTCCGTGGATTTTGCCTGCACGAGGTTTTTGTCATTGACTAGGACGTATATATTCTTCTTAGCCTCGGTCAGCGCACTGAACGTATAGACGATGCTGATTCCCGCAATGACCACGGAGGTTAGCAATGCCGCTATGATCACGTATCGGTACGTGATTTCCCTGTTTCTTATGGAAAGAAGCTCTTTCATTGTTTATATGCTTATTTTTTTAGTTTTGACATTGCCACTCCTGCACCTACGCCACCCGATACCGCCGAACCTGCCGCACCTGCGAAACCGGAGATTGCCTTGCCTGCCATTGAGGCAGCACCCATTCCCGACATTGCGCCCATTGCTCCAGCCATTCCCGCGCCTGCGCCGTTGATGATGGTTCCAGCTGCCGATGTGGTTAGGGAAACGGCCTGGTAGGCACAGATGATTGAGACAATGGAGAGCCAGATAATTTGTCCGCCGCTCATGCTTGAACTCGATATGGTTGAAGAGATAATTTGAAGGATGAAAGCCATAATGGCATTAAATATGGGAACCCACAACAAGATGTGTAGCAGGTTAAGGATAAAAGTTTTCCAGGTGTTTTCAAATCCGGGGATGAATGCCAGGAGAAAGACGAGTTTTGTTCCGAAAAGCATTACGGAAAGAAGAACCTTGACCATAAAGGTCATAATGAAGGCGGGTATTGCCAGTACGGAGGTAAGAATCAGTGCGAATGTTGAAAAATATAGATATTTTCCAAAATTTCCCGCATAGAACCCCCCAAGCTGGGTGTAGTAGTTGCTACGGTTCTGAATGATTTGTGGAAGGTTTTCGAGTTTTTGAAATCCTTCTTGTACAGCACCTAATGCAGTATTTGAACTCGTTCCTTGTGTTGTCGTTAACCCTTGATATTTTGCATCTAATTCGCCACAGGTTTTCTGAAGTTTTTCATAATCAGCCAAAATAACCCTGTCCAGCTCGGCATCCAATGTTTTTCCTACGTTTGAGATGGCGGAATAGTTGATATTGGAGTTAAGGGAGGCGATATGGCTGACAATCTTATCAGAAAAAAGAAAGAGAATCAGTATTCCGAAATAGCCGAAAAAGCCGGTAAACGACTGTACGTTGTCATAACGCTCGGTTTTCAGGTAATGCATCAGTATCTTGTACCCGCACGCGATGACGGCAAAAATGGTGATGCCGTTGGTGATTCTTACGAACATCCCGGATGAGCCAAATTTTGCCCCCGTGATGGTCGCAGCACTTGAGATTTGGGCATTGACAATGTAATTGATTGAAAATTTGATAATGTTAATGACCTCAAAGACAAATTTGTAGGACATGGTTAAAATATCCATGTTCGCAACCTGTCCGGTAGTGTAACTTTGAGTGCTCAATAAGTCGTCGAGGGTCTTTACACTGATGGGGGCTGGTGTTGACCCCTGTGCAAACAGGGAAATATAACCGACAGACATAAGAAGAACACCCAATGAAATCTTCTGTTTGTTGGTCAAGGATTTTTCATTGATCTGCAGGAAATTTTTTTCCTTCTTATCGGCGCGAAAATTTCGCAGGTATTTGATATTCATGATATTTAGTTCTTTATGGTTTTGAGCACTTTATTGTAGGCTTCCTTGTAGCTGTTGTCCGTTTGAATCTGTGCGCTGTAAGAAGTTACCTGGGCTTCGATGACGCCAAAAACAGATAACAACCTGTCCATTATGGAATTTAATTCTTTAAGATAATCCCTCCTATTTTCTGCCTCCATGCGAAATACGGAATCGGTCAATACGTTAAGCGCCAAATCGACAGTACTTCCGGTATTTGATAGGATTTGTCCGACATTGTTTAATATGAGGTTTCGCGCTGATTGTGGGATATTGTTTTTGTTCATCAGATTGGACAAATTTTGAATCCTTTGAACGATTTGCTGCTCCTTTCCTAATATTTGATTGATTTCCTGCCCCCTCTTCAAATATTGGGGAACCTGCTTCAGATAGTTTTCAGCCGCCTTGGAGATGCCCAGCTGGTCCAGGGTCTGCTTAGTATTGTTGACCGTTTCTACTTTGGTAGCTGTTTGCGTCGTGTTCAAGGTTGACATACCCGCCGAAAGCGATGATAATGTGGTGGACATAGTGGTAAGGTTTGCCTGGATGGTATTGAGCTGGGCGTTTGCTCCGAAATCGGTTACGGCGATTTGTCCGTTTAATAAAAACGAAAACATAATTGATAGAAGTTGTAATACATTTTTCATGATGTGATTTTTTAATGTTAATATTTATCTTAACGGTTTGCGTAGTTTGTCGCTGTCAGTTCGACACCGTATTTTTCATACATAGGGAGTATTTTCGCAACTTCGTTGGGATTTGTTTCAAAAATGGCCTTTAGTTCCAGTGGTGTCTCCACCGCATATACCTGTCCCACATGGTCCCAGCAGATACAGATTTCCTTGTAAAAGGTGTTCGGGCGGTTGTTTTGGTTCAGTGATTTTATCTTAATCTCGTTGTTGTCCGATATGGATAATGCTTTTTTGATGGGATCAAATTTTTGCTTGAATACCGACATGTCGGCGAATATCTTGATAGCTGAGTTGTTGACGATACTTTCCTTGATGATTTCAGATGAAAGGAAGTCGTCGAGTTCCTGGGATATGAACATGGTATGACCTCCGTATTTACGGATTACCTTAACCTGGGACTTCATAAATGTCGCCATTTCGGGGGAGGCGATGGCTTTCCAGGCCTCGTCGATAACGAGCGTCTTACGCACGCCTATGGGTAGTTTGGCTATCTTACGGTTGTAGATATCCATTGCCAGCGTGGTGACGATGGAAAATAATTGCTGGTTGTCGGCAATTTTTTGGACATCTATAACGATAAACCTTTCCTTGTCGAGATTCTTAATCTTTTCATCCTCCGAATTAAGGAGATAGCCCATGGAATTGCTGGATGTAAAGGGACGAAGCATCAGGATGAAAATTCTTGGGTTGAAATCCTGCGGGGTAATCTCGTTTTCCCTTAAGAATACTTCAAGATTCTCTACCGTATAATTATAGAAATCGTCAAATTTCATTTGGTCGACCTTGTCAGAAAGACACCTGTCCCGATAATAGGACTCAAGGATTAACTTGATTACGACCTCGTAAAAACGATTGTAGTGCTCGTTTTGGTTTTTGGTAATGATAATGATTAATCCAACCAGGGTTTCAACTTTGGAAGTATAGTCATCGTGAAACTCGGCAATGATTGTGTCCGTGGTAACCTTGTGCGGACTATGGAACATTTCTTTGGCACGGGGGTCTTTAAGAAGTTCTGAATAAAATGGGTTGAATGAGATTTTATTGTTCTTGTCGAATGTCAGATAGACGCCCTGATGTGTTGCGGCGTGAAGACGGTACGAGAACGAAGCGTCAATGGCGAATACGTGTGCCCCCTGGCGGTACAGGCTCATCAAAATATGGTTGACGGTGAATGATTTTCCCCCTCCCGATCCGGCCAAAACGAGCACGTTCTGATTGTGTATGATGCCCTTCTTCATCGGTTCGTCAAAAATATCCACCACCCTCGGAATTCCGTAGAGGCGGTCACAAAGCTTGACACCCTTAACGCCCGTCAGGTTGTCGGGAAAATTTTGCTCATAGTTTTGGAATGCAGCCGCCTCGAGGTCGGTCAGCAGAGCCATGATGTTTTCCTTTTGGCTGACCAGCAGTGAAGAGTTTCCGGGAATTGCCGAAAGGAAAAGATCTTTTCTTGCGAGCGTGTTTTCCCTCTTCTTGAACTTGGTTTCGGCAAAGGCAAGATTGATTTTCTTGTCGATGTTCTGCGGGGCATCGTCAAAACACATGATGTTCATATGGTAGTAGGCTCCCTGCAGTGAAAGGTCCTTTAGTTTGAAGATAAAAAGCTCTATCTCGTCGGCTGCAGTCGAATTACTGCCCTTGACATTGAATCCCCGCAGGTTCCCAACCCTCTTCTCCATATCCTGGATCAACCCGTTTTGGTTGGGGATATAGATGTAGCTGTTTACCGTGTGCGGACAGTCCAAGGGATATGAAAAGCTGAACATATTTGACACGGGTAGTCCCTGATAAGTTCTGTGATAACCAATATTTTCCGTAGGAAACTGGTTCAGGTCGTCGATGGAGTAGATTTGGATATTGGTACTGCCCACCGATACAGAATTGTTGGAAAAGTCAACATCCCTGTATTCCTCTAAATCCGCCGACGAAAAATTGATGTACCTTGAGATGGGGCTTTTTTCGGAAAAGAGTTCGTCCCTGTTAACATGCCTGAACTGTATATAGTCTTTTATTACTTCAGCCGCGCCGAGTATAGAGTCCACGAAAACCTGGTCGTTTGTTTTGGCGAAATCCTTGGTAAGCAGCGACTTGATGTTTCCCGTGTTAAGTTTCGTGATATGGAGGTAGGAACGGCAGTTCAGGTAGCTGCGCTCGTTGAATTGAAGGATATATGATTTCTCTATAAAGTCTGCAGCGTCTACGTTCTCAAAAGTTTCGGGCTGGTAAGAAAAGACCTCCCTATGGAAGAAGTCCTGCTTGTGCAAAATAACATCCTCGCCCAGCAGCTCTATAAAGTTTCTAAACCGTTCCACCATGTCCTCAAACTGCTCGTTTGCCAAGGTGAAGATGATGGGCATCGAGAGTTCGAAGCAGGCCGTAAGGGATGCCTTGGTATCACCGATGATTACGCCTTTTGACGTAACATCGTAGATTGGGAATATTTCGGAAAGTTTTGCCATTATTTCGGACGAGTATTTGAAGCAGAGTTAATGGATTCTATTTTTTTCTCAGAATCAGCTGGACGGTCTTATCCGCTGTCAGCTGGTCGGGCTGGGTGGAATTTCTTCTCGACATGGAGAAGCCCTTCATGCCATATCGTTTAAAAAAATATCTCACCCCGGTTATTCCAAAAAAGGCGATTGCCACGGGAATGCCGATGGTGAACATAAAGGGTACGTCGAAGCTCCGCATGAACATTGCTGTAAAACAGGCGGTCAGGATTACCCCGATGAATATCAGTGCAAGGTTCATGGGAAGCCCCATAAACATCACGGGATTGGAGACGTTCTTTAAAATCTGAAACTCGCTATAGCCACGTAGGTTTCTGTTTGTTGACATTGCAGTATTATTTTATTATGGTTTGTCTACGGGGTTGACCGTGATCGTTCCGGAACTGGTCTGCTCCTGATAGCCTGTCCCGTAGTAGGTATTCGAGTTGGAAGCTTTCTCATCGTCGTCCAGCCCAGTCTTATAACTTTCCTCGACGGGTGTTACCGTGCCTGTCTGTCCAGGTTTTCTAAAACCGTTCGTATGAACCCCGAAGAACTGTCCGAGGGCAATCCACGAGGTTACGATGGCCACCAGCCCCATAATCCACCAGCCCATCTTGGCAGCCTTTTCCCTGGCATCCATGGGGCCCGTAACAATGAGCCCCAGGCGGATGATGGTCACTATCGCTATAAATCCTATGAATAATTGGTTAAGAGGCATAGCGGTAGTTTTTAAGGGAATAACGCTCTAGCCATAATCAGTCCGAGGGACATGAATACGACCATGAATATCCATGTTCCAGCCTTCTTCATCTTCTCCTCACCGGTTCCCTGTGATGACGTAAAAATGAGTACTGCCTGAACAAGAGAAACTAGGGCAATCAAGCCCGTTACCCAGGAGGTGATCGATTTGACTACCGCCAAAATCTCTGTGGTCTGATTACCTATAATGGTACTTGTGTTCCCTGAATTTTGGGATGAGACCATGATTCCTAAGAAAAGGAATGCTGAAGCTAGGGATAATGTTCTTTTTTTCATTGTCTTGCTTTTGTTTGTTTTAATTATTATTGATTTAAATTTTAAAGTCCTATAAAACGGTCGGTTTTTGAAAT
>APMI01012758.1_pt1 | contig 14462 bp, 19 predicted proteins | sample 667938 | NCBI WGS metagenome assembly APMI01 (sample SAMN01084076, study PRJNA167559) | wastewater metagenome | biome: Wastewater | place: Denmark: Ejby Moelle, Odense | collected 2011-11-28 | reverse complement strand
AGCTTTTCCTGCGTGGTCCAGCCCATGGCGACCAGATCGGGCAGCGGGATGCCGGCGACGGTGGAATAACGGGTCAGCGGCACCATCGTGTCGCCATGGCCGCCCAGAACGAAGGCGGTGACGTCCTTCATCGAGACGTTGAATTCCACCGACAGGAAGTGGCGGAAGCGACCGGCGTCCAGAACGCCCGCCATGCCGACCACCTTGTTCGCGGGCAGGCCCGAGAATTGTTGCAGCGCCCACACCATCGCATCCAGCGGGTTGGTGATGCAGATGACAAAGGCGTTCGGGGCATGGGCCTTGATGCCTTCGCCGACCGACTTCATGACCTTGAGGTTGATGCCCAAAAGGTCATCGCGGCTCATCCCCGGCTTGCGCGGCACACCGGCGGTGACGATGCAGACATCGGCGCCCGCAATGTCCTCATAGCTGTTGGCGCCCTTGAGGCTCGCGTCAAAGCCTTCGACCGGGCCGGACTGCGCAATGTCCAGCGCCTTGCCCTGCGGGGTTCCTTCGGCGATGTCAAAGAGGATCACGTCCCCAAGTTCCTTGATCGCTGCGAGATGGGCGAGTGTGCCGCCGATCTGGCCAGCGCCGATAAGCGCAATCTTCGGTCGTGCCATGGCTGGAATCCCCTTTGGGTCTGGTAACTGACGCGGGGTTGGTAAGCCCAAACTTACCTGCCGCGCAAGCCTTCGCATCTGCGGCAAGGCGTGCAGGATTGCCCAATCTGCCGGTTTTGCGCTAACACCTGCCGCAAATCGGGGGGCAGGGCTTGGGCGGATGGGAATTCTGGGCGGTCGCCACCGTTGCCGCCGTGATGACGGGCATGGGCAAGGGCGGGCTGCCGATCGTCGGCGCGCTGGTGGTGCCGCTGTTGTCACTGGTGATCAGCCCGGTCGTGGCGGCGGGGTTGATGCTTCCGGTCTATGTCGTCTCTGACTGGTTCGGCCTTTATGCCTATCGCAAGGAATTCGATGGCCGCATTCTGGTCATCGCCATGGTGGGCATGACACTGGGGGTCGGTCTTGGCTGGGCCACGGCAAGACTTGTGCCCGAGGCGTGGGTGACGGCGCTTGTCGGGGTGATCTCGGTGGCTTTTGCGCTGAACCAACTTTTGCGCCGCCCCGCGGTCCTTGCCCCGCGTCGGGCCGAGGTAGCGCCGGGGCTTGCCTGGTGCACCGTCGCAGGCTTTACCAGTTTCGTCAGCCATACAGGCGGGCCGCCCTATCAGGTCTGGACCTTGCCACTGGGCATGAAAAAGGCGGTTTTCGCGGGCACCTCAACCATCGCCTTCGCCTATGTGAATGCGATAAAGCTGGTGCCCTATTTCCTGCTGGGGCAGATCAATCTGCACAGCCTGGAGCTGGCCGCGCTGTTGATGCCGATAGCAGCGGTTTCGGTGTTTCTGGGGGTCTGGCTGGTCAGGGTCTTGCCGGAACAGCTGTTTTTCCGTGTTGTCACCTGGTCGCTGCTGATCATCGGCGTGCAACTGATCTACAAGGGCATCTCAGCCGCGCTGGGCTAATGGGTGGGGCAGGGCACCCGCAGGCGCCCTGCCAGCGATGCGTCAAACCCGGTCGATGCCCTTCTTGACCGCATCGGCCGCCGATTTCACGGCGTCCTTGGCCTTGCCCATCAGTTGCTGGGCCTCGCCCTTGGCTTCCTGAACCTCGCCCTCGCTGCGCAGGCGGTCGTTCCCGGTTGCCTTGCCAATGGCTTGTTTGGCATTGCCGACGGCTTCGTTGGTCAGGCCCTTGATCTTGTCTGTGGTGCTGCTCATCACGAACTCCTTCGTTTGCAGACGGGGCGGCCCGTCGGGGCCGATGCGCGCTGCATGACAAGAAGGTAGGCTGCGTCGGGAACGGATCAACCGGGCAGCGGAGACGGGCCGGAAACCGGCGGACTCTTGCGAAATGCGATGGATTTTCGCGCCGCTTGCTGCCGATGCCCGGCCAAAAGGCTTGACCGTCAGGGCAAACGCTGGGTCAGGCCGGGCAGCGGCCAGGGGGCCGCCTGCGCCGCAGGCCAAAGCGCGCCGCCCCAGCCCGCCTGCATCACGAAAATCACGCCAACAAAGCCAAGCGACAGGGCAAAATGCGATTTTTCCATGGGGACTCCGGTGTCTTTTGTCGGGGCAGATTGCATCCCCTTGGGTAACGGGGTGGTTAACGACGCGCGCAAATTCTGCGTCGCAGAAATTTTAGCCTTGCCGGAAATGCCAAAATGCGCAGTCTGTGCGCAAGAAAATTGCCGGAGAGAATCATGTCCTCGCGCCCCTATCGCTCTGTCCTGTATATCCCCGGCTCGAAAGAGCGGGCTTTGGAAAAGGCGATGGGGCTGGCCGCCGATGCGATCATCTTCGATCTGGAGGACGCCGTCGCCCCCGAGGAAAAGCCCGCCGCGCGCCACCTGCTGGCCCGCGTCCTGACCGATTGGGATTTCGGCGCCCGCGCCCGGATCGTGCGGATCAACGGCTTTGATACCGAATGGGGCCGCGCCGATGCCGATGCGATCAGCACGGCCATCGCCGGGGGCGCAAGGATCGACGCGGTGCTGATCCCCAAGGTCAACAGCGCCGCCGATCTGGATGCCGTGGCCGACCGCGTTCCCGGAGCCGACCTTTGGGCCATGATGGAAACCGCGCTGGGGATGCTGAACGCTGCCGAAATCGCCGCCCATCCGCGCCTGAAGGGCATGGTCATGGGCACCAACGATCTGGCCAAGGAATTGGGCAGCCGGTTCCGGCCCGACCGTTTGGCCATGCAGGCCGGGCTGGGCCTGTGTCTGCTGGCGGCGCGCGCCTACGGCAAGGTGATTGTCGATGGGGTCTATAACGCCTTCAAGGACGAAGAGGGCCTGCGCGCCGAATGCGAGCAGGGCCGCGACATGGGCTTTGACGGCAAGACCCTGATCCACCCCGCCCAGTTGGAGATTGCCAACGCCGCCTTTGCCCCCAGCGCGGCAGAGCTTGATCTGGCCCGCCGCCAGATTGCCGCCTATGCCGAGGCCAAGGCCGCAGGGCAGGGCGTGGCGGTGGTTGACGGCAAAATCGTCGAGAATCTGCACATCGTCACCGCGAATGCGCTGATTGCCAAGGCAGAGGCTATTGCGGCTCTGGCTGGCTGACGGCAACGTGTGACCAGTTCACATCGTCGGAGCATATGATGCCTGTCCTGATCCTTGGCCTTTTGTTGTGGGTGCTGGCGCACACCTTCAAACGCATGGCGCCGGGGCTGCGAGCCAGGATGGGCGATGCGGGCAAGGGCCTCGTTGCCGCCTTGATCCTGCTGGGCGTGCTGCTGATGGTGATCGGCTATCGCCAGACCGAGTTCATCCCGATCTACAATCCGTTCCCCGGCGCGGGGCATGTGAATAACACATTGATGCTGATCAGTGTTTTCCTGTTCGGCGTTGGTGGGACCAAGGGCACGCTTTATACCCGGATGCGCCATCCGATGTTGTGGGGCGTGGTGGTCTGGGCCGTGGCGCATCTGTTGGTGAATGGGGATCTCGCCTCGATCGTCCTGTTCGGCTGCCTTGCCATCTGGGCCTTCATCGAGATGTCTTTGATCAATGGCGCAGGCCCCTGGCAACGCCCGGTGCAGGGCCGTGGCCTGAAAGGCGATGCGATGAACCTTGCAGGCACCGTGGTGATCATCGGGGTCGCCGCGATGATCCACCAATGGCTGGGCCACCCGGTTTTTCTGGGGAATTACTGATGAAACTCTATCGCTTTCTGTCGGATGATGACACCTCGGCCTTTTGCCACAAGGTGTCGCTGGCCTTGTCCAAGGGGTGGGAACTGCATGGCAGCCCGACCTATGGGTTCGATGCCGCGCGCGGGGTGATGCGCTGCGGGCAGGCGGTGGTGAAAGAGGTTCCGGGCAGCTACGCGCCCGATCTGAAACTGGGTGAGCAATAATCCGGGCCAATGGCCCGGAGCGGAGGACGAATGAAGACCAATCCGGGCCGTTTCTTTGAAGATTACCGCATTGGCGAGGTGATCGCCCATGCCGTTCCGCGCACGGTTTCGGGGGGCGAGCGGGCGATGTATCACGCGCTCTACCCCTCGCGCGGGGCGCTTTATTCCTCGGATGAATTCGCCCGCGCCAGTGGCCTGCCCGCCAGCCCGCTGGATGATCTGATCGCCTTTCATGTCGTATTCGGCAAGACGGTGCCCGACATTTCCCTGAACGCCGTGGCGAACCTTGGATATGCCGAGGGGCGCTGGCTTGCCCCGGTCTATGCGGGCGATACGCTGCGGTCGGAATCCGAGGTGATCGGGCTGAAGGAAAACTCCAACGGCAAGTCGGGCGTGGTCTATGTCCGCACCACCGGGCGCAATCAGCACGGGACGCCGGTGCTGGAATATGTGCGCTGGGTGATGGTGCGCAAGAACCGCGAAACCCCGGCCCCCGACCCTGTTGTTCCAAAACTGCAAGCCGTTGTGCCTCCAGAAGCATTGGTGATCCCTGCCGGTTTGGATTTCTCCAACTATGATTTCACCTTGGCCGGAGAGGCGCACCGCTGGGGCGATTATGCGGTCGGCGAAAAGATCGACCATGTGGACGGCGTGACCATCGAGGAGGCCGAGCATATGCTGGCCACCCGCCTGTGGCAGAACACCGCCAAGGTGCATTTCGACGCCACCTTCCGCGAGGATGGGCGGCGGCTGATCTATGGCGGTCACGTCATTTCTATGGCTCGCGCGCTCAGCTTCAACGGTCTTGCCAATGCCCAGATGATCGTGGCGTTGAATGCGGGGGCCCACGCCAATCCGTGCTTTGCGGGAGATACGATCCGGGCGTGGAGCGAGGTGCTGGACAAGGCGCCGACAACCGCCCCCGGTGTCGGCGCGATCCGGTTGCGACTGGTCGCCGTCAAGCAGGGGGCCGCCCCCTTTGCCTTGCGCGACGAGGCGGGCAAGTACCTGCCAGAGGTGCTGCTAGATCTGGACTATTGGGCCTTGATGCCGGTCTAGTCGAAAAAAATCCGCTTGGGGGCAGAATGGGGATTCATATCCCCAGCCAGTTGTGATTCACTACCTCAAAACGACTAACTGAGGTAGTGAGTATGACATTTCGCCCCTTCGCGGTGCTGGCCGCGTTATCCCTTGCCGGCGCGGCGCAGGCCCAAGGGTTCAACATCGAGGCCGGTGGCACGCTGATCTATTCGTTCAACCGCGACCACACACCCCTGTCGCCCGAGTTGCCGCGCCCAGATGGGGCCCGTGCCGACACCAAGGATGGCAACGCGCTGGAAGGGGCGGCCTATATCGAGGCGCAATTCGGCGGGCTTTATGGTGGCCTGCGTGGCTTCATCGCCCGCGAGACGGATATCAGCCGCGCCGACCTGTATCTGGGCTATCGCGGAACGACGGGACAGGGCTTTACCTACGACATAAGCTATACCCAGTTCTACTATCCCAAATCCGGCGGCGATTGCTGTGGTCAACTGGGTCTTGATGTTGGCGTGCCAATCGGTGCGCGCGGCACGGGCAAGGTTGATCTGGCAATCAGCCCGACCGATTCCGAGATATCGGCCGCGGTTGGGCTGGATTATGCCGTGACCGACCAACTGTCGGTCGGGGTCGATTACGGCATCTATGATCTGGACATCAGCTCGACCGAGCGGAAGTGGGAACTGGGCGCCGACTATGCCGTGAATGACCGGATCAAGACCGGCGTGGCCTGGCATGACGGTTCTGCGCAGGACGGTTTCCTGGCTGTGTCCATCGATTTCAAGACATCGTTGCTGTCACGCTAGTTTCCCCGGGTTTGTGATCACGCGCCAAAATTCCGTGATCACAAACCCGAAAAAATCGTGCTGATAGCGGAAACAGGCTGCATCTGCGGCATTGTCGGGCGTGACATGCGCGAATTTCGCGCTATTCAGGAACCGGAACAGCCGTAAGGCACCTGGGCGTATCGCTCAGGGCGCCCAGCCAAAAGGGATGCGACATGGCTAACGTCAAGCGGGTCGAACGACCCCTTTCCCCGCACCTGCAAATCTATCGTCCGCAACTGACCTCCTTCACCTCGATCATGACGCGCATCACCGGCAACGGGCTGATCGTCGGCGTCATCCTTGCGGTGTGGTGGCTGCTGGCGGCGGCAACCTCGCCCGAGTATTTTGCGGTGGCGAATGCTGTCTGCACCTCGTGGTTCGGCGATCTCGTCTTTGCCGCCTCGGCTTTGGGGGTGTGGTATCACTATCTGGCTGGCCTGCGGCATCTTTACTTCGATGCCGGTCACGGACTGGACGTGCCTACGGCGGAAAAGCTGGGCTGGGGCATCATCATCGGATCGGTCGTGCTGACCATCCTGACCATTCTGATCGTCTGACGGGGGCCGCCATGCGTTATCTGACCGATCGTAAGCGCGCCGAAGGCAAGGGGGCCGCCCATACCGGCACCGCGCATCATTGGCACATGACCGTCAGTGCTGTGGCGCTGGCCTTTCTGGTCCCGACCTGGCTTTACGTCTTTGGCCATGCGCTGGGCCAGCCGTATGAAGCGGTGCGCGCCACCTTTGCCCGGCCATTCCCCGCCATTCTGACCGCCCTTATCCTGATCGTCGGGATGCGCCATTTCGCGATGGGCGCGCAAATGATGATTGAGGATTATGCCCGTGGCACCGCCCGCAAAATGGCGGTGATCTTCGTCTATTCGCTGTCCGCCGTGATCGTGGCGACGGGGCTGTTTGCCCTGATCAAGATCGCGCTCTGAGGTTCGATGATGACCCAAGCCTATCCTTATGAGACTCACGATTATGACGTGGTGGTGGTCGGCGCCGGTGGTGCTGGCTTGCGTGCAACGCTGGGCATGGCCGAACAGGGCCTGCGCACCGCTTGCGTGACCAAGGTGTTCCCGACGCGCAGCCATACCGTGGCAGCCCAAGGGGGCATTGCTGCCAGCCTTGGCAACATGGGCCCCGATAGCTGGCAGTGGCACCTTTACGATACGGTGAAGGGCAGCGACTGGCTGGGCGACACCGACGCGATGGAATACCTCGCCCGGTCCGCCCCTGCGGCGGTGTATGAGCTGGAACATTACGGTGTGCCCTTCAGCCGCACGGATGAGGGCAAGATTTACCAGCGCCCCTTCGGCGGCCACACCACCGAATACGGCGAGGGCCCGCCTGTGCAGCGCACCTGTGCGGCCGCCGACCGCACTGGCCATGCCATTCTGCACACGCTTTATGGCCAGTCGCTGAAGGAAAAAGCCGAGTTCTACATTGAATTCTTCGCGCTGGACCTGATTATCACCGATGGCCGCTGCACTGGCGTTGTCTGCTGGAAGCTGGACGATGGCACGATCCATGTGTTCAACGCCAAGATGGTGGTGCTGGCGACCGGCGGCTATGGCCGGGCCTATTTCAGCGCAACCTCTGCCCACACCTGCACCGGCGACGGCGGCGGCATGGCGGCGCGGGCGGGCCTTGCCCTGCAAGACATGGAATTCGTGCAGTTCCACCCGACCGGCATCTATGGCTCTGGCTGCCTGATCACCGAAGGCGCGCGGGGCGAGGGCGGCTACCTCACCAACTCGAACGGTGAGCGGTTCATGGAACGCTATGCGCCGACCTACAAGGACTTGGCGTCGCGTGACGTGGTGTCGCGTTGCATGACCATCGAAATCCGCGAAGGGCGCGGGGTTGGCCCGAACAAGGACCATATCCACCTGCACCTGAACCACCTGCCCAAGGAAACGCTGGACCTGCGCTTGCCGGGCATTTCGGAATCGGCCCGCATCTTTGCAGGCGTCGATCTGACCAAGGAACCGATCCCGGTTCTGCCGACGGTTCACTATAACATGGGCGGCATTCCCACGAACTATTGGGGTGAAGTGCTGAACCCAACGCCGGAAAACCCCGACGCGATCTTCCCCGGCCTGATGGCTGTGGGCGAGGCGGGTTGTGCTTCGGTCCATGGCGCGAACCGTCTGGGCTCGAACAGCCTGATCGACCTTGTGGTCTTTGGCCGCGCCGCCGCCATCAAGGCGCGTGAGGTGGTGGACCCGAAATCCGCCGTTCCCGCCACCAACAAGGCGGAGGTGGACAAGGCCCTGGCCCGGTTCGACGGGCTTCGCAATGCCAATGGCGCCATCCCCACCGCCGAGTTGCGGCTGGAGATGCAGCGCACCATGCAGGCCGATGCGGCAGTATTCCGCACCGACAAGACGCTGGCCGAAGGCGTTGAGAAGATGGAAAAGGTTGCCGCCAAGATGGCCGACATCAAGGTGACCGACCGCAGCCTGGTCTGGAACAGCGACCTGATGGAGACGCTGGAACTGACCAACCTGATGCCCAACGCCCTTGCCACCATTGTGGGGGCCGAGGCGCGCAAGGAATCGCGCGGCGCCCATGCGCATGAGGATTATCCGAACCGCGACGATGTGAACTGGCGTAAGCACAGTCTTGCCAAGGTGGACGGCAACAAGGTGACACTGGCCTTCCGCCCGGTGCATCTTGAGCCCCTGACGAAATACGAGGACGGCGGGATCGACCCCAAGAAGATCGCGCCGAAAGCTCGGGTTTATTAAGGGAACCCCGCCATGCGCGCCGCTCTGATCGTGACCAGCCTTCTTGCCCTTGCCGCCTGTGACCCCAAGGCCATGGTGGACAAGGTGGGCCAGCGTACCGCCGAAACGGTGGTGCGCCCGGTGGTGGGTGATTATCTGGCGGGCGCACAAGCCGATGGGGCAACGCGTTGCATCGTCGAAAATGCTGGGGGCGAAGACCTCAAGCTTTTGTCGCGCGATGTCGCGGTCGAGGCGGGCAGTGACACGGTGGCCAATGTGCTGCGCATCGCCGCCCAGCCCAATACCGCCGCCTGCTTTGCCCGTTCCGGCATTCCGCCGTTGCCAAGGGGGTAGGGGATGCGTCGGCTTTCCCTTCTGCTTTTTCTGGCGGCATGTGGGCCGGTCTCGGTCGAACAGGCCGAGAAATCCTGTCTGGAGCGCGCCAGGCTGGCCGCGCATCCGCGGGGCGAGGTGGCTTTGGGCGTGGGATCGGGCGGGCGCCATTACGGTGCCGTCGATATTACCATCTCGTCCGACTATCTGGCAGGCCGGGACCCTTCGGGTGTCTTCAATACCTGTGTCAAGCAACGCTCGGGGCAGATGCCGAACCGGCCCCTTTATGATCAACCCGGCTGGCGGCCGTAAGGCCCGCAGCCCCAGCGACGCCCTGTTTCAGGAAGGCAAGCCAAATGGTCCAGTTCACGCTTCCCAAGAACTCGAAAATCCGCACCGGCAAGACCTGGCCGCGGCCCGAGGGAAAGAACGTGCGCAAGTTCCAGATTTATCGCTGGAACCCCGATGACGGGAAGAACCCGCAGGTCGATACCTATTTCATCGACATGGACAAATGCGGCCCGATGGTTCTGGACGCGCTGATCAAGATCAAGAACGAGATCGACCCGACGTTGACCTTCCGCCGCTCGTGCCGCGAAGGCATCTGCGGTTCCTGCGCGATGAACATCGATGGCATCAACACGCTGGCCTGCATCTATGGGCTGGACGAGGTGAAGGGCGACGTGAAGATCTATCCGCTGCCGCATATGCCGGTGGTCAAGGATCTGATCCCCGACCTGACCCATTTCTACGCCCAGCACGCCAGCATCATGCCCTGGCTGGAAACCAAGACCAACACGCCGCAAAAGGAATGGCGCCAGTCGATCGAGGATCGCAAGAAACTGGACGGCCTTTATGAATGCGTGATGTGCGCCTCGTGCAGCACCTCTTGCCCGTCTTACTGGTGGAATGGCGACAAATACCTTGGGCCGGCCGCCCTTCTGCACGCCTATCGCTGGATCATCGACAGCCGTGACGAGGCGACGGGCGAGCGGTTGGACAACCTTGAAGACCCCTTCAAGCTCTATCGCTGCCACACCATCATGAACTGCGCCAAGACCTGCCCCAAGGGGCTGAATCCGGCCAAGGCGATTGCCGAGATCAAGAAGATGATGGTTGACCGGGTGGTCTGAACCAGAGGTCGCCGGGGGCGTGCGTGCGGTAAGGCGCGCCCTTCCCGCGTTGGGGCGCTATATCTCGGACAGCGGTCGTGTGCCTGAACCCGGGGTAAGGTTGCTTCGGCGGGGGCTGTGTCCGCCCGGCGGCCTGACCTAACCCAATGCTCGCAGCGCCTCTTGCGTGGTGGCGTCGAATTGCTCCATCCCCTCGGTCGTGGCGTGAATCTCATCGACAAGCACCGCCAGTTCGGCCTTTTCAGCCTCGCTGAAGGGGCCAGAGCGGCGGGTCAGACCCGAGATTGTCCGGCTGGTCGCCGGGCCTGTCGCATAGGTCCAGCCATACAAAAGCCCATGCGCCCTGGCATCGGCCAGAACGCCTTCGGGGTCTTCTGCGGCCAGATCGCCCCAGTCGATTCCGCCGCTGTGGGTCAGGCCCCAGCGCACCACCGGGTCAAACAACATATAGCCCTTTTCGCTGTATTGCTCGATCCATTCCTGGCTATAGGTGCGGTACAGCAGGCTGGGGCGTGTATAGCGGATATGTATGGCAAGGGCGAAACCGCTATCGCAGCTTGCGCGCAACCGCGCAATCAGATGCGCCATCTTATCTACGATTTGTCGGCCGTCGGCCATGTCACATCTCTTTGGGTGGGTTGTGTTAACCGGGCGTTACGGGCACAAGGGACGAGGAGAGGCTACGGCCAGATACAGGGAACAGCAACCGTCTTGACGCGATGAGTTTTCTGCAATCCGTAAAGGACCAGATCGACCTGATCGCACCGTCGGGTTTTTACGTCGCGCTGCGCGTCGGCTTCTCGTTTCCCGAGGCGGAAGAAAACCACCTGCCAGAGCCGTGGGTCGAATATTACACCGCCGAGGGCTTTGTGGTTGACGACCCGTCCCTGCGCTGGGTTTATCGCAATGCCGGGGCTGTTCGGACGTCGGATCTGGACTTGCCAGATCCGCGCCATGTGCGTGCCCATGCCCGCGTGTTCGGGTTGGGTTTCGGCGCGGTGGTGTCGGCCACGGCGAAGGGCGATGCCGGGCGGCGCAGCTATGGGCTGTTTTTCCGCGATGACCGTGATTTCACCGGGGCAGAGCTGGAGGCGCTTCTGCGCATCCTTACCGGCTTGCATTCGGGCCGCGACGAAGACCCCGGCCTGACCCAGGCCGAGATAGAGGCGCTGCGGATGCAGGCCCAGGGGTTGCGGTTGAAACAGATCGCCGGACTGCTGAATATTTCGGAAAGTGCGGTGAAGGCGCGGCTGAACAACGCCAAGCGCAAGCTGGGCGCCAAGACGCTTTCGCAGGCCTCATCACTGGCGGCGCAGCGGCGGCTGATCTGAAAGTTGGTAAATGGGAAACGGAGAGTTTCCTGAAATCAAAGCCTTAGACGTGTGAAACGTCAGGAAGTTCAACCTAAAGCGTAATACTGTGCCCTTGACAAAGAATTTGCCAAGGAGCGCGCCATGCACAACGTGACGTTCGACTTTTCGACCCTGCATCGTCACGGCACCGCCTTCTGGCAGTTCCTCGAGTTGCGCAAGAAGGTGTTCGTCGATGACCTCGGGTGGGACATTCCCCACAATGACGAGGTTGAGATGGACCAGTATGACACGCCGCTGGCGCAATATTCGCTGGTGATGAGGGATGGCAAGGTGGTGGGGGGCGCGCGGGCCATGGCCACAACGGCCAGTTGGGGCAGCCACACCTATATGCTGCGTGATGCCTGGTCGGGCAAGTTGCCCCATATTCCCGCCCATGTGATGAGCGTCGAGATCGCCTCGGCCGCTGTCTGGGAATGCACCCGGCTGGTGATCTCCGATGCGCTGACCGCACAGGCGGACCGCGCTCAATGTCTGGAGCTGATCGTGGATGGGCTGGTCGAAACCGCGCGTGCCGCAGGGGCGACCGAGATGATCTGCCTGTCGTCATTGGCGCTGATGCGGGCGCTGCGCCTGTTGGGCTATGACGTCAAGCGTCTGGGTGAGACCTATCGCAACGGCGAGGACGGGCGGGCCTATGCGGTGCTGGTGATGCCTGCTGAATATTCGCGCAGCCGCCAGCGGCGCAGTCAGCCTATTCCCTTTGCCCCCAGTGAGCGCCGGGCGCGTGCGCTGGCCTGATCGTGCCTTTTCTGCCGTGCGATTGCATGGCAGGAATGGGGCATGGTTCTGCTTCTGCCTTTGCTGCTGGTCGGCGTCTTTGCCTATATGTGGTTTGCCCGTCGGGGCAGCACCCTGATGCGCGATTGCCTGTGGCGCATGGATCGCGGTCTTGGCCCCGATATGTGGCGCTGTGCCGCTTGCGGGGCCTCCTGTCGGGTTGTGAAGGGCAAAGAGCCGCGTCAATGTCTGCGCGCAAGCCCGAAGGTGCCCGATGAAGCCTGATCACCCTGACCATGCCGCCCCTGCCGATGCCGTCGCCCGCCGTGCCATTCGTCCGGTTATCTGCTATCCGGTAGAGGGGTTGCCGCGCCCCGACCTTGCCCCCTATCGCGCCACGCGCGCGGGGTGGGAGCGGGTGGCCGAGGTTCTTGTGCCCGCGCGCGAGGCCCGCTGCTTTGACGTGCCAGCAGGTCATTTCTTTCGCATCACCAGCGTTGAAGGGCCGCAGGTGGGCGACCTGAACCTGTGGAGCGCGGCGGATCTGTCAGAGCGCTTCTTTTCCGGCAAGACCCGCGCCCTGCATGGCACGCATCTTTCGACCGGCGACCGGATGTGGTCGAGCTTGCCCCATATGCGGGCGATGGCAACGATCACCGATGACACGCTGGACTGGTACGGGTTCGACGACTTCGGTGGTTCGGTTCATGACGTGATCGGCACACGCTGCGACCCCTATACCCACAACCTCTTGTCGGATGGCGGGCAATATCATCATTGCTGCCATTCCAACCTGACCCGCGCGCTGGCCGACCGCACCGGCCTGCCGTTGCCGGTCTGTGAGCTTCATGTCCATGACGTGCTGAATGTGTTCATGTGCACGGGCTTTACCCGCGACACCGGGCAGTATTTCATGAAGGCAAGCCCGGTGCGCCCCGGTGACTACCTTGAATTCTTTGCCGAAATCGACCTGCTGGGCGCCCTGTCGGCCTGCCCCGGCGGGGATTGTTCGGCCGAGCATTCCTCGGATCAGGCGGCCTGTCATCCGCTGTTGGTTCAGGTGTTCCGGCCCAAGGCGCCGCCCGTGGGCTGGCAGCCTTCCGCCCCGAACGGATATGACCGGACGCATGGCCGCTGATGGTAAGGGGGGCTGTCTGCCCCCCAACGGCGCGTGCCGCGCCTGCCCCCCGAGGATATTTTTGCCAAGATGAAGATCAGCAGTAGCGTTCGATCGCCAGAAGCTGATGGTCGCCGTAGCGGTCGCCTTCGGCCCAGCCGGGGGGCAGCAGGCGGTCGATCTCTGCCCAGTCCTGTGGCGTGAAGCGGATGTCGGTGGCCTGCGCCCATTGCCGCAGGTTTCTGGCGTAGCGCGTGCCTGGAATTGGGATCAGGTGGTCGCCCTGTTGCAGCACCCAAGCCAGCGCCGCAGCGGGGGTTGACCAACCGCGTTCAGCGGCAAAGGCGCGGAAGGCGGCGAGTTTGGTGAGGTTCTGAGAAAAGTTCGGCTCGGTAAAGCGCGGGTTGGTGCCGCGAAAGCCGTCCTCGGGCCGGGAGATCGGCGTGTCGCCCAGCATACCGCGCGCGAGCGGCGAGAAGGGGATGAAGGCGATGCCAAGTGCCTTGCAAGTCTGGATCACGCCCAGTTCCGGCGCCCGCGTCCACAGAGAGTATTCGTTCTGCACCGCCGTCACTGGGTGGATCGCGTGGGCGGCGCGAATGGTGTAGGGCGCGACCTCGGACATGCCATAGCCGCCGATCTTGCCCTCTTCGATCAGGCGCGAGAGGGTGCCGACGACCTCCTCCAGCGGGCGGGCATGTTCGCGGCGGTGGATGTAGAACAGCTCCACATGGTCGCGGCCAAGGCGTTTCAGCGATTTTTCCAGTTCGGCCCGCAGATGCGCCTCAGAGTTGTCGATCCGCCGTTCCGGGTCGGCGACAAAGCTGGCCTTGGTTGCCAGGGTGACCTGCGGCTTACGGCTGGCCAGCCACTTTCCAAGCACCGTTTCGCTGATACCCATGCCGTAGATATTTGCAGTGTCGATGAAGGTGATGCCGGTTTCCAGCATGGCATCGAGACAGGCGAGGCTTTCGGCCTCATCCGTTGCGCCGAAGATGCCACCGAAAGACATGGCGCCAAGGCCGATGGCGGAAACCATTGGCCCGGTTGCGCCCAGTTTGCGCTGCTGCATGATTGGTCCTTTTCGTGAGGGGATCGCATCAGACCCCCACGAATCGGATCATTCAAGGGTTCATGTAGTGCAGGCCGCCAAATTTTTGCCGCAGCGCGGCGGTGCGGGGGGCAAGGGTGGCCGGATCGTTGCCGCGCAGGCCCTCGGCGATCAGATCGGCCAGGGCGGAGGCGTCTGCGGGCGTTACGCCGCG
>APMI01005657.1_pt1 | contig 14465 bp, 12 predicted proteins | sample 667938 | NCBI WGS metagenome assembly APMI01 (sample SAMN01084076, study PRJNA167559) | wastewater metagenome | biome: Wastewater | place: Denmark: Ejby Moelle, Odense | collected 2011-11-28 | reverse complement strand
GACGCCCTGACGCGACAGAAAACGCTCTCCCGCCAGGGTCAGGACGGGGATGCCCATCCACAGGGCTTCTACGGTGGTCGTGCCGCCGGGGTAGGGAAACGGGTCGAGCGCGATGTCGATGCGCTGGTAGGCCGCCAGATAATTCCCGCGCGGCGTGTAGTCTTCCAGCATCAGGCGTTCTGCGTCAATGCAGTGTATAGCGAAGCGATCAATGATGCTTTGCCGTACCGAGGCTTCCATAAGTTGCCGGGCTTTGAGAAACAGGCGGCTGCCCGGTACGGCGTTAAGGATGCGGGACCAGAGAGCGACGACGGCGTCATTCATCTTGCTCAGGTTGTTGAAGCAACCGAAGGTGATCCGGCCCGTGCTCAGCGCCGGCAGGAGGGAGACGTCAATGGCTGCATCCGGGGGGGTGAAACAGAGTCGCGTTTCGGGCAGCCGCCAGATCTTCTCGGTGAAATTGCATTCTTCGCTGGGCGGCAAGGTCCAGGGGTCGGCAATCAGGTAGTCGATCTCGGCCACGCCGGTGGTGGCAAAATAACCGAGCCAGGCCACTTGTACCGGCGCCGGTTTCCAGGCGAACATGGGAAGCCGGTTGTGCGCCGTGTGCCCGGAGAGATCGATGAGGATGTCGATCCGGTCAGCACGTATGCGCTCGGCCAGTTGTGCGTCAGAGAGTCCCGCTACGCAATACCAGCCGCGACAGGACGATTTGATGCGCTCGCTAGTCTCGTCCGACGAGTAACGCGTCGGGTAACCGTACAGGGCCAGGTGCTCACCTCGGGCGGCCAGTGCTGCCAGAATTCCTTCGGCAAAAAATCCTACCGGGTGATAGCACAAATCCCCCGATACCAGTCCGATGCGGAGGGGTCGGCCGGCATCGGGTGGATTCGACCACTCCGTGTAAGGCATTGATAGCCGCGCTACCATCTCGCCATAACGCCGCGCTTCAACCAGCATCAGCGACGCCAGCATATCGCCGAGGTAATTATGCATGAACAGCAAGGTATCGTAAGCGTTGCCAAAGTCAGGATCGAGTTCCAAAGCCCGACGGATACTTTTTTGTGCAAGCTCAAACTGCCCCAGCGCTTGCAAGACATGGCCCAGGTTTGCATGTGCAAATGCAAAATCGGGCTTCAGAGCCAGCGCCTGCTGATAATTTTTAACGGCGTCGTCAAATCGACCCATCTCAAAAAAAGCCAGGCCCATTCCATTGATCGCATCGACAAAATTTGGATTTATTTCCAGTGCCCGGTTGTAGCTCTCCAGGGCGCGATCAGTCTGCCCCAGCGTCGTCAGAATATTTCCCAGATTGTGATGCGCCTCGACGAAATCAGGATCAATCTGCAAAGCCTGGCGGCAGCATTGGGCCGCAGGATCCAATTGACCGAGGCTTCTCAGGGCAACCCCCAGATTATTGTGCGCCAGCACTGATTCCGGATTGATTTCCAAAATCCGGCGAAAGCTGGCCGCTGCGTCCTCGAATTTGCCTTGGCTCTTTTGCGTAGCCCCCAAAAAGTTGAGCACCTCTGAATGATCAGGCTCAATCGCCAACGCCTGAAGGAAAGTCACTTCTGCATCAGCAGGTCGGCGCAGATCGATCAGAAGTTTGCCCAGGGTTTTGAGTGTTTCGACGTCATCGGGCTTGATTTCCAATGCCCGACGGTAACTGGCCTCAGCCGTATCGTTGCGGCCGAGGCGTATCAGGATTGCTCCGAGATTAAGATGTACTTCGACATAGTCCGGCCTGAGTGCCAGCGCTCGTCGATAACTGGCGGCAGCTGCTTCCAGTTGGCCAAGTTCCTCCTGCGCCACACCCAACGCGACTTCAACATCAGTGAAGTCTGGCTTTAGCCGCAGCGCCTGTTGATAGGCCGCCACCGCCGCCAAATGACGCCCCATCCGCAGATAGGCATTCCCGAGGTTATAGTGCGCCGGTGCAGAGTCGGGTTTGTAGAGCAATGCCTTTTCATAGGCCGCCTGCGCTGCCTCGGCATCGCCCTTTTCGAGCAGGATGTTGCCGCGATAGAAATGCGCTTTGGCAAAATCGGGCGCCAGTCGAATTGCCTTGTCATATAGGCTTAGCGCATCGTCCAACAGACCTTGTTGCTCAAGGAAACTGCCTTTTTCGAGCAGGCCCATAGCGTTTTGCTCGCCCTCGCTGGCGTGTCCTGCATTTCCCTTGTCCACAATTTTCGACGATTTCAATCGATCAAACCACCCCATCACTCCCCCTTGCGGCTTTATCCATGTTCCGGCCATATCCCTTAAATTGCCACCGAACTGTGCGGCGAGGTAACATCCTGTCATTTTCCTGCCTGAGGCAAGTATAGTTGACCCGATATACTTGCCGGGTATTTCTCACTAGGGCATCAGCATTTGGCGCCCGAAGCAGAGCGTGTCAAACTGGCACAGGCAATTCTCACTACAATCTGGTTGGCAACTGCACACTTGGGTTTATTTTCCTCTACGGGAGAAGCACATGATACTGAGTTGGTTCGATGCTCAAAAAGCCAAAGATTTTGGCACATCGCTTGCGATTTTTTTTATCGAGAAAGTTCCGGTCAAGGATCGAATGGAAGAAAAGAAGTTCGCGGCCAAGACCCAGAAAATATTGGCTCAGATGGCCAAACAAGTGACGCAGTTCAAGGCGCAAAACAAGCTGAACACTTACAAGAAGGCTCAGCTTGGAAACGCCTTCAAATGGACATTGAAGGATGCTGGATTTGAAGGTGCTTACATCGATCAACTGACGAAGTGGCTAATGCTTCAGGTTTCCTGAAAGTTCGTTTTTTTCATCAACTACTTTTTATCGGGCCATGTGCGTATGTGCCGTAAATTGTCACCCCGTAGCCCAAATAGGGCGGATACGAATCAACATTTTTGTCATAGCGAAGGTCAATATGGACAAGAACGACCATAAAATCGGGGCTTTGCAGCCCCGAGCGCTGATGGCATGTAAATTGCTCAACATCACTCAGGAGCACGAGGTGTTCTGGATTTTTTAACCGTTAAATGGAGAACTGCCATGAAACATCTACAAAAAGGTTTTACGCTAATCGAACTGATGATCGTTGTCGCGATTATCGGCATTCTGGCCGCTGTTGCTCTGCCGGCCTATCAGGACTACATGGTTCGCGCCAAGGTTACAGAGGCCGTTTTGGCTGCTTCCTCCGGCCGTACTGCGGTTGCTGAAACTTACTCGCAAAAAAACACCATGGATCTGTCACAAGCTTCCATGGGTGTGCAAACTCAGTCAACAAAATATGTTCACTCCGTGGCCTATTCAGGAGTTTCGGCGACCCAGGGTGACATTATCGTGACCACCTCGTCGGACACGGGTTTAGGTGCAGCTGCCAGCAAGACCTTAATCCTGAGAGGTTTGGGCAATACAAGTACCGGTACGGTTGGTTGGCAATGCGGGGTAGGCGCAACAAACCCGATAAGCCCAAAATATCTGCCTAGTTCCTGCAAGGACTTCTGATCACCTGATCTGATCAAAGCCCCTTGGCAATGCCAAGGGGCTTTTTCTTTGGCGCTCCTATGCGAACCTCGTACCGTGTTGCGATAGCTGCATGCTTTACGGGTGTGCTTCTCTTGGCCATCTACTGGCCCGGTCTGCACGGCAGTTTTTTCTTTGATGATGGGCCAAGCATTCTTCAAGCTAAGGGGGTTCGACTCGAAACGCTCAGCTTCGAGTCGTTGCGCCAGGTTTTTGCCAGCGGCCATTCCGGACCCTCCGGTCGGCCGATAGCCCAGTTGAGTTTCGCGCTGAACTATTACTTTAGCGGCTTTTCCCCGTTTTTATTCAAGATTACCAACCTTGCCATCCACGCGGCAAACGCTTGCCTGGTATTTTTCCTGGCGTTCCGGCTGCTCGCAGGAACAGAGCAACCAGCAAAGCAACACATCGCGTTGATCGCCGCAGGCGTGCTGGCGACGGCATGGATGCTGCACCCGATCCAGCTGCTTCCCGTCTTGCATGTCGTTCAACGCATGACGAGTCTTTCAACCCTGTTCCTTCTTGCCGCGTTGCTACTGCACATCAGCGCACGCGATCATGGAGGTCGGGCTGGGCTTGCACGGCTGATCGTAGCTTGGGGGTTGCTGTGGCCGCTTTCCTTTTTCAGCAAGGAAGCCGGTGCGCTTTTTCCCCTTTTCGTACTGGCCTGGGAACTGATCGTCCGGCGAAGCATCGTCGGAGGGCTTGACCGCTTCGCGCGTTGCTTTGCCGTAGTCATTGGCCTGATCCTGCTGGCGGGTACGGCGCATGTTTTTTTGCCCAGCGGGCAATGGCTATGGTCCGGCTACGATTTGCGTCCCTTCTCACTTGTCGAACGGCTGATGACTGAAGGGCGTGTACTCTGGTTCTACCTTGGGCTTATCCTGTTTCCGCGCCTGGAAGACCTCGGCCTGTACCACGACGACATCATTATCTCCAGCAGTCTGCTCTCGCCATGGACGACTCTGCCGGCAATCGCCGGTTTGATCGGTTTGGTTTGGCTGGCCTGGAGGACGCGGATCAAAGCGCCACTCCTTTCATTCGGGATTGTCTGGTTCTTGATCGGCCATGGACTCGAATCAACATTTCTTCCGCTGGAAATAGCCCACGAGCACCGCAATTACCTACCGCTCTTCGGCATTCTGCTTGCGGGCGCCTGGGCACTGAGCATCGCGTTACAGCGCGAAGGCGTATGCAAGACAATTGGCCTGACGATTGCTGCTGCGATGCTTGCCAACTTTACTTTTGTTACAGCACTGCGCGCACACCAGTTCGGCGAAGAGGGACGGCGTACGCAAATTGAGGCCCAGCATCACCGAACCTCGGCCCGTGCGCAGCACGAAGCCGCGATGAATTTGGCGATGCAGGCTGACGCTGCCCTGCCGAATTCGCCAATCCATTCGTTTGCAACCGCGCACTATCAACTGGCCTGCACGCTTGATCCGAATTCGAAGATGTGCTGGCTGGGCTTGATCCAACTCAACTGCAAAGCCGGAATACCTGCTGAACCAGCCTGGATCAGCGAACTGGCCCGTCGTCTCCAGCAAACGCCTTTTGCACCCGGCGACCAGAACGTTTTGTACGCTATCAAGGAAATGTCCATTGACGGCTCGACCTGCCTGGATCGGCCCACCATCGACGGACTTTTTTCTGCCTCTCTTGAAAATCCAAGCGTGAAGGGCGGGGTACGGTCAATACTGTACTCTTGGTATTCCGACTATCTATGGCTGAACGAGCATGATATGGTCGCCGCCCGTGCTGCTCTGGGGCGATCGCTAAAACTGAACCCCGGCAATCCGAGCAATCGCCTCAAATGGGCGCAATTGCTATTTATTGCCGGTGAACGCGAGCAGGCGCGGCAATTGCTGCTCAAATTGAGCAATGAAAATCTTCTAAGCGATGAACGAAAGACACTTACTGAACTGTTGGTTACGTATAACATTGCGGAACACTGACTCTGATTGACTATCTGCACATGCCCTCCACAACCAGAATCTCCGTTGTCATTCCCGCCAGAAACGAGGCATCCAGTTTGCGCGTCGTACTTCCGCGCCTCGCGGATTTGCTGAGCGATGCAGAAATAATTGTTGTCGACGATGGATCTACCGATGACACGACTGCGGTATGCGGCTTATCGAATGTGAAATATCTCCGGCACCATTATCCCATGGGCAATGGTGCGGCGATCAAAACCGGAGCTCGCGCGGCGCTTGGCGATGCAATCGTGTTCATGGACGCCGATGGTCAACATCAACCGGAAGACATTTCGGCCATGCTCGGCAAGTTCGAAGAAGGTTACGACATGGTCGTTGGTGCGCGGCAGTCGGGCTCGCACGCTGGAACACATCGCGCCCTGGCCAATGACGTGTTCAGCCGTTTGGCCAGCTGGATGGTCATGCAGAAAATCGAGGATCTGACATCGGGCTTCCGCGTGGTTCGGGCGTCCAAATTTCGCCAGTTTCTTTACCTGCTGCCCAACGGCTTCTCGTACCCGACAACGATCACCATGAGCTTCTTCCGCGCAGGCTATAGCGTGGCTTATGTGCCGATCCATACGCCGCGACGTATCGGCAAGAGCCATATCAGGCCATTACGCGATGGCGTGCGCTTCCTTCTGATCATCATCAAGATTGGCACGCTCTATTCGCCTCAAAAGCTGTTTCTGCCGATCAGCGCTGTCTTTTTTCTCACCGGGTTGGGCTACTATTTCTATACGTACATGAGTTCTGGCCGCTTTACCAATATGAGCGCCCTGCTCTTCCTGGCAGCCATCTTCACCTTCCTTATCGGCATCGTATCGGAGCAGATTTCGGCCTTGCACTATCGGGATATTGAGCAGACTGATCACGAGGAAAAGTAGCAGATATTGCGATGCCCGGAAAACTGTCCTGGAACCTGCCGGGCCAATGAGCAAACGCGTACTAATGGCCAGTACCTCCTACCCTGAAACCTCTCTGGATTGGCGGAGTCGCTTTATTCACAATATGGCCGCTGCCCTGGCAAAGCGTGATGATGTGGAACTTTCCCTCTGGGCGCCGCCAGGTGATTTGCCCGCTAATACGACTGCTGTAACCACGCTGTCCGATACGCTATGGCTGAAACGTTTGTCCCAAGAAGGCGGCATTGCTCACCTGCTGCGAACTCGTCGTTCTCTGGCCGCAGGAACAATTGCGAGCTTGTTGATACGGCTTGGCCGGGCCTATCGGCGCCAGCCTGTTGATGTCGTTCATGCCAATTGGTTGCAGAACGCGCTGCCGCTGTGGGGAACAACGACTCCCGCTTTGATCACCGTTCTCGGCAACGATTTTGGTCTGTTGCGCCTGCCCGGCATGAAGAGCTTGATCCGTGCCATGCTGCGACAACGCCGTGCTATCCTGGCGCCCAATGCCGACTGGATGCAGCCCGCACTGGAGCGCGCGTTTGGTGACCTTGCCGAAATCCGACCGATTGTGTTCGGTGTTGATGATGCGTGGTTTAATATCATGCGCCAGAATTCTTCAGACACGGCGCGCCACTGGCTGGCTATCACTAGGCTGACCAAAAACAAGATTGGCGACCTCTTTAGGTGGGGAGATGGACTATTCGACGAAGCGCGGCAACTGCACTTGTTCGGACCGATGCAGGAGCAGGTCGATATTCCTCCCTGGGTGCAGTACTACGGCCCGACACATCCAGACGATCTCCTCCAACACTGGTTCCCCAAGGCATGTGCTCTGATCACCCTGAGCCACCATGACGAAGGGCGGCCGCAGGTGATGCTGGAAGCCATGGCCGCCGGCCTGCCCGTGCTCGCCTCCGACCTGCCCGCCCATCGCGATATGCTGCAACATCGCGATACCGGATGGCTAGCGGCCAATCGCGACGAACTTAGCCAGGGGTTGGACTGGCTGGAGAACCCGGTGAATAATCGATCGGTCGGGCAAGCCGCCCGCAACTGGGTCAAGGATTCGGTTGGAACCTGGGACGACTGCGCCAACCGCTACGCCACCGCTTACCGAAGCCTGCTGGAGACTAGACCATGAACCGTGACGGCGTGTTGCTGCTTGGTGGCAGCGGCTTCATTGGCAGGGCGTTGGCCGAGCGCCTGAACGCAGAAAGGGCGGTTGTGCACATCGTTGGCCGCAATGACGGCGATCGGCTTGAAAGGGCGATTCCCGAGTGCGGAACGGTGATCCACCTGGCCTCCGCAACAACCCCGGGATCCTCGGCCAGGAATCCAAACCTGGAACTTGGCAACCTCGCCTTGACTCTGCGCTTGCTGGAGTTATTGCAGAGTCAGCCGGAAACCCACCTGATCTTCTTTTCCTCCGGAGGTACGGTATACGGCAATCCTGATCGGCTACCTGTCACGGAAGACGCTCCGATTGCACCACTATCCAACCACGGTGCCGGCAAGGCCTCGCAAGAAGTTTTCTTGCAGGCCTACCGCGCTCGCGGACATGCCATCACCATGGTTCGGCCGTCGAATGCCTACGGGCCGGGCCAGACCCTGCGCCAGGGCTTTGGGTTGATACGCACCCTGCTCGAACACGCGTGTTGCGACACGCCCATTCAAATTTGGGGTGACGGCGAAAGTGTCCGCGATTTCATTTTCATCGACGATATTGTCGAGGCCACCACCCGCCTGATCAAGCTACCGCTGGATTCAGGCACCTACAACCTAAGTAGCGGCACGGGCTACAGCATCAACCAGGTTCTAGGCATCGTCGAAAAAGTATGCCGTAAACCCCTGTATACAGAATATCGCGGGGCTCGAGGCATCGATGTCCGCAATGTCATATTGGACAACACACAACTCAAAGAACTACTTGCATGGGCACCTCTAGTCGATTTGGAAGATGGGGTGCGCCGCACATTTACGTGGCTAAGACAAGCGTGATTCTGTCGTTCTTCAACTGCGGCTTGCGCACTTGATGGAACGCCCGGTATAGCATGGAGGTCGCCGAGTGACCCATTCCGCCCCCGATATCAATGAACCTATGGTTTCTGTATGTATCGCCAACTTTAACGGCATGGCGGTGATCGACGATTGCCTGCGATCAGTGCTGGCACAGGAAGGGCAAACCCCGATCGAAATCTTGGTGCATGACGACGCCTCCAACGATGGTTCTGCCACCCATATTCGAAGCACATACCCCAACGTAGCGCTGCTCACAAGCCAGGCGAATGTCGGTTTCTGCGTTGCCAACAATCGCATGGTCGGCGTAGCGAAAGGGCAATATCTGCTGCTGCTTAACAACGACGCAGCGCTTTACCCGAATGCCATCGACACCTTGCTCACTGAGTCTGTGCGGCTTGACCAGCCCGCCATCCTTGGCCTGCCACAATACGATGCTGGGAGCGGGGAGCTGATCGACATCGGAAGCCTGCTCGACCCCTTCCTGAATCCGGTACCCAACAGAGATCCTGAGCGTGGTGCCGTAGGGATGGTAATGGGTGCATGTCTGTGGATACCCAAGGCGCTTTGGCAGGAACTCGACGGTTTTCCGGAGTGGTTCGGCAGCATTGGTGAAGACTTATTTCTTTGCTGCCGAGCGCGGTTGGCAGGGTATCCCGTTCGAGCGCTGGGCGTTTCCGGTTATCGCCATCATGTTGGCCAGAGTTTTGGCGGAGGAAAAGTAAACAACGGTCGACTTTCAAGTACCTTCCGGCGCCGTGCGTTGTCAGAACGGAACAAAACCTTCGTTTTGACCATGACCTACCCGACGCCCTATATGCAGCCGATGCTTCCCATCCATCTATTGCTGCTGCTCCTTGAGGGCGGACTACTTTCACTCCTGCACGGCCGTATCGCCTATTTGAAGGAAATTTACCTGCCAGTTTTTTCTGCTCTCTTCCTCCGACGCAAGAAACTTCTCGCAGCACGAAGGTTAATCATGAAGTCCGCACATCTTCCAAGCTCTGAATTTTTTGCGGTTTTCGATCCGCTGCCTCACAAATTGCGGATGCTGATACGTCATGGTCTGCCTGTACTGAAATCAGAGCTGGCCCCGGGGAATCGGACAGAAGGATAAGTGATAGCCTTGCTCAACCAACGGTCGCGAAGCGACCATGAAAGTAAGCGTGCGGCGTCCACCATCTTGCTGGTGTTGGAGTAATCAAGCAGCGGCCGCGAGAGGGGGGCTACCGTACTGAGCTGATCGGCAACAGCCCAAGGCAGCAACGCGGCGACGCGATTGACCGGATGGTCGGCGATGCATCCAATGACGAAACGCAGATAGGCTTCCGGGTCGATATTGTTGAGTTTGGCCGAGCCGATCAGGCTGTAAATCGCCGCGGCGCGTTCACCACCGGCATCCGAACCCGCGAACAGATAGTTTTTCCGCCCCAGCGCCACGGTTCGCAGAGAACGTTCCGCCGCATTGTTATCGATCTCGATTCGCCCATCGCTCGTGAAACGGACAAGCGCATCCCAAAGCTTCAAGGCATAACGAATGGCTTCCGCCAACGCCGATCTTTGCGACAGATTTCGCAGCGTCTCCTGCAGCCAGTCGTGCAGGCTGGCCCGCAGCGGCGCAGCGCTGGCCTCTCGTGTCAATTGACGCTCAAGCGGCGACTTGCCCCGAATCTTTGCCTCAATCCCATACAAGACGCCAATTCGCCTGAGTGCCTCCGCCGCAACCGGCGAAGCGTGCGCCTTGTGCAAATCGAAGAACTTACGCCGCACATGCGTCCAGCACGCCGCCTCCTGGATCGTCCCGTCGGCATACAACGCATCGAAGCCGCCATAGGCATCAGCCTGCAAGATGCCCTTGAATGACTTCAGATGCGCCTGCGGGTGTTCGCCGCGTCGATTCGGCGAGTAGGCAAACCATACCGCTGGCGGATCGTCATTCCCTGCCGGTCGATCATCCCGGACATAGGTCCACAGACGACCCGTCTTCGTCCTCCCTTCGCCCGGTGCCAGGACAGGCACCGGGGTGTCATCGGCGTGCAGCTTCTCTCCAGAGAGCACATGCTTCTGAAGCGCCGCGACCAATGGCCCTAGCAACGCATTGAACTGTCCCACCCAGCCGGCCAGTGTCGAGTGCTCCAGTTCAGCCCCCTCGCGAGCACAAATGCGGCTCTGCCGGTACAGCGGTAGATTGTCACCGTACTTCGCGACCAGTACATGCGCCAACAGGCCGGGGCCGGCCAAGCCTCGGGCGATGGGCCGGCTCGGTGCGGCAGCCTGAACGATGGCATCGCAAATGGCGCTGGATAGCGGGCTGTGGGGCCAAGTCTATGCCGACGTGCTACACGAAATCTGGCGGCTGCGCGGTACGCTGCTAGTTGCAAGGCGCGTGGCCCAGGCCCGTCGCCGAGTCGGTTGAGGTGTCTGGCAGCGCGTTTTCTACTGGTGGCCCTGAAAGCTGACGCTACTGTGGCGTTACCGTTTGTCTACGATACATTGAGACGAATTCATCCCGCCAAGCCGGGGCACGGAGGTTGATTCCCCCTCAGGGCGGCGCGGGTCGCGTCGAGGTAGGCGCGCCCATGGGCCTGATCGGGTTCCAGGTGATTGCCTTCGGCCCATTCGTTCCAGGCGTTGATAAACACGATGCGTTTCTCCGGCGCGCGATGCTGCACAGTCCAATCGATCGAAAATTCCAGCCACCGACGATAGCGCTCAGGGGTCGCGCCGAGGAACACATGCGCAGCGTTCTGGCGACGTGCCGTGTTATCCCAGGACGGCATGACGCCACGCAACCAAGGATATTCTGGGGCCGGCACGCTCATGAAATTTTTGGCGGTCGCCCAGTAATCATAATAGATCCCCTTGGCCGCCGGGTTCACCGTTTCCGTCGGCACCGCGGTTGGAACCCCTCCCCCCAACGGCGGAAACTCGACGCCCGCGTCGAACCCCAGGCGGGTCGGGTCGACATGGCCGGCACCCAGCGTCAGGTTGTGAACACACGCCAGATAGATCTCACCGAGGCCCGCCTGCCGGCACTGACGCCTCCATATTTCCGTGGTGCGCACGGGAGCCGGCAGTAGTTCAGGCTTGTAGATCAGGATCAACGGTTTGCCATCGACCCTGATATAACGCTGGTCAGACAGCGCATCAAACAGACTGCGGATGAGCATCTCATCGTCTTCCTGGGAATAGCGCTGCTCGATGAGAACCTCACGATCATTTCCGTCCCAGGTCCTCGTCCAGTTTTCGTTTGCCCAGCAGACGCAGAAAGGCAGTTTCGGTTGGCCTGAGCTAAGCACCTCATCGAGCGGGCGATTCAGCAGACGCCGGCCATTGAACCAGTAATAGTAGTAGCAAAAGCCATGGATGCCGTGGGAAGAGGCGAGTTCGGCCTGCGCTTGTCTGACCTCCGGCAGGCGCAGGTCGTAGAACCCAAGTTCGCCGGGCAGGTGTGGCTGGTAATGCCCGGCGAAGTTGGGACGGGCCTTTGCGACGTTGGTCCACTCTGTAAACCCCGTGCCCCACCAGGCATCGTTCTCAGGTATCGGATGATATTGCGGCAGATAGAAAGCGATCAGGCGCACGGAACGTTTATCCAGTACCGATGCTGTTGGAAGTGCCCCCACCGGGCAATCATCCTCGGCCGCCTCCCCCGTGCCCGCCTGCTCGGACAGGCGCATGAGTTTGCTCCAGAACACCCGCGGGCCTTGGCTGACAAGCACCTTGACCGCGTTCCAGCCTAGCGCAAGCCATCCCCCGGCAACGGCGGCATGTGCCGGGAGACGACGCAAAATGGCTAATCGTAATGTTAGTTTCCTAGTGAACATGTCAGGCATCGCGCAAAGGCATCCTCACCTGCGCCGGAAAAACATTATCGGATGGGACTGCCGGGATGAATCGAACAGGAAACGCTCCAGAAAAAACATCTCGGCATATGCCTCCCTGGCATATTGCTCGGGTATAAAGGTCTCGCCATAAAAATCCGAAGTCATGGCACCCCCGCCGGTTACGCCATTGGCGTTGGAATGCACGAATTCACCGCGATCATAACGCGCGCGCGCTTCGTCAAAGTCGCTGAACATTATTGACAGTGCGTCCCGGTAGCCGCCAAACCCCTTGTCTTTCAGCGATTCGCAATAATCAAAAAATGGTCGCCCCCTTGTCGTCAAGGCGATCAATGCACCCGGCTTTGTAATGCGATGAAATTCGCTCATCCATTCGTGGCATGCCTTTTCTGACAAGTGCGAGAAGACCGAATACCCAACCACGTAGTCGAAAACGCCATTTGGCAGAGCGGTCGGTGGAAATGGGGAGGTCACATAGAAATTGTCACTTCTGAATGTCTTCTTGCAGATATCGACGAACTCGGCCATTACATCCACGCCGAAGATGTTTTCAAGCGGCATTTCACTCAGGAAGAATCTGGCGATGCGCCCCCAGCCCACACCGAAATCCAGCAGTTTGTCGACTTCGGACAGGGGGTTCCCCAATGCTGCGAATGTCTCCTGGCAATCCTGGTAGAAAACGAACGCCTCCATAAGGGTGCCCACCCCTGCCTTGCCGGTGGTATTGATCTGGATCGAATCAGGCGGGAAGCCGGGCAGTTCAACTCCCTTGTGGAATACTGGCGGGTGCTCGTAACTTTCGCACACCAATTTGAACCAATCATCCCGCCTGACGCTGGTCTTTTCCCTCCAAAGCTTGATCAGCATGCTGCCTATGGAATTCAACGAATGAGCCACTGTCACCTCTCAGATTCCTGGAATCGCTGTGTCAAACGCTTGCCTAACTCGATGCCCGGTGCTTCCACAAAGCGGAAACTCAAGGAACTGAACATCCAGACGAGTCCTATGGCAAAGAATGCGGCTATAAGAAAGTTCACCATTGTCACATCGGTCAGTTGCGTGATCCAGATGCGGAAGTCCAACTTGATTAGGGCAGCCATGATCATGGGGTGCAACAAGTAGAGACTGAAACTCAACTTGCCAAGATTTCGCAAGGGACCACTCACCAATACTGGATTGCGCGCATGGCATGCGGAGAGCAAGAGCATCGCGAACACAACGGCCCAGATACCTCGCTCAAGCCCAACACTGACGAGCATCGAGTACAGGTAATCGGAGTTGGCCACTATAAACGCGAGCAAGCCGGACGCCACCAGCAATCCCCACCCCAGGCCGGTCATCCGCGCGAACCGCATCGCCTGCCAGAGCCTCAAGGCGGCGACGCCGCCCATGAAGAAAGGCAGATGGGTCCCGAGGTTCATGTAGGCATAGCTACCCAGGCCCGAGGCAGAAAGGGTGCGAAAAACCTCCGTCGACAGCAAGCAAGCCATGACGAATGCGCCCAGGGCGGCCCACAGATTGGGGATCAGGACGACAATCACGGGAAAGATCAGGTAATAGAGCATTTCGATGCCGATCGACCACCCCGCCCACACGATACTCTCGTGCTGCCCTGGAACCAGGCCAAACAGGAAGCTCATGTTCAGAACGATCGTCAGGAAGGAGAAAGTCCTGTGCCAGACGACCCAACTGGCCAGCAACCATAAGCAGAGCATCGTGTAAAAGAGCGGCGCGATCCTGAACAGTCGGCGGATGTAGAAACGTTTGATTTGTGCCGGCCTGTCGAGCCTGTCCGCGTAGCCATAGGCGAGCGCGAAGCCGCTGATGGTGTAGAAAAGGGGGACGCCAAGGCCGAAGTGGGTCGAAATGAAGCCCAGCGAACTGGGTAACGGAATCTTGACCAGTTCAGCCAGATGATAAAACAGGATCATGAGCGCCGCGACGCCACGAAGCGACTCAACCGACTCGATATACTTGTGGTTAGATTCAGCCAATCTGATCGCACCCTGCATGACGGGCAGGCGCTGGGCTCACGGATGCAGGATCAGATTTTCTGAGAACATAAAGATCTTGATGCCCCCACCAATGGGCTTCCTTGAGCATCGTGATGGGCTGATGCAAATGCCGATCTACTGCTGTCCGAACAAATTCCGTTGTAACTATTGTATTCCCATAGTCTTCGGCATCCAGGTCCTTCTGCTCGCTGCTTGGAATATGCCAG
>APMI01027564.1_pt1 | contig 14467 bp, 13 predicted proteins | sample 667938 | NCBI WGS metagenome assembly APMI01 (sample SAMN01084076, study PRJNA167559) | wastewater metagenome | biome: Wastewater | place: Denmark: Ejby Moelle, Odense | collected 2011-11-28 | reverse complement strand
TGCTCAAGCCGGTTGGCAGGCGCAATCTGCCGCCGGCCGAGGACGGTATTCACGATCCTGCAAACGACGGCACGATTGCGCTGCAGGCACCGCTGGCGGCCTATGGCAACCTGCCCAAGAGCAACGCGGGCAATCGAATCGACTGGGTCCAATCGATCGCGACGAAGAAGATCACGCCGCGCTGGGATCGCAACGATCTGAAGGCCGAGCCGGTTGTGATGGATCTGAACATCGTTCGCGAGGTCAAGGGTTCGATGCCGGACGTGGTCTATCCGCACAAGCAGCACACCGAATGGCTGGATTGCTCAAACTGCCACCCGGCGATCTTCGTACCGCAGAAGGGGGCCAACCAGATCAGCATGGCTGCCATCTTGCTTGGCCAGAAGTGCGGCGTTTGCCACGGCAAGGTTGCGTTCCCCGTTTCGGAATGCCGGAACTGCCATTCCAAAAAGAAGGATCTCGCAGTCCAGAAGACGGCCGAGGCCAAATAGTGTCCCATCCCGCCCGTATGGCCTTGCCGATGCTCGTGGCACTGGTCGAACTCATCCCAACCCTGTCGCCGGCCCAGGAAACAAGATCGCCTGTGCCGGCGCAACAGGTGACGCCGGAACTTGTTCGCAGCAAGGAGACCATGGTGCGGCGGCTGCTCACCGATTCGCCAGTGGCGCACCGGATCGGATTGTCCAACAGCGCGGAAGCCAAATCGCTGCTCGGGCATGCGCTCGATCAGTACGGCACGGCGTCTGCGGCTCTCAAGGCGGGGGAACTTGCGCGCGCCAACGACGCCTTGAACGATGCGCTCTGGACTGTCGGCAAGGCGCGGCAACTGGTTCCCGACGAAGCCGACCGCAGAGTCGAGCAGAAAGTGCGATACAGCCGGCTGCTGGAGAGCAGCGAGACACTGAGGACTTCCTACGTGCGTCACTCGGCGCGCGGCGGCAACGCCGCGACAGAGCGCGATCTCGCGCAAATCGACTCACTGATATCCGAAGGGAAGAACCTTGCAAACATTGAAAAGTTGACCGAAGCGATACGCTCCCTGGAACGTGCCGAACAGCTCTTGATGGCGGGAATCAATCGAACGCTTGGGGCCACTACGCTCGACTATGCAGAAAAATTCGATTCGCCGGCAGATGAGTTTGCCTACGAGCTGGACCGCAACCGGAGCTTTGCCGATCTTGTGCCGCTGGCGGTCGCAGACCTGCGGCCGGGTGAGGATGCCAAGCGACTTATCGATCGCTACGTCGAGCAGAATCGGGGAATGCGCGAACAAGCACAAGCGACATCGAAATCGAAGGATTTCGCAACCGCGATACGAACCTTGAGGACCGCCACCGGATTCTTGCAACGCGCCTTGCTTGCTGCCGGCCTGGTGATTCCCCAACAGGAGGCAAAACCGGAATAACGCGGCGGGTTGGAGTGTTTAAGTTGGTGCCCGCCAATCGACCAACCGCAGAGGCCCATTCTCACGCAGCGCGGCGCGGCCGCACGGTACCGTGACTGATCGGTGCGCCGGGCCGGTGACCAATCGGGCCAGGCCAGTCTTGCGCCGGCGCTTAGCGGACTGCAATACCGAAACAGGGAGTTCGAGAATGAACAGTTTACGCATCGCTAGTGTTGTGCTCGTCCTGAGCAGCGGTGCGCTGTGGAGCGTTCCGTCGGTCGCCCAGGAGCCATCCGCTCAGCAGCCGGGGACGCGACGCGCCGGCGAAGTCGAAGTCGACCGCATTCAGCTTGAGCGCCGGCTCGAATCGGTCGGGACACTGGTCGAACGTTCGTCGGGAGCGAAGCAGATCGAAAGCGCGGGCGAGCCACGCGCCATTGAGCGGCGCGCCCGAGCGCGCGATCTTTACCGGCAGGCACAGGATGCCTTTCGCGGCAACGACCTGATGAAGGCATCGCGCCTGCTGACCGAAGCCAGCGTAACCATGTTCGAGGCCGTGAGACTTGCCGCCCCCGAAAAGGTCACGGCGGAGAAGTCGCAGAACGATTTCAACTCGCGCATGGAAAGCGTGAAGGCGCTGCTTGCCGCGCAAAAGCGGGTCGCGGCTGAGAAGAGCAACGTCAATGGCGCGGCCGAAGCAACCCGAACCGTCGACAGCCTCATCGCCGAAGCGAGTCAGCAAAACGCCGCGGGCAAGACTGCTGAGGCGCGGCAGACGATCGACCGTGCCTATCTGATCGCAAAGGCTTCAATTGCGTCTATGCGCGGCGGTGACACGCTGGTTCGCTCGCTCAACTTCAAGAACAAGGAAGAGGAATACCACTACGAACTCGATCGCAACGATACGCATCAGATGTTGATCAAGGTGCTGCTGGCGGAGAAGCGGGATCAGCCGGAGATGGACCGGATGGTCAAGGGGTTCCTGGAAAAGGCCGGGATGTTCCGCGGGCACGCCGAGGCGGCAGCGTCGCGCGGCGAGTTCGGTGGCGGTGTCAAACTGCTCGAGGAATCGACCGCCGAATTGGTCAAGGCAATTCGCAATGCCGGAATCTACATTCCCGGCTGATCGCGGCACAGTGTCGAGAACGGGCACGGGTCGCCGGTGCAGGCGTCGGGCTCGCGCCCATCTGGGGCGTGCCGCGCTGCTCTCTCTTGCCATGGGAAACTGCGTCGGGGCGACGTGGTTGCCGCTCGAAGATGACGGGGTTCACGATCCTTTGGCGCCCGGCGTGCGATTGCTGCAGCAGCCGGCCGAAGCGCTCGGCAGGCTGACGCCCGATTCGGCCGGTAATTATGTTCGCTGGGTCGAGGCGCTGGACAAGGGCGAAATCAAGCCAAGGGAGGCGCTGCGGTCAAAGGCAGCGCCGCGATTCCGGGACGATGACATCCTGCTCAACCTGAAAGGCGGAATGCCGATCGTGCGCTTTCCGCACCGGGCGCACACGTTGTGGCTCGATTGCTCGAATTGCCACGACCATCTGTTCAAAGCGGTGGCAGGTGCAAACAAGCTGTCGATGTTCGCGATACTGCAGGGAGAACAGTGCGGCGTTTGTCATGGTGCTGTCAGCTTTCCGCTGACCGAATGCACTCGCTGCCACAGCGTCGCGCGTAGCGCGGTCAATGGAAAGCCGGCGCAAGCGGCGCAAGGCGGCGCGCTTGTTCCTGCAGCGAAGTGACGATCTGCCGTGGGTTTCGCCAGGGCGCGAACGTCGTCGCTCTGGCGCTGCTCGTTTTGGCAATCGGGTGTTTCGCGCTCCCGGCTTGGGCCGAATATGCCGATGTTGTGCTGAACAAGCGGGCGGAAAAGGAAGGCGTTCGCCCTGTGGTGTTTCCGCACTGGTTCCACCGTATCCGCTTTCGCTGCAAGGTCTGCCATGCCGAACTCGGGTTCAAGATGCGCGTAGGCGCCAACGACGTACTGATGTCCGACATCATCGACGGAAAGTTCTGTGGGGCGTGCCACAACAATGAAATTGCCTGGGGACCGGAGCGCTGCGATCTGTGCCACACCGGCAAGCCAGGGCTGCCGAGCGGCATCTACGGAGGACACGAAACTGGTGGACCGGGTCGCTGGTGAGCTTGCGCATTCAAGCCGCGGGGCCGTCATTCGCCGGGTCCTAGCCGGGGCAGCCTGTCTCTTGCCGGCGGCGTGCGCAGAGATCGAACAGGCTGCGAATCCAATGGTTACCGCGGAGCGGCCGGACGGATTAGCAATGCGGGCGGGCTCATCCGCTGCTGCATGGCTGGTTCCGCAGCCGCCGCTGCTCGGCGGCACGTTGGCCGATTTGGACGAGCGGAGCGGAACCCGGCGAAGCGGCGCGCGCGGCGGTTACTTCAAGCTCGCGCGCCCGACCGCGGTCTCGGTATGGGGGCCGGATGTCTATGTCGTGGATAGCGCCACCTCGGCGCTGTACCGGTTCGATTCGACAACGCAGACGGTCACGCGCCTGGCGGCGGTGCGCGCCCTGATCGGCACGCGCGTCCTGGCGGGGCCGGACGGCAGCGTCTACCTGCTTCAGCCGGGAGCGGCCGGCATCGGTCGATACGCGCGCGACGGCCGATTGATTGCGACCTATGCCGCACCGGGCGACCTCATCTATCCGGTCGACATGGTTATCGAGCCGGCGCGCGGCTTGCTCTGGGTGGCAGATGGAAGCCTGGAGCAGATCGTTGCCTTTCATCCGATGGGACGCATCGCCTACGTCGTCGGCCAGCGCGGCAATCCCGAGAATCGGCTGGACGGCGGGATGCGCCAGATGGCGGCCGGCGAGCGAAGCGTGTTCGTTACCGATCCGGCGTGCCGCTGTGTCGGCGAAGTGCTGCCGGGCGGACAGGGGCTGCGCACATTCGGCGAAGGCGAACTGATCCGCCCGACGGCCGTCGCGGCGGATCGTTGGGGACGCGTGTGGGTGGTCGACACCGGGGACCGACGGATCAAGGTGTTCTTCGATGGCATGCCTGCCGGCTCGGTCCGGTTTGCCGAACTCAATCTGGCGAGCGCCGAGGCAATGACGATCCACGAGAACGATCTTTACCTGGCGGATGGCCAAGGCGCCCGGATCGCGATCTTTCGCATCACTGCGCCGGCCGCGGCCGCGGCACGACCATGATGGCAGGCTTGCGCGCGCCAGTATCGTTGCTCCTCGCTGCGGCACTTGCTTGTGGATGTGCCGGCGACAGCGGCACTGCGGCGATGCGCTACGGAATCGAGGACGCACCCGAAGGCAAGCGGTTGCTCTGGCCGCAGCCGCCGGAGGTTCCTCGATACCTGTTTTCGGGGCAGTTGACCGGGGAAGCCAATTTCGTGCGCGATGATGGAGGCCAGTCCCGCGTGGGCAGTTTCTTTCGCTGGCTTGCCGGCGTCATGTCAGGCGATGAGCAACCGATCGTACTGCAGCGCCCGCAGTCCGGCATGGTCGATGAATCCGGTCGGGTCATGGTAACCGACGTCAGCCGCCAGGCGGTGTTCGTATTCGACGAACCCGCAGGGCGACTGCAATTGTGGGAACGTGCCGACGCCAGACAGGGATTCGTTGCGCCCTCCGGTATCGCGGCGGCCCCCGATGGCGGGGTATGGGTTGCCGACGCCCAGTTGGCGCTGGTCGCGCATCTGGACCGTGAAGGCAATCCGTTGCAGCCGGTGGGAAAGGGCATTCTGCGGCGCCCGACCGGCGTTGCCTGGGATGCAACATCCCGGCGGCTCTTCGTCGCCGATGCCTATGCGCACGAGATCAAGGTGTTCGACGTTGCCGGCAATCTGATCGAAACAATCGGTCGGCGCGGCGACGGACCCGGCGAGTTCAACTACCCATCGCACGTCGCGCTCGCCGGTGATGACCTGTACGTGACCGACACGATGAACAGCCGGGTGCAGGTCATCTCGCTGACCGGGGGAGCGCCACGGATATTCGGCGAACGTGGCCTCTACATCGGCAATCTGGTCCGGCCCAAGGGCGTTGCGGTGGATAGCGAAGGAAACATCTACATCGTCGAGTCCTACTACGACCACTTGCTGGTTTTCAACCGCAAGGGCCAGTTCCTGATGCCGATCGGCGGCATGGGATATGCAACAGGCAAGTTCTATCTTCCCGCCGGCGTGTGGGTGGATAGTCGCAACCGGATCTTCATTGCCGACATGTTCAACGGGCGCGTTACCGTGTTCCAGTTCCTCGGCGGAGGCGCAGAAAATGCGGGTTGAGCGCCTTGCCGCGCTGCTGATCGCGATGACGGTCTGGCTGCCGGCGGATGCCGAGAAGGTTTCCGATGTGCGCAACACGCGGCACAATCTCTCCGTCACAGGGCCGGGCACGGTGAAGGCGACCACGGAAACCCAGGTTTGCGTGTTCTGCCACACGCCTCATGCCGGTACGCAGGAAGGCGACCCCAACGCGCCGCCGTTGCCGCTGTGGAATCGTCGGCTGTCCGGCCACACCTACGCCAACACCGAGTTGTATCGTTCTTCCTCGCTCGACGCTCTCGCGGTGCAGTCCAGCCTGGACCAGCCGGGCGGCAGTTCCAAACTATGCCTCTCATGCCACGACGGAACGCTCGCTATCGGCAATGTCAATGTACTCAACGGGCAGGCCAATGCCTCGATCGCGATGCAGGGCACCGGCGCTGGCGGCGTGATGCCCTCGGGTGCTGGCGATGCCACCGGCTTCACGCGCAAGTTGGGCGTTGACCTGACCAACGATCATCCCATCTCGGTGACCTATAACAGCGAGCTTGCCAATCGCGACGGCGAATTGCGGCAGGTCGACGCGAACCAGCGCTGGCCGGCCGACGGCAGCGTGCTGGGCGTGCGTGCGCCCGGTTACCGGCCGAAGGTGCCGCTGGAGCCGACCGGCGGCGCCTTGCGCGAAGGACAGGTGCAGTGTGCCACCTGCCACGACCCGCACTCGCGCGAGGTAGACGCGTCGAAAGGACCGCAAAAGTTCCTGCGCCTCAACCGATTCCAGGAACTGCCGCCGACCAACAATTTCGATCCGAACAGCGACATCGTCTGCTTGTCCTGCCACGACAAGAATCAGGGCACCGGCAGTTGGGCGTATTCGGCGCACGCCAACGACCGGGTGGCCAATCAGACCTACAAGGGCGCGCTCGAGCAACCCGCGACCCCGGCCGGATTGCGCGAATTCCCGACCGGGTTGCCGGTCTGGAAGGCCGGATGTCTGAACTGCCACGATTCGCATACCGTGCAGGGCGCGCGCCGTTTGCTGCGCGAAGGCACAGACAGCGTATCGACGCCAAAGAGCGGTGGCGGGGCGGCGCTCGAGGAAACCTGTTATCAGTGTCACACCGACACCGCGGCGTCAATCGTCACGCCGACGACGACGGTGCCGAACATCCGGAGCGATTTCCTGCTGCCGCGCCATATGCCGATCCGCTCGGTCGACCAACCGGCCGGGCAGGAGGTGCACGACATTGCCGGGGGATTTTCCGACGGCGGTTTCATCGATTGCAGCGGCGCGACCAACCGTTGCGGCAAGGACATGATCGAGCCGCGCGAAAAGCTTGGCGCCAACAATCTCAACAACCGGCATGCCGAGTGCACCGACTGCCACAACCCGCATCGGGTGGTGAAGTTCCGCGACTTCCGCGGCACCCCGGCCGGGTCGATCAGCGGCAACCCCGATCCGGCCGGCACGCACCCGCATGTCGATGCGGCCAGTTTCATCCACTCGAACATTGCCTCGGGCGTGCTGCGCGGGGCATGGGGTGTCGAGCCGATCTATGGGTCGGCGTCGTTCCAGCAGCTTCCGATCAGTTTCATCGTCAAGCGCGGCGATCCGGGCAACAGCGTTGACTTGTCTGCCAGTGCGCCCTATGTGACGCGGGAATACCAGATATGCCTCAAATGCCATTCCGACTATGGCTACGCCGATAACAACGCGTATCCGATCGGCAGCCGGCCGGACCTGGGCAATCCCGGAGGCACGCCTCTGAATACCAACTTCCTGTCGCAATACACCAATCAGGCCAAGGAGTTTCAGGCGCCGGTCGGGCATCGCGGCGAACTGACGACGACCGACTCCGGCGCTGCCGCTGCATTCGCCACCAACAACCATCGTTCCTGGCATCCGGTGATGGACCAGACCGGGCGCACCGGCCCGATTCGCGGCAACGGCAACGATATCAGCAGCAACTGGCTGTTCCCGTGGCGCAATGCGGTTGGCTCGCAGACCATGTATTGCACCGACTGCCACGGGTCGAACGTCACCTCGCCGGGGTCGGTCATTCCGGATGGCGGCGAAAACGGCAATCCCTGGGGACCGCATGGATCGACCAACGACTTCCTGCTGAAAGGACAATGGAATACCAGCACAGGTACCGACCAGCAGGCTACCGGTTTGTGTTTCAAGTGTCACCAGTACAACATCTACGCCACACGCGCCGAGACGCGCACCGGTTTCTACAATGCCGACAGGAACGATCTGCATTCGTATCATGCAGACAAGATCGGCCGCATGCGCTGCAACTGGTGCCACATTGCCGTGCCGCACGGGTGGAAGAACAAGGCGTTCCTGGTAAATCTGAACGATGTCGGTCCGGAAGCCGGCCTTGCGCCCGGTACGCAGGTGCGCACCAACACGACCGCGTACTACAACAACGGCCCGTACTACATGAATGCGGTACTCAAGGTGCGCCGCTTTGCGCCGAGCGGCCAGTGGCAGGAGACGGACTGCGGTTCCGCCGGGGCGCCAGGCAACGGCCAGTCGGGACGCGACTGGATGCGCGACTCGAACGAGAATTGCAAGAACGCCCAAGAACCCGCCATGATCGCGTCGCCATCGGTTGGTCGATTGGCACGACTGGCTGGCGCTTCCGGCGGCGCTAATCGTTGGCTGGAGCGGCTCGCCTCGCTCAAGCTGACTGCGTACTTGATCGCCGTGCTCGGCGCCGGTGTGCTGATGGCATATCTATCCGAGACGCGGACAACCTGGTCGCTGGTCGTCCCCCTGGCCCTGATTGCACTGAATCTGGGTGCAGCGGTCGCGACCAACGGTGTCTTCCGGCGCAACTTGCCGCTGCTGGTTTTCCATCTTGCGCTCATTGCCGTCATTGCGCTGGTGGCGCTCGGGCGGCTGACCTATCTCAAGGGTCAGATTGAACTTGCCGAAGGCGAGGAGTTCGCCGGGGATCTCGTGTCGCACGATGCCGGACCGCTTCACTGGTGGCGCCTGGACCGGATCCACCTGGTGAACCACGGGTTTTCGATCGACTATGCGGCAGGCGTCAAGCGCGGCCCGACGCGCAACGAAGTCGGTTACGCGGTGGACGATGGGCGGCCCCAGCGCACCGTGATAGGCGACAACGAACCGCTGGTTCTGCTCGGATACCGCTTCTATACCAGTTTCAACAAGGGCTTTGCCCCTGCATTCCTGTGGCACGCGAAGCAGGGCGAAGCGCTGTTCGGGACCGTGCATCTGCCGGCGTACCCGATTCACGAATACCGCCAGGCGCGCGACTGGACGCTGCCCGGCACATCGACCACGGTATGGACACAATTGCAGTTCGACGAAGTGATCCTCGACCCGGACAAGCCGTCGAGTTTTCGCCTGCCACGACACTACAAACTGGTAGTCCGGGTTGGCGAGATGCGCGCCGAGTTGCAGCCAGGCGAGTCGATCGAATTGCCGGACGGACGACTCGAGTACCGCGGGTTGGGCTCCTGGATGGGCTACACGGTATTCTCGGACTGGACGACGCCCTGGCTGCTGGCCGCCGCTGCCCTGGCCGCGGTCAGCCTGGCTTTGCACTTCTGGAACAAGTTCTCGTCGAGACCCTGGAACCCGGAGCATGCCGCCGATGCTTGAGCTGAACCTGCTATGGACGGCACTGGTCGCCTATGTCGTGTCGGGGTCCACGGCGATCATCTCGGTGGTGCTCGATCGGCGGCCGCAGCGGATGATTCTGGTGTTGCTGGTGGTCGGACTAGCGCTGCATTCGGCGTCCATCGCAGTACGCTGGGACCGGCTGGGTCACGGACCCTACGTCACGATGTTCGAAATACTCTCGTCGAACGTCTGGAGCCTTTTGCTCGTCTTTGCAGTTGCCTACTGGCGAATCCGTGCGATCCGCGCCTCGGCTGCCGTTGTGATGCCGATCATGTTCGTGATGATGGGCTGGCTGCTGGTGAGCAGCCCCGGAGAAGGCCATTTGCCGCCGACCTATCACACGATCTGGCTGTTCATCCACATAGGATTCGGCAAGGTTTTCCTCGGCGCAGTGCTTGTCGCGGTCGGAATCGCCGGTGTGATCCTGTTGCGCCACTACGGTGTCGGGGTGAAGCGGCTGGCGGGTCTGCCCGCGGACGAGCGGCTGGACGATCTCGCCTGCCGGTTCATGTCGCTCGGCCTGGTTTTCGAGACCCTGATGCTGGTTGCGGGCGCGATCTGGGCGCAGGACGCCTGGGGCCGCTACTGGGCCTGGGATCCGCTTGAAACCTGGGCCTTTATCACCTGGCTGACGCTTGCGTTCTCCTTGCATGCGCGACTCGCGTTCAGGCTCCGCCCCCACCATGGTGCCGCACTGATCATCCTTGTGTTCGTGCTGGCGTTTCTGACTTTCTTCGGCGTGCCGTTCGTATCGACGGCGCCGCACAAGGGCGCCGTATGAGCAGTCTCGACGTTCGGCGTCCGGCAATGCTGGTGACCATCGCGACGGTCCTGGTGCTCGGCGCCGCCCTCGCATGGTGGCCGGAGGCCGCACGCTGGGCTAGCTCGCCGTTTGAGGCCGGAATCCGGACCGACGGGCGCGCCGAACACGCTGAAAAGCAACCGCAGATCGAAATCCGCTCGCGATTCGATCAGGGTGTGGTAATGCTCCATGCCAAACAGTACGAGCATGCGATCACCGCCTTCCATCGTGTTCTCGAACTTGCCCCGCAGTTGCCGGAGGCCCATGCAAATATGGGATTCGCGCTGCTCGGTAAGGAACGCTTCGCGGCGGCGCGCGATTTTTTCGAGAGCGCGACGTCGTTACGGCACGATCAGATCAACGGCTATTACGGCCTGGCAATCGCCCTCAAGGGACTCGATGATCTGCCCGGGGCATTGGGTGCGATGCGGGTCTATCTGCATCGCGCGCCGGCCGACGATCCGTTTCGCCCGAAGGCCAGGGCGCTGGTGAGCGAGTGGGCATCCACCTCCTTGCCTGACCCCTCGCGACGATCTGCTTCGACGAGCACCGCCAGATGATTGCCGGCATCCGGGTCGCCAAGGTCGGAAAGTGCGACGGCGGCTTATCCGATGTTTGTTGCCTCCCGGGCGCCAACGGCGTGATTCCAGGCAACTTGTCCGTCATCCGCTTGTCTGGCACTTTGGCGGATTCGCCGAGCCCATGACTGCAGGTCGATCTCGGGAGGCCATCCTCGAGTTCGATTTCGGATCCCTTCGCAAGGGGCGGCGCGGGACTTGACGCAAATGCCCGCCACCGGTACAGATACCGTGGTTGCAGGACGAACGAACAGAGTGGATTGCCTGCATTCCCGAAAACGGGATATCTGGCATGGAGGCTTCTCATGATCAGGAAAAGACATCTGGCATTCCTGCTTGCAGCGCTGCTGGCTGGAACACAAACCAGTGCAGTCGCGGCGGATGAGGATCCGGAACGAATGACCGAGGAGGCGCGCAAGGTCGCGACCTCGCTTCTGCAACAGATTGGCGGCGAACTCAAGAAGGAGCACGACATCAGCGGTCCGTTGCGCTCGGTCATTGTTTGCAAATACACGGCACCGGAGGTGTCATCCAGTGTTTCTCGAAAGAGCGGCGCGGCGGTCAAGCGGGTGAGCCTGAAAGTGCGTAATCCGGTGCTCGGCATGGCCGACGCCTGGGAACAGAAGGTTCTGCTTGATTTTGAACGACGTTTCGCTCGTGGCGAAAAGCCGGAGGCCATCGACCATGCGGAAGTTGTTACCGAAACGCAGGGCCGCTACTTTCGATACATGAAGGCGATTCCGGTCACTCCCCTGTGCGTCGGGTGCCACGGACCCATGGACGCCATGACCGAGGGCACCAAAGCACAAATCGCCGGCGAGTATCCCCACGACAAGGCAGTCGGCTATTCCGTCGGCCAGATTCGCGGGGCCGTCAGCTACAAGAAACCGCTTTGAGTGCCGGCACCTCGCGCGCCGCGTGACACGGAGGTTGTGGCGCGCCGGCTGGCGGCCGCACCGGTTATTTGCCCTTGCCGTCGTGCGAGGCAACGAACGATTGCGCGCCCGAGTGACCGTGACTCGCGGCGCGGCGTATCCACTTGATCGCCTCATTCTGGTCCTGCACGACGCCTTTTCCCGCAAGGAACATCAGACCCAGGCCGTATTCCGCATCAGGATGGCTGTCCTTGGCGGCCTCAAAGAACCATTTCGCGGCTTCCCGATCGGGGTCGTCGACCAGTTTCGGCGCCTCGTCGCCGAAGACGAACATCGTGCCAAGGAAGTACATCGCATCGACGTTGCCGGCAGCGGCGCTCTTGCGCGCCATCGCCAAAGCGGTCTGTTCGTTCTCCGGTACGCCCCGCCCGTAGAAGTGCATCACGGACAACCTGTGCTGCGCGACGGCGTTTCCGGAATCCGCCAAAGGCTTGAGCAGATTGGCCGCGGTCGTGTAGTTGCCGGCCTCGTAAGCACTGAGCGCAGCATCGATGGCGGCATCTGCGGCGCGTGCGCCGCAAGAGACGAATGTTGATGCAAACAATAGCGCTGCCACAAATCGGTTCAATGGCATGGAATAAGCTTCCCTGGCTGAGTGTTGCAAACACGTCGGGTATCGCGCCACACTTGGCCCGACCCGCGGTGCGCGGTTCGAATGCGTCAGTAGCCTCGCGACCCGCGCGCTGTTCTGACAACGATCTAGCAACAATCAGGCCGCCAACTTTGCGGCAATCGGGGAATCGGAATGGACCGCCTTGCAAGCAAGTCGATAAAGGAACGCGCTGATTCGACCGTCGCTTCCGCGTCCGAGGCAAAGACGGAAAAGATGACGCCAGGCTCCGATGGGCACGTCGGCATATCGCTGCGCACCAAGGGAATCATCGCCTTTACCGGCCTGGTGATCTACGTGCTTCTGGTCGCTTTGGTCATCAACACGGACCGGGTGCAACTGCTGTCGCTCGTTGGCCAACTCGAAAGCACTCACCGCAATGAAGAACAGCTCATCCAGATCAACATGTCGGTTGCGCGCGCGATCCTCACGGTCAACGAGAACTTCGCCACCGAGGATCTGGCCGGCAGCTCGATGCCGATCGTGATCGAACTGGAAGGCGTCGCCGCTGCGTTGGGGACGCTGCAGGGCCAGCACCCGCGGCTGGTGATACTTGCCCACGCCCTGGAGGCGCTGGCAGCCGACATGTCCAAAAGCCCCGGACGCGGGCTTCTGGCGGTATCGCGCAGCACCCTCCACGATCTGGTCGGCGAGCTTGACGAGATTACCCAACGCGAGCGCCAGTTGAAGCTGAGCTTGCTCGGACAGTATCAGGGCACGCATGAAAAAGTTTCGCTCAAGGGGACGGCGCTATCGCTGATCGGGATGATCGTACTCGGCGCGGTGACCTCATACTTTTTCTCGCGACTGACGCTGGACATCGGCAGTCTGGAAACCCGTGCCCGCGAGGTGGTTCGCGGATACCGCGGGGAGCCGCTCGAAGTCACGCGCAGCGACGAAATCGGCGGCCTGATGCACGCCATCAATGCGATGCAGTCGGATTTGCGTGCGCGCGAGGCCCAACTGGAGCTTGTACGCCAGCAGGATTTTCACCGCGAGAAGATGGCGGCTATCGGATCCCTGGCGGCGGCCGTCGCGCACGAGATCAACAACCCGATCCAGGCGATCGCCGGCGTCGCGCAGTCTATTCGTGATGTGCGCAGCGTGCATCATTGTCCGACGACCGGTGTCGTTTGCCGGCCGGAACTGATACTCGAGCAGGCACAGCGGGTCGCGGTCATCACGCGGCAGATCGCGGACTTTTCCGTCACCAGATCCAAGGAGCCGACCCTGACCGATGTCAATGGCCTGATCCGGAGCATGTGCAACCTCATCGTGTACGACAAGCGCTTTCGCGGCGTTACGGTGGACACGAACCTGGCAGCAGATCTGCCCGCGATACGCATTGTTGGCGACCACGTTACGCAGGTGTTGATGAACGTGATGATCAATTCGGCAGATGCACTCGAAAACGTCGAGGGACGGTCGCGCCGGATTTTTGTCGAGTCCGTGCCGCTGGATCGCGCGATCCGAATCGTTGTCACCGACTCCGGCGTGGGCATGGATCCAGGGACGCTGGCTTGTGCGTTCGACGAGTTCTACACCACCAAGCCCGCGGGCAAGGGCAATGGAATCGGGCTCGCTTTATGCAAGCAGATCGTCGAGGCCGCCGGCGGAACGATCCGGATCGAATCCACCCTCGGGACGGGTACCCGCGTCGAAGTCGAACTGCCATTGCGTGCGCCGGAGGCGATCGCCGCATGATGCGGTGGCCCTGAGTCGGCCAAGAGAGGAAGATCGATGCATGTTCTGGTAATCGACGACGAAGCTGCGGTCAGGCAGATTCTGGCAGAGACCGTTGCGAAGGCGGGCAACACGGTCGACGAGGCCCGCAACGCGACCGAGGCAGCCGCCAAGCTGGTGCGGGGCGATGTCGACGTCGCCTTGTGCGACATCAAGATGCCCGATGGAAACGGGGTCGATCTGATGCGCTCGATCAAGAGCGGTGGCATTGAAACCACGTTCATCATGGTGACGGCATTTGCCTCGATGGAAACCGCAATCGAGGCGCTGCGCGCCGGCGCTGCCGACTACATCATCAAGCCCGTAAACAACGAGGAACTGATTCACCGGCTCGGCCAGATTGCCGCTCTGCGCGGTTTGCGTGACGAGAATCAGGCGCTGCGCAAGTTCATGCGCGATCAGGCCAGCCCGTTGTTTCGTTTCGAATCGGGACCGATGGCGGAGATCGACCGGCTGGTCGGCCGGGTCGCACCCACGGCTTCGACGGTATTGATCACCGGCGAGTCCGGCACCGGCA
>APMI01045994.1_pt1 | contig 14477 bp, 9 predicted proteins | sample 667938 | NCBI WGS metagenome assembly APMI01 (sample SAMN01084076, study PRJNA167559) | wastewater metagenome | biome: Wastewater | place: Denmark: Ejby Moelle, Odense | collected 2011-11-28 | reverse complement strand
AAATTATTTTGTTATTTTCATGCTTTGACATCTGAAACGTAGATTTACAACTAGATCTAGCTATACATTTATTAAAATAAGAGTTGAGATTATCATAAAAGCAATAATAGTCCGACTTATCTTTATTGCATAAAAAATATTCTCAAATTTTCAAGAAACAAACAATATGTATCTCACTAAAAGTTAAGCTGCTTTTATCATTGATGTCCTCTATTCCATATATTTGATTTATAAATATCATATAAATATAATTTACAACAAATTCATGATTTTCAGACAGTGCAACCTGATCTCAAAACTCTACTTCTCGACTCAAGCCACTCAGTCGATCCAAGGTACCACTCGCAACTAGCTCAGGACACAAGCCTCCACAAATTGCAGACACTCCAGCAGGTCGATATGCCGGATCATTATTCACTTCAGCTTCAAAGAACGAGGCTCTGCAAACTGTGCTCGATGATTTGACTCATCTCGGCAAGGTTATTGAATCTGAACCCAATATTAAAGAATTCTTCAAGAACTCAGCTATTAAGAGATCACAGCAAAAGTAAGTGTTCAACAGTTTCGCCAAAGGAAATTACCACGAAATTACTAATAATTTCTTGAACACTGTCATTGAATCAGGCAGACTCTCAGACTTACAAAAAATTATTGAAACTTATATTTCATATTGCAAGATCTTGAACAAAGAAGAAGACATCAAAATTATCTCAGCTAAATAATTATCTAAAGAAGAGAAAGATCAAGTAGTGCAAGCATATAAGCAGAACAAGCCTGATACTAGATTCAAAGTCACTTACGAAGTCGACCCTGCCATCCTTGGAGGACTTCAAATTTATGCTGGTTCAAATTTCCTTGATTGCTCTCTTAGATCCAGACTTCAAAAATTAAAGTCTGAGTTGGCCAAAATGTGAGACTTTATGATTGATAATCGCATAAACAATAATCTTAAATTAAGATACACCTAAATTATCAGATGAACAATAAATATATAAAATACATGAATATATTCAAATTCCTTAGGCCTCATCTTGAAGAGCTTATTGAATTTTACCTCGTAGGTCTTCATAAGGATTATCTGGTTCGTTATCGTGAATAGCTTAGTAAGGTCTATTGATTTTGTTTTTCTCTTAAGCTGTTCCCTTTCCTGAGAATTTCTTCTTCTTTTGGTTCTTAGCTGTCATTAATCTGTTAACTATGACAGTATAGCATTTTTGAATAGGTAATAACAAACAAATTGAGCATGTACCTAAAATAAAATAAAAAGTGTACCAATAAGAAAAGCCCAAATGACAAATCGAATAAGCGAAACAGCATCAAACAGCACTTCCGCAAATCTAGTCCTCTGCACAGCAAACCCAATCCTATTATTTTTATAATCTAAAACAACAAAATAAGTCTTGAAGACAGGCTAACCCAAAATAATAAACCTAGAGTCAAGTGCTGATTTGATATTGAAAGTAACTCTATGTTTTTTAGACTATAAAACTAAATCTTTAAACGGAATCATTATACTTGATTGATTTGTGATGAAATTTAATTATTTTTGTTAAATATCGTTATTTGATAATTTATCACATTGCATATACCGGGTTGTTTAGTTTATTTTGCAAGCTTTTTGAGGGAAGAATTTTTAGAAAATTTTTATCAGTTCTGTCTAAGGAATAGTTATACATGATGAACTTAGGGTCAATACTAATGGTAGTTGGACTGACACAGATTTTCGTACTTAGCTTTTAGTCAAAGTCAGTTCTACAGAATTACATCTGGGTAACTTACCATGCTCTTAGTCTTGCTAAACCGCTACCCAACGAATACCAGAGAGTCCATGTGCTGCATTTTTTACAGACAAATCTCCAATGGTCATTGACTGGTTGCGTTGACCTAAGAAAATAGTCACGTAACTTTAGTCGTAAGACTGTGCAACTGTTGTCATTTAATTCAAGAAAGAGTTTTCAGAATTCTCATCGAATCTTAGCGAAATGGCTCCGTCACATAAATAATTCAGAGCAGGTGAAATTTATGTTGCGTTAATGAAAGTTGTATCTTTGAGGGTCAAAGTTGTTTCCACATCAAAGAAGAACATACCTAGCATAATTATATCATAAAAACGAGTCAACCGACCTGAATCACTCGTTTTGAATTAGAGTGTTTGCGTTTTTTACAAGACGCCTTTTACTACTTAAGAAGAACCTTCAATAAGAGCATACTAATCACTAGGGCTTCCAGTTCTCTTCTTTGTAGATTTTTTCTGTTGACGCTTAAATGGGTGCGACAAAAGTTATTTAAATTTCTTTGTCAGTTTAGACATTTCTTCTCTATAATTCTTTTAGATTCTTTAGCATTTAGTATGAGTCTCAGCAATAAAGCATTTTTATCCTTTGACCCAGCTGATAGGTACAGTTAAATCAATGGAAAGCAACATCATTTATTTTTTATTATTTTTAAGTTAGATTGAATAACTGATATCCTTCTCGAAACAAATTTATTTAAAATTATCCTTATCTTATACTGTCTTTTTCTCTTATTCTTACATTTATTCTTCATCTAATTATTAATCTTCTTCATCATCTTATTAATCTTAATCATCATCGTCTTCTACTTTATTAGTAAGCAATCGACGTCCTTAATCTTTTTCCTCTTCATTTTTAGTCCTTTTCTGTTTGGTTTTTCCTTTAGGAATATCGTTCAGACATTGCATGATACCGTAATTGTATACTTTAGTGCTATGTGGCACTCGGATCAAGCTGAATTATAAGTAGCATAATGAGCAAGTCAGTAAGAGCGTAGTTATTATTAGTTTTATGAGAGTCACCATTATGGGTAAAGTGTGATTTTGACTATTTATATAATTTTGAATTATTTTTTAATATTGCGATATTGCGGAATGACTCTCTTTCAAATTTAATTATCAACAAAACCTATCATAACAAAAAATATAAGAGATCTACTTTCTGATAGATACCATTGAATTACTTTGATTGAATGTGCCTCTGAAATTTAAATATTATAATGGATTGGAGCTAAAATTAGTCAAATATTTATAATAATTACACACAGGCATATCGAACCCAAACAAAAATGAGCGAATAGTAAGCATCACAGAAATCACAATCAGCAAACAACCTCGAAGTTAAACAGAATTAATAAGACAACGATGATGGCTAGAATTTATTCAATGATATCGTTGTCTAAGATGAGTAAAAACAATCATAAAAGAAATCAAAGAAATTGAAGAAATTAAAGAAAAGTAAAAAAGATAAAAAAGATAAGAAAGATAAAAAAGATAAAAAGAAAAAGAGAAGACATGATGATGATTAATAAGATTATGGGTATGAAGATTAAGATGATGAGTAAGAAGATAGAAATTCTATGTTTGATGACGAAGCTGAAAGTGACGATGAAGAAAATTATGATGATTAATAGGCTTAGTCTGAATTTGGAGTCGATAATGATGATAAGCTTAAGGAAATGATGAGTAAACCGAGAGCTGGAGACCAGTTCATGAGGAAATTCGAAGGCAAAAATGATAAAGATATCAATGCGCTTTATTCTCGGGGAGCGAACATGTTAAGAGAAAATTAGATTATGTATCCTGGAGAGAACGACCCGAAAATATTTATTGTACATGTAACTCCTAGACATGAAGATGAAATTGTAATATTTTTATTGAACAAAGCAAAATGTTTAGCAGACAAATCCAACAAAGTTACTGTGATTACAGCCACAGCTATTAAGAAAAAGTATAGTGGCAAGATTTTTGTTGAAGCGTTCTCATAGAAAGATGTTAGAGATTCTCTTGAAGGATTCACAAATGTGATACTAGGTAAGGATTTAGTACAACTAAAAAGATAGGACTATGTTTAATTATTTAATGATAAACATTAAGCTAAAGTTGATTTTGAAGAACTAAACTTTGTTCGTATTAACAAAGGATTATATCAAGGTGATTTGGCTCAAATTATTAAAATTAAAGCCAAATCTGTTGATGTTACAGTTGTGCCTCGACTAAATATTCAAGAAATTGCTATGAAAATTAGAGAACATACATCAAAAATTGTCGACTAAAGTCAAAAGAGAGATAAGATGAAATAACTGCTAAATCTCTTTTTAGAATACAAGTCAAACCCATTCAAAAAGCGACCTCAAAAACAGCTTTTGACTTAATAATAGCTAAAGCAATAATTCGGCGAGAACCCAGCGGTAAAAAACATAAATCTCTCAGGCAACCCACCAGGTTTGATAATACTTTCTTACCGTTTTGATGAGCTTTCTAAAAACTAAGGCACATATCGCCCTGTGTAAGTGATGCCGTTCACAACATAAGGTAATTTCATAGGCAAGATAACTTAATAAAAAGGTAACTTAACAACTGCAACTCATTATAAGAAAGGGTAAGAAGTATAAGTTGTTGCTGGCGGTATGGTTGGACATTATGGTGTCATTTATTAAGTTAAAAATGATATTGCTGTTATTGTGTGTAAGAATAAGGAGTTGAGGGATCAGAAGATTTAGGAACCTGTATAGAATATTATGAAGAAATTCAAATAAGGGCAGAGAGTTAAGGTTATTGCAGGTATTGATACCGGTAAAACTGGCATTATTCTCAAACTATAAGACAAAACTGCATAGATTTGGACTGACAACCAGAACTCTCTTCGCATAAACAAAAAGAATCTTGAAGTCAGTAAAGCTGAAACAATATGTCAGTAAAATGTTCACAATCTTAAAAAAGATGATCTCATAAAAACATCCAAAAATCAAATCGGTATTGTGTTAGAGACGACGAAGGACAACATCAAAATTCTTGATACTAATAACACTATGCAAATTATCAGTAACATGGATTACGACTCTAAGATTAATTCCCGAAATATTGTAGCGAAAAACAAGAGTGGTTAATAAATTTCTGCGGGATCTCTCATTATTATTAGAAATGGCGTGCACGAAGTAAATAATATTTTAATGTAGGGTAAAAGATGCAAGGTTATTCATGTCTATCGCCAGAATGTTTTCATATTTAATGCTGGTTTTAATAGAACTGCTGGAGTTTCAGTATAAAATGCCGAAAATTGTGGCTTGATTTCTAAAAATTAAGCTCCTCAACAGAGAAGTTTCTCAGCAAAAGGCAATCAAGCTATAGGTGCTGTGAATAACTCTCAAGATGAAATCACAGTTGGAAAAACAATTACACTAAGAAGTGGTCCTTTGAAAGGCTATCAAGGCGTTGTCAGAAGCATCAACAAAGACAAAATCGAAGTAAGAGTGCTTTCTAAAGCTTGTACAGAATGGGTTCCACGTGAGAACATCACTGCAAAGCAATAAGCATTTGAAATAGGAAAAACTCCGAACAGAAAAGGAGGAAATACTCATAACTACGTTCCATCTCCATCAAGATATTGATTAAAAATTAAATTAAAAGCTATTCAAATATATATTTTAACTTCTATCAACTTGATAATTTTATTACTTAAAATACAACTAGAAGAAAATTTTTTTACATAAATCACTATGGGTTATTATTGTATTGAAAAATTAAAATAATTACTTAATATTTGTATTTTAGCCTTATTTGTTTGCTTTTTTGCGTTAAATGAAGTGGTAAGTTTTGTCCGCTGCAGCAATTTAAAGTAAGTTATATTGAAATTAATTTAAAAACATTTTCAAACAAAGCACTCATCATCTTTAATAATCTAATATTATTATATTTTCTACGATCAACTTTAAAAATTACTGATATTGTTGCTTATTTTTTAATGTTTTATATTTATTAAGATCACCAAATGTACACAAATGAAGCATATTTGATCTGTTTAACGGTTAGATATCTACTACAAAAGCTAGGCTTAATTCGGATATAAATTTTGAGTACGATTTTGTTCAATTTGCAATGATTTTAACATTTAAGTTTTATATTATTATCATCATTATGACTGATAAAGAGAGCAAGAAAATAATTTCCAATATAGTAAGTTCATCATTTGCTGCTCATCTTATCAAAGTAGGCTCGAAAATCAACATATTGGAGTAGTATTATCAAGCAAAACTATTACAATTTGATGAAGTGGTGTCATAGGCTGGTCGGGCACTTACTAAGAAAATATTTGGAACGGCCATACGTTGTGTTCGCTCCAAATAATAAAATAAATAAATTTGCTTCCCTGCTAGTTTGGTCAGTCTTGGCTTTATTTTACTCAATATTGCATTTCAAGATTAGTATGTCATGAGACTAGTGATACAAGAAATTAACAGTTGTCATGATAATTTAGCCAAAATGCTACAAAAACACAACCCTTTCACTTCTATCGATCTAAATGCGGGCAGTTTGCAGAAGATTTTTGTCGAAATAATTCTAAAAATAGACAGCTGGAGATCTATTTTCAGTATGAATGACATAATGAGAGATTACTATACCGCTTCATAAGCATTTGGTATATTCATGAGATCAATATTAGTCAAAGTTGGTTACTAAAATGCAGAAAACTTGCAGAAGAAGTTGGCAAATTGTGAATAAATTTTTACCATTTTGTGCGATTACTTTGATTTAAATGTTATACCCCATCGAGCAAATACGCTTAAACGACGAAGTTCAGTGAGTCAAAATTCATAAAACGTCGAATTAGGAGATAAAGCTGCCGTATTTTTGTTCAGTAATTACAATTTGTTCATCTCGACTGCTGATAACGAATAATTTTGCTGTGGAAAATATTATTCTAATGAGACAGAATTGTTGACATCTGAGAAATAAATGAGAAAGAGTACTTTTGAGTTTATCATGAAGTATCAAGAAATTAATAAGAATCAGCAAAATGCAAAAAAATCATCAAAATCTAAGTAGAAATAGGTTTAAAAATAGAAATAAAAGAGCAAAACTAAGCAATCACCATAGGAGATAGATAAAGCCGTTCAACTGTAAATTTAGTCTGATCAAGAATAAAATTAGTAAAAATCAGGAGTTTTAAGAATATCACAATTTGATCTCGATCTTGCAATGAGTAATAGTGGCATTATGTTTGGCAATCAAGGCGATACTCCTTATTTCAGTACTGTTAGCAATGCCGATACCCCTTAGTTTGGTGGGTTGATGGATTCAATGAGATTTAGGAAAAGTATCGATTTCTAAACTGCTATTAAATTTGTATAAAAGAGAGAACCTGATTTAGGGACTGTTGAATAAGAAATGCTCACTCCTTGCTCTGACGGAGATAAGCTCGGAATGAAATAAAGCGCAGTAATGAGAAGATTTTGCACTGAAGAAAACCCTGTAAAATATTCATAATTATCTTAATCAAAAATATCATCAAAGTTCAAAGTTACATTCACTTCAGTTCCTAAGAAATAAGGTGTTATTCAATAGAAAATTCAATAATAAGATCCCAGCAATAAGCCTAGATCGCCTCCTTCAATCGAAGCCCAAAAGAAATCAATTGATCATAGTAACGTCACAACATAGAAAAATGTATGGGATAATTCAAGAGAGTTAACATTTAATTATTAGAAAAAACCATATTAGAAGCATTAGAAGACGTCAAAATAGAAATCTGTAGGAAAACAGACAGAGCGATCAGATAAAGATCAGGCTCTTAAATAATCAAGCTGCATCTTTGATAAATTTTAAAAATATGATATAAATCGATTAAAGGTTCCTGAAATTTCTAAGAAATCAGTGCTTGAAAACAATTCAGATATGAAAAGCGAATCGAGGAACGATTTAAATTCTTTTGAGAAATAGTTTAAATCATTTGTGAACATGTCCGTCAAGTAAAGTCAACATTTTGTAAAGTTCGAATAAAATATGGAAGATATTACATAATTTTAGAGAAAGAAGAGAAATTATGCATCTAGAAAATACAGTGCAAATGATGGCATTAATCATTAAATAGCTGAGCTCCATAAAAGGAATACTTTCGTTCACCATAGCAATCATTTTGGAAAAATGTAGTAATTTGAATAAATGACAAAGACAAGAAAAACTGAGAATAATTATAGAACAAATCTTCAAAATTTCGCAAGCATTACCAATAATCGTGATACTTACTGGTAAAATACAAAATCTGATAATCTACATATGGTAAATTAAAGAAAAATAGAGGAAGCCAATTCGAGAAAAATGCAGTTTAGTTCAAATGTTGTTAATTTTCAATTTGGTGTCAGTCAAAGTTATCAGAGTGGTATACAAATTTAAGGATCAAGCTCAATTAAAAAATAGACTGGTAGTCAGGATATTGACGCGAACAAATATAAAAGTTATAGAAAAGTATAGTTAAGTTATTTACCTACTGAACAAGAAAGAAGAAGAAAAATATAAGAAATGAGAGAAAGAATCTAAGCACTAAGATTTAGTAAAAGCAGTAATAATTCAAAAAGTCCGAGAGTTCAATTTACACAAAAACAAAAATCAAAGATAAAAAGATTTCCATCTGATCCAAGTTAACTTCTGCATAAGCCACAATCCCAGATTTATAAACAAATAAGTACATAGTAAAAAAGTACGATAAGTCCTGAAATTTCTCCTTTAAATATGAAAAATATCTAGCATCAGTTCAGAGACGAGAGAAGTCCAAGAAGAAACACAAAATTTCCTGAATTTTTGAGATCTTCAAAAAGTCGAAAGACCATTCAATATAATTAGCAAGATTTAAAAAATCATTTACCTGCATAATCTATGAAAATAGGATCTTAATTGAAACTTAAGAAAAGTAGTCACTGTTTTGCTTAAAAAATTAATGTCGTGCCTGTAAAATCTCCGCCATCACCTAATTTAAAACAGACATCAAAATTAACGCATAATTCTGCAGCTATGACTCCTCCTCAATCCAAAATTCTCATATAATCTCCTTCACGGATACAATACTAAAACATAGGTGGAACACTTTAACAAACAAACTCTTTCTCAACACTTTCATATCGCCCTCCATCAAAGCCAAGTATGGTTCAATATTCGCCTTCATCGACTCCATTTTCGCAAACAAATTCAAACTTGATTAATACTGCTCCCATCACTAACACTAATAATAATAGTCCTTTTTTTACTAACCCCCTCCATGCATAGACTCAGCCGGCAGCAGCAACAATATAGTCTTAGTTAAGTTTGACTCGGTCTTCCAAACATGCTAGGTCTCAGCCTCAACTTTTACCCAATACTAATAGTGTGCAGCAATCTCCTCATCAAGATAAAAATGTTAAGAATAATAATGTTGGGGTCAATGCTTTTGATAATAATATGCAAAATAATATGAGATTAGTATCTAATCAGTATGTATAAAATGCTAATAATAATTACAACATAGCTAATCAAAATACTATAAATAATAATAACAGTAATACTGATAAAAGGTGGCAATATTTTGGAAGTACAACAACTTAAGGTTTTTATAACTAAAATTCTCAAAATAATATAACAAAGAGTCCACTAAGCAAATCAAATGTGATTTCAACAAGCAATTTAAATTATACTCATCTTCAGCCGTTCAACAACTAATAATAGAATATAGCTAGACAATCATGCCCTGCTGGGACTACATTAAGCAGTCCAGTATTTTAATCATTATACCCTAATTCTTATCATGATATAAACCAACAAAAGGTGCATTATTACCATCAATAGCACTCAACGATGCCGATACAACAGCAACACAATGCTAGACCATTAGTTTATGAACACTTTCCCTCATACATTATCCCTCAACATCAACCGCAGCAACAATACAGATATATCCATCATCAATCTCAGATGCCAGCTGGCCAACATACTACTCCAAATATACAAGCGATTAATCCTATTAACGTGCACCAATTATACTCAACTTCGCCTTCATATATTAACAATAATAACAATAATGCACAGCAGCAATGTAGTAATATGTCACCATTTGCTTCAACTCTAACCAGTTCAATACAAAATCAAACTGTAAGAAGTAGTAAAATATTAAGCACCAAAGTAGATTCACCTTCTTCAGTCTCCACGATGCCTAAATTGCATTCTTTCAATAATGGAATAAACTGAAAAAATTAACATTAATAAGACATGACTTTTTTGGCATGCTTCATCATAATAAATACTATTATTTCTATGATATACAATATTTGTTTATTCTCTCTATCACTAACTATATTAATATTAATATCGTATTTTTAATAAAATCAATCAACTAATAAATGTTGAATGGACAAAAAATTACTTAATTCTACATACATCATCGTTATTTTCATTTTAACAAGCTCTTTTAAGGTTTTATCACATAATTCAGTAATACTGATACTTAGCATTGAGTCTCTTCAGCTTACTCCTAACCGATTCTTAATTAATGGAGTCAATTAATCGAGACTGCTGTTTATTTAACCCCTAGATTTCACCAATTTTCTGCTATAATTTGTTTATTTTATCATGAGCTCTCCGTTGTTCTTGCTCCATTTTATGTATTTTATTAGAATTATGATGATGTCCAGTACTCATTTATTTAAAAATTTGTTTCTCAGGGTTCAGCACTAACTATTGGATCATCGGTTGAGTTATATGTAGTTTGTTACTCTGTTACTGGATAATACTTGAAACTGTAATTTCATTAACATCGAATTTATTAAGGGTTTTCTTTGGAGATGAGGTCTGGGGGCAATGTTTATTGTGTTTTGTGGGATTTTGTTGATTTTATTTTAGATATTGAAGCTGAGAGTTCAATTATTTGATGTGAGTTTAAAGTTCAAGTATACAGTTTCGTTAATTTTTGCGAATTTTGTTATTCTATTCTTACAAATCAGCGATTTTTTGCCTTAGTGTCATATTTTATTGCTATAAAGCCATCACTTTTGCTGTAAGTTTATCTGAATTTTTTACTGGGATATTTTTAAAGTCTAAGCCTAACACTTTTCCAAAATTAGCATCATTAATATTAGCATTTCGCAGTTTATTACTCTCCGTATTAGTGATGACCCTCTTAAGTCCAATACCTTCTTGCGATTTAATCTTAATTAATTTTGACATGCCTTGTCTAAGATTAGTCAATTCTTCCTTCAAGCTTGATAACACCTTCTGATTTTACCCCTTATTATGCAAAGAATCACATGAAGTTCTTCGGCAAGCGATGGGTTCAAAATTTAAATGCTATGACATGGAATTTCTTATATTTCGTGCTTTTTTATAATCTAATAATCAGAACATTGCTCTTTTAAATGGACTAACAGTCTAATATACATTAAATTGTATTTAAAAATAAATAAAATTTGTTCTTTTAACTTATGTTTTATATTGCTTAGTAAAATCATAGATTATTATATGAATAGAATACATATGTGAATATTTAAATATTCACTAATTCGTAATAATTCCGCGATGTTAATCAAGATAGATAAATGAAGACTGAATTTTTATTCCAACTAATTAGACTCATATTTATTTTGCTATGCCTTTATGGCCTCAACTCGAACTTTATAACTCCAAAAATATATAAAAAATGTCATTATAAACAATAATCCGTTTTTTGCAAACAAGGCTGACTCTTAAAAACAACATATAATAGTTCTAACAGAGAACAAAATATAATTATCAGTCATGAATATTATTTCAGACTGCACAGATGATGAGGGACTCTAGTTCCAGTAAATATTTTGCTATGATTGAACCCACACCCCATATTTAATATATTAACATACAAAAAATATTAATAAATAACCGATGTCTTTCTGTATTTTTGGTAATAATGACTCATGGAAACTTTTATTGCATAAATTTATATGATTATGATGCTAATTATTATGTTTTTTGTTTTGCACAGATCTCTAATAATAGTCAAGTTATATATATTTTAATCAACAAGCTTCAGCCGAAAAAAATTAAATTCCATTTGTCATCGTGTTGGGTCTGCTGACAGCTATTTCTCATGGAAGAAAGTCTCATGCATGTACTCTTTTAAAGGTTTTGTAAGAGAAAGTGTATTAAATAATCAACTTTGTTATCAGGCCTGCACTTGACCCCTGTTTATGGAATCAGCATCAATTGCGATGCTGATCTCAGTTTTGAGCTATTATTTCTTTAAATGACTCTAATTTCCTATATCTATTTATGTTCTTTGGCCTCGGGTCAACTTTTGAAGGTGGCCATAAAACCTGTTCTTTATTTGATTCTGGCTTCGATTCTTTAGTTTTCTCTATATTGTTCGCCAAGAACGACCGTGTTTGACAACTAGGGCCAGGATAACTTCATCTTATTCCTTTGTCCATTTTTTGAGAGATAGATTTGGACGCAAATAATTTAGATATCGTTCTCTAATCTGTTTGCCTGTGCGTTCTGAATAAAGAAATAATTACCTGGAAAATGTTAGCTTATATACTTCCATCTCTTTCCAAACAAGTTGACTAATTATTTTAACTTTTATTATTCCTATATTGTCCAATTACATTTTCCGAATTCATTTAAATTCTCCAAGCTAGCAACTTCTGGGTCAAATTCAATCAATTTGGTTGTCTGCAGTCCATGTCTATTACTTTCTACTCCTTTATCGCGAATAACTTTTACAAATGTTTCTTTAATTTTACTGCATTTTTTTAAGGAGTTCAATTATTGTATTCCTTCCAAGTTTTCTTATTTATTTTATCGCCGTGAGCCCAAAGACACGAAACTGTCAAGTATTTTTGGGGTTTGGGGAACAGAATAGAAAAATTGTTGGGACTGGTCAAGAGGGGCAGTACTATCATTTGCAAAATAAGGATTAATAAAGTTACAAAACATGAATGGGTTCCATTGTAAAGGCATATAGAACTGACCTGGAGATAAAATTAAGCCTGTTTCCTCAGTATTGCTCATTTTTGTTTACGATTATTATATATAGAATATTTTTCAGCCTGCGGTAATTAACCATATTACAAAGCACAAACTTACGGCTAGCTTCGTATTTAGATTTGCACAAGGGATGCTTTAACAAAAACCCAAGAGCCTGATAATCAAATTTTTATTACGAGTCCATTCTCTAATTTTTTATGTTATAGTTAACAATAAAATTTGCAATACGAATTAATGTATTGACGGGTACAAGCTGTCCATAGAAATAATATGGTCCGTATTGGACTGAAAAATTATTAAAAAAATATAAATGCTTTTGATTTTGCTCAAGGTTCGATGATGTCCTAGAAGAGCCTAAATTATTAGATAATACAATATCATAATGGCAGTCTATGCTGATTATAAATTCAAACAACGTTATAAATTTTCTTTTATGCTTAATAAAAACATGTGTGTCATTTTTATAAGCAGTTTTTTACTTATTTTACATACACAAAACTAAAAATAAAGATGAAAAATGCTTAAGATAAAAGAACTGTGTTGGCAAATAAAGCAAGTATAAAAATATATCATTAGTTTGGTAATATTTATTACATTTGATCAGCCAGTTCGCCTAAAATATATAGGCATTTCCACATGCGTGTACCATATATATAAATCGATGGACCATTTTGGACTCCTTTTAGAAAATAGCCTTTGAAGATGACTCCATTGCGGTATTATAGAACGCCGAGTCCATTGTATAAGCCCTCTGAGATTTCTCCTTTATAATGTGATAAAATTGGATTATTTTCGTATTAAATTTCACAGTTGCCCGTCATCGTGTTGTAGTAGAACGAACCTTTGTATTTGGTCCCATGCTTATATATGTACATTCCCTCATCGCCATGCATTTTATTATTTCTTAATTTTCCAATGTATCTGTCACCATTATGAAATTACAAATGGTGTAGCTATTAAGACGAACTCGATTTTGAGCTATGAGCTTGAGATTTTGAAAATAGACCTGATAATGACTTCAAGGGAGATAAATTTTGTGATGGGCATGTATATGTTCCTTTTCCATAAAAATATCCGTTTTTGAATTAACCGACGTAGGTTTGGCCATCAGAAAATGTATAAAGTCCCCTTCCATTAATATCCCCATTTTTAAATTAACCTTCTATTTGCTCTTTAGACTAAATCCAATAAAATTTGCTATTTGACCCATTAAGTTACAAATATTTTTTATTGTGGTTCCGTTATTCGATTTTCTATAAATTCTATTTTTATTATCCTTATTAAAATTGAGCACACTCATCATATTGACCCGTGCACCAATATTTTTTATCTTTTTGTATTTTTCCTTAGACTAAGATTCCATCTTCAATGATTCCTTGAGCTGTGAGTTTCGTATTATTGTTTTGATACTCAATTTTGGCATGGCCTGTGTTATCGCTTAGTGTTCCATTTTTTACAAATCCTGAGTATTCAATGTTCATGTGACTATTTTTGGCTTTGCATTTTGTCAGTTATCCATTAATAAACTACCCATCTATAATCCATTAAATTGTGTTGTACTTCTTCATACTAATATGACCTTTGCCATGAGGTACACCATTTTGTGATTGCCCTTTGTATGTGATATTTGATGATAATTCTAAAATTGACTATTGTTGGCCCATTTTCAGAGCTTTTGTTCTACTTTATTAAGATCGGAAGA
>APMI01010060.1_pt1 | contig 14480 bp, 14 predicted proteins | sample 667938 | NCBI WGS metagenome assembly APMI01 (sample SAMN01084076, study PRJNA167559) | wastewater metagenome | biome: Wastewater | place: Denmark: Ejby Moelle, Odense | collected 2011-11-28 | reverse complement strand
GGTAGAGCGCTACGTTCGGGACGTAGAGGCCGGAGGTTCGAATCCTCTCACCCCGACCAGATTCTCCTTGTACATCAAGGACTTGCAGAAGCCGCGGAGACGCGGCTTTTGTCATTCTGGCGGGTTCTGTTCCATTTCTGTTCCACGAGAACAGGATTGGTTGGCACAGACGCTCCGAAAAAATAAACCTGGGTTGCTTCAGGAATCTCCCTCACAGACTGGAGATTCCCGCATGGCGGACCTCACCAACCGCTCCCGCTACCGGGTCAGCGTCAAGAACCGTGACGACCTCACGGCCTACTTCCCCTTCAACAAGTTCAAGGCCGTCGAAGCTCACGTGGAGGAGCTGAAGGGCCAGGGCTACAAGCCACACACCGACCAACTCGACGAAAGCTGGCTGGTGCGGATTCGGGAGAAGGGCCATAAGGAGCAGTTCCTGACCTTCGAGTCCCAGGAGGAGGCGGACGGGTTCCTCTCGGATACAGCCGCAGAGCGCAAGCGCGGGCTATTTGTCGACTACGCCGCTTCGCTCAAGGTCAGCCTCGCCGACCTCATCGTCCGCTACCTGCTGGACGAGGCCCCCAAGCACAAGAGCCACCGCGTCATCGCCTACTCGCTCGAAGGCTGGCTCGCAGATAGCGGCCCCGACGGCCTCAAGTTGTTGGCTAAGTACCGCGACGAGCTGCATGCTCGAGGCATGCCGGTGCGAGCCGCCAAGTTCTGCATGCGAACGACAAACGACGAGCTGGCGTGGATTCACAAGCGGCTTGGTGCTAGCGAAACTGCCGATTCGAGCTGGAGCCAACGTACTTCTGTCTTTCCACGTCAGTCCACGCTCGACGCCTTGCTGCTCGGCCCGCTCAGAATAGAGAGACCAGCTCGGCTCCAGGTCGCTCGTGACCGTTAGTTTCAGCGTCAGGACCGTTTCAATGCCGGCGCGCGGCTCGTCTTCAACTTGCCTCGTTGCCGCGTCGTAGCCGCGCAGGAACTCGCCATAGGTTTCGAGGTTCAGCAGAGCATCGGGCAGCGCGCCCAGCGTCACGGAGATGGTGATGGGTTGCGTGACATCCAAGCGGTGGAAGTCGGTGTCACCAAATGGAGCGCTTCGCCGAGCCCCAAGGCAAAGGTCGATGGCGTCAATGATGCTGGATTTGCCACTATCACCTGGGCCTACGAGGCAGTTGATGCCTGCTGATGGGCTCCAGTCCAGCTGTTGAATCGAGCGGAAGTTCTGAACCTCCAGTCGGCGAATTCGCGCCATTCGTCCCCCTGCTATTTTGGTCTTGAGCCAAGTATGACAGGCCACGGCTGCGCCGACAGAGGCCTCGCATCGGGGAAGCCTCGGCCTCAGTTCTTAGCCAGGGAGCCGTGGCCACTCGTGTGCTGCCACAGCGCATTCTCGGTAAGTGATGCGACCTCCGCGGTAGGGCCGGATTGCATATCCAACTCGGCAGCGCCGCCTTCCATTGCGCAGCGACACCATAAGCACATCGCTTTGCTCGGCCGGTTCTGCTGCCGGCCTCAGCCCACTCGAATCAATACTGCCGAACGCTTGGCGCGAGTCAGCGCGACGTACAAGAGCTTGCGCTGATTTGCAGTTACATCTGGGTCACCGAGGAAGCTGCCAGGCGCCACCACCACCACAGAATCGAACTCCAAGCCCTTGGCTCTGTGCATCGTCGCAAAGTGCACCACATCCCTCGCATCTGCATGGTTCGACTGCGCAGTGATAGTTGCCGCGGTGAATCCAGCGTTTTGAACCAGCATAGCCAGGGCTTCCCGGGTCTTTTCCCCCGCAGCGACGACACACACCGCTGGAAGATGTTCGGAATCGTCCCGGGACTGTTGGAGGAACGCTATCACTTCGGCACTTGCTTGCTCGAGGCCAGCGACGTCCACGAGCTTGGGTGCCGGACCATGAGACAGCGACTTGTAGCGCTTCGTCTCGTCGTGACCATCATCCAGGTCATCAATCTCGCAGCCCTCTAGCAACGCCACCGCCTGTCTGCGAATCTCGTCAGTCGTCCGGTAGTTCAGGTAGAGCTTGCGCGCGCGGCCTCGGATGTCGATACCGCACTTGCTCATGGCTGCCCTGTGCCTACTGTAAATGCGCTGGTGACCGTCACCCACAAAGAACAAGTCGTTCGCTGCCGGGGCAATCAGCGCCCGAATCAGGCGCAACGCCTGCGGCCCGAAATCCTGCGTCTCATCAACGATGATGGCGCTGTAGCTGGGCCGTCCTTCCTCTGACCCGCTGAGCAGGTCGGCCATCCATGGGAAGACCAGGCATCACGAGCGTGGACGTCGTCCGCGCGTACGTCGCCCTGCTCCGGCAGGGCCGCATACCGGGGCCACGCAACCTGCGGCTGGAATTGTCGGCGGGGAGCTACACGACCATCGCAAAACACATCAACGCGCTGGCGCTGCGTCATGTCTCCATGAAGCCGCCCAAGCAGCGCCGCAAGGTATCTCGACAACCTCCCGGGGGCTGGAAGCAAGGCTGACCGACAGGACCGACCGGGCCGATTTGCCACGCGCAACTCTGACCCCATTTCACCGACCCCGGCACCTACGCCGGGGTCATCTTTCGGCCGCGACACACCTCGCCCCGACGCCATCGGGGCGAGCACTCGGGCCTCGTTCACGGCCCCCGTCCGGCCAACCTTGCAGGGATAAGCGGGAGGTCGCTACACTGCTCTTCGCTGAGCGAGAGCTGTTCCAATTCTGTTCCAACGGCAGCGATTAGAAAGCGCTGGAAACCGATGGAAAAGGAAGGAAGGCCTTCGCTAAGCTGTTGATTTTTATAGGACCCCCTCAACCGAGGAGAGGCTCCTGGCGATGCAGGTCATGCTTCGGGACGTAGAGGCCGGAGGTTCGAATCCTCTCACCCCGACCAAGTCTTCCCCTCGGGACGAGGGTCATCAAACGCGGCAAGTGCCGCCCAATCGGTCGAACTGCCGAAATTCCTGCTGTTATCCCTTGGGCGGCTTCGCTTATTGGGTCGCGCCTGACTGGCACAATCGACGGACTTCATTCTTCCGTCGCCGACGCAACTGTTCGTGGAAACCACGCTCGCCGAGCCGCTCCAGTCCTCCCTGTCCGGGGTTGCGCGAATGCTTGTCCATGCCGGCAAGCTGCAGGCCAAGACCGCCGAGGATCTGGTCCGGCAGGCGCGCGAGAAGAAGACGAGTTTCGTCAATGCCGTGATCGCCAGCGGCCAGGTTTCGCCGGCCGACCTGGCGCACACACTGTCGAGCGCGCTGGCGCTGCCACTGCTCGACCTGTCGGCGATGGACCCGCAGCGCATGCCGCAGAACGTCGTCGACGCAAAGCTGGCCCAGCAATACCAGGTCGTGGCGCTGTCGCGACGCGGCAGCCGCCTCTTCCTCGGCGGCGCCGACCCGACCGACCTCGAGGTCATCGAGCGCATCAAGTTCGCAACCCAGCTGCAGCCCGAGTGGGTCATCGTCGAGCACGACAAGCTGACCAAGATGCTGTCCAGCACGGGGGCGACGGCAACCGAGACGCTCGAGAGCATCGCCGGCGGCGACTTCGACTTCGACATCGCCGAGGAAGACGCGACACCCCAGCAGGAGGCCGCCGAACTGGCTGACGTGGAGGACGCGCCGGTCGTGCGCTTCCTGCAGAAGATGCTGGTGGACGCCATCAACCTGCGCGCCTCCGACCTGCACTTCGAGCCCTACGAGTTCCACTACCGAGTGCGCTTCCGCGTCGACGGTGAACTGCGCGAGATCACCCAGCCGCCCATCGCGATCAAGGACAAGCTGTCGTCGCGCATCAAGGTCATTTCGCGCCTGGACATCGCCGAGCGCCGCGTGCCCCAGGACGGGCGCATGAAGCTGAAGTTCGGAACGAAGTCCATCGACTTCCGCGTCAGCACGCTGCCCACGCTGTTCGGCGAGAAGATCGTCATCCGTATCCTGGATTCGTCCTCGGCCAAGCTGGGCATCGACGCGCTGGGCTACGAGAAGATCGAGAAGGAGCGGCTGCTGGCCGCCATCTACCGCCCCTACGGCATGGTGCTGGTGACAGGGCCCACGGGCTCGGGCAAGACGGTGTCGCTCTACACCTGCCTGAACATCCTGAACCAGCCGGGCGTCAACATCTCCACCGTCGAGGACCCGGCCGAAATCAACCTGCCCGGCATCAACCAGGTCAACGTCAACGACAAGGCCGGGCTGAACTTCTCGGCCGCGCTGAAGTCCTTCCTGCGCCAGGACCCGGACATCATCATGGTGGGCGAGATCCGCGACCTGGAGACGGCCGACATCGCCATCAAGGCCGCGCAGACCGGCCACATGGTCATGTCCACGCTGCACACCAACGACGCGCCCAAGACGCTGACGCGGCTGCTGAACATGGGCGTGGCGCCGTTCAACATCGCCTCCAGCGTGCTGCTCATCACCGCACAGCGCCTGGTGCGCCGCCTGTGCGAGAACTGCAAGCAGCCGGCCGACTACCCGCGCGAGGCCTTGCTCAGGGCCGGCTTTGTCGAGGAAGACTTCGACGGCAGCTGGAAGCCCTACCGCGCCGTCGGCTGCAGCAACTGCACCAACGGCTACCGGGGCCGGCTGGGCCTGTACCAGGTGATGCCCATCACCGAAGCGATACAGCGCATCATCCTGGCCGAGGGAACTGCGATGGACATCGCCGAGCAGGCCAAGAAGGAGGGCGTGCGCGACCTGCGCCAGTCCGGCCTCGTGAAGGTGCGCAGCGGCATCACGACGCTCGAAGAAGTGCTGTCCGCCACCAACGAATAACCCATCCGAGGAGAGCGCATGGCCACCGCCACCGCTGCAGCAAAAGGCATCAAGGACTTCGTCTACGAATGGGAAGGCAAGGACCGCAACGGCAAGATCGTCAAGGGTGAGCTGCGCGCGGGCGGCGAGGCCATGGTCAGCGCCACGCTGCGCCGCCAGGGCATCCTCGTCAACAAGGTCAAGAAGCGTCGCGTCAGCGGCGGCAAGGCCATCAAGCAGAAGGACATCGCCATCTTCACGCGCCAGCTGGCGACCATGATGCGCGCGGGCGTGCCGCTGCTGCAGGCCTTCGACATCGTCGCGCGCGGCGCCACCAACCCACGCCTGACGCGGCTGCTCAACGACATCCGCCAGGACGTCGAGACCGGCACCAGCCTGTCCTCGGCCTTCCGCAAGCATCCGATGTACTTTGACGCGCTGTACTGCAACCTGGTCGAGGCCGGCGAGGCAGGCGGCATCCTGGAGGCGCTGCTGGACCGGCTCGCGGTCTATCAGGAGAAGACCGTCGCGATCAAGAACAAGATCAAGTCGGCGCTGACCTACCCCATCGCCGTCATGGTGGTGGCCTTCATCGTCGTGGCCGTCATCATGATCTTCGTCGTGCCGGCCTTCGAGGACGTGTTCAAGTCCTTTGGCGCGGACCTGCCGGCACCGACGCTGATGATCATCGCGATGTCCAAGTTCTTCGTCAGCTACTGGTGGGCGATCTTTGGCGGCATCGGCGGCGGCATCTACTTCTTCATCCAGAGCTGGAAGCGCTCCGAGAAGATGCAAAAGCGCATGGACCGGCTGCTGCTGAAGGTGCCGGTGTTCGGCGACCTGATGTACAAGTCCGCCGTCGCGCGCTGGACGCGCACGCTGTCCACCATGTTCGCGGCCGGCGTGCCGCTGGTCGAGGCGCTGGACTCTGTCGGCGGCGCCTCCGGCAATGCGGTGTTCGCGGAAGCCACGGAGCAGATCCAGCGTGACGTGTCCACCGGTGCCGCGCTGACGACCTCCATGCAGACCACCGGCATCTTCCCGACCATGGTGCTGCAGATGTCCTCCATCGGCGAGGAGTCGGGCTCTCTGGACCACATGCTGGGCAAGGCGGCCGAGTTCTACGAGGACGAGGTGGACGAAGCCGTGAAGGCGCTGTCCAGCCTGATGGAGCCTTTCATCATCGTCATCCTGGGCACCATCATCGGCGGCATCGTCGTGTCGATGTACCTGCCCATCTTCAAGCTGGGCCAGGTGGTCTGATGCCGGTGGACTACAGCGTCTGGCTGTCCCCCTGGGTTCTGGGCATCTTCGGTCTTTGCATCGGCAGCTTCCTCAACGTCGTCATCCACCGCATCCCGCTGATGCTGGAGCGGCAGTGGCTGCATGAGTCGGCCGCGCAGCTGACCGACGCGGCCGCGATGGCCCGCGTGGCCGGCGTGCCGGCTGCCGAGGCCGAGAAGCTCGCCAAGGCGGTCGACGCCTACGGCACCAAGATCGAGGCGCTGCCGCCCTTCACGCTGTCCCGGCCGCGCTCGCGCTGCCCGCATTGCGGCCACCAGCTGCGCTGGCACGAGAACCTGCCCGTCGTCGGCTGGCTGCGCCTGGGCGGCAAATGTGCGTCCTGCAAGGCGCCCATCGCCAAGCGTTACCCGCTGGTGGAGCTTGCCACGGGCCTGGCCTTCGCGGCGCTGTCTTGGCGCTTCGGCGCCCAGCCCACAACGCTGCTGTGGTGCGGCTTCGTCGCGGCGCTGATCGCGCTGGCGATGATCGACTGGGACACCACGCTGCTGCCCGACGCCATCAACCAGCCTCTGCTGTGGGCCGGGCTGACTGCTGCGCTGATGGGCTGGACGATTCCGCTGGACCAGGCACTGATCGGCGCGCTGGCAGGCTATCTGTCGCTGTGGTCGGTCTACTGGCTGTTCAAGCTGGCCACCGGCAAGGAGGGCATGGGCTACGGCGACTTCAAGCTGCTCGCGGCCCTGGGCGCCTGGCTGGGCTGGCAGATGATCCTGCCCATCGTGCTGGGCGCCTCAGCCATCGGTGCCGTCGTCGGCATCGTCATGAAGATGAACGCCGGCCTGCGCGAAGGCCGCTACGTGCCCTTCGGCCCCTTCCTGGCCGGCGGGGGGCTGGTGGTGCTGTTCGCAGGCCCGGCCACCGTGCTGGGCTGGCTGGGCTGGGCCTGAGCGGATGCGGGTGGGCCTCACCGGCGGCATCGGCAGCGGCAAGAGCACGGTCGCCAGCCTGCTGCGCGAGGCCGGCGCCGCCATCGTCGACACCGACGTGATCTCCCGCGCCCTGACCCTGCCCGGCGGCGCGGCCATGCCCGCCATCGCCGCGGCTTTCGGCCCGGACTTCGTCGGCCCCGACGGCGCGCTGGACCGGGACCGCATGCGGGCGCTGGCCTTCTCGGACGCCGACGCCAAGCGCCGCCTCGAAGCCATCCTGCACCCGCTGATCACCGCCGAGGCGCTCGCGCAGGCCGATGCGGCCACCACCCCGCTGATCGTTTTCGACGTGCCGCTGCTGGTCGAGTCCGGCCGCTGGCGTTCGCGGGTAGCGCGCGTGCTGGTGGTCGACTGCTCGGTCGAGACGCAGCAGGCCCGCGTGCTGCAGCGTCCGGGCTGGACGATGGAGCGCGTGCAGAGTGCCCTGGCCGCCCAGACCAGCCGCCAGGCCCGCCGCGCGGCAGCCGATGCGGTGCTGCTGAACGAGGGGATCTCGCTGGCCGCGCTGGGCAGCGAGGTCCGCAGCCTCGCCGCACGCTGGGGCTGTGAAACAATCGCACCGCCCTGACTGAAGTCCCCGCCGTGGTCCTGTACGAGTACCCGTTCAACGAGAGCATCCGCACGATGCTCCGCCTCGAGCATCTGTTCGACCGCCTCGGTGCCTTGATGGCCCGCGATGCCGCGCTGGACCATCACTTCGCGCTGGTCACGCTGTTCGAGATCCTCGATGTCGCCGCGCGCGCCGACCTGAAGAGCGACCTGCTCAAGGAACTGGAGAAGCACAAGGCCCAGTTCAACGCCTACCGCGGCAGCCCGGGCGTCGACGAGTCCCGCCTGGACGAGGTTGTCGCCCGCATCGACGGCGCCTACCAGCGCCTGAACGCGGTGTCCGGCAAGACCGGCACGGCCCTGACCAGCAATGACTGGCTGATGAGCATCCGCAGCCGCATCAGCATTCCCGGCGGCACCTGCGAGTTCGACCTGCCGGCCTACTACCACTGGCAGCAACTGCTGCCGGCACGCCGCCGCAAGGACTTGATGGGCTGGACCCAGACCTTGATGCCGCTGGCGGAAGGCCTGCAGGTACTGCTGGGCCTGCTGCGCGACTCGGGCATGCCGCACAAGGTGGCAGCCACGGCCGGCCAGTTCCAGCAGAGCCTGCCCGCGGGTCGCGTCTACCAGTTGCTGCGCATGCGCATCGACCCCAGCCTGGGCCTGATCCCGGAAATCTCCGGCCACCGGCTGATGATCTCCATCCGCCTGATGCGCCAGGACGAGGAAGGCCGGCTCCGGCTGGCCGCAGAAGACACCGGCTTCGAGCTGGCGCTGTGCCAATGAAGGCCGGCCCCACCGGCGAGCGCATCGTGCGCTGCCCGCAGTGCAGCGGCGACAGCGTGTTCGCGCCGAGCAACAAGTGGCGCCCGTTCTGCAGCGAACGCTGCCGCCAGATCGACCTGGGCGCCTGGGCCAGCGAGAGCTTCCGCGTGCCGGCTGCGCCACCGCAGGACCCGGATGAATTCGGGCCTGCTGGCGAGCAGGCCCTGCACTGATCAGGCGCTCAGCAGACGCCGGGACACCAGTTCGCGCCGCGCGCTGGCGGCGTCGGTGAACAGGAAGGACTGCCAGTCACGCGCCAGGGCGGCATCGACGTTGGCCGGGTGGTCGTCGATGAACAGCAGCTCCGAAGGCGTGGCGCCGAAATGCCGCTCCGCCATCGCGAAGATCTCGGCGTTCGGCTTGATCACCTTGACCCGGCCCGAGAACAGGCCCGACTCGAACCACTCGGACAACGGGTAGGTCTCGCTCAGGTGCTGGGCGAAGGGCTCGGGCATGTTGGACAGGTAGTGCAACGTGTGGCCGGCTGCGCGCAGGTCGCGGATGAGCACGACGGTGGCCGGGATGGCCATCAGTTCGTCGGGCACCGCACGCACCACCGCCTCGACCTCGCCCTGCGGCCAGCCCGTGCGCGCGGCGATGCGGCGCACGACCTCGTCGGCCCCGATGAGGCCCTGGTCGAACAGCCCCCAGTCGCCGCCGTAGTTCTGGAAGAACTGCGCCGCCACCCGGGCGCCCTGCTCCAGCGTCTCGACGCGATGCGGCCAGACGCGCGCCAGGAAGCTGGCCGGATGCCAGCGGAAGACGACGCCGCCGAAATCGAAGACGATCCTCATGCCGCGCTCACGCGGCGGTCAGGCGCGCGAGCAGGCCGGCCGTGGAGCCATCCAGGCCCGAGGTGTCGCCGCTGTCCAGCCGGGGCAGCAGCTGGTTGCACAAGGCCTTGCCGAGTTCCACGCCCCACTGGTCGAAGCTGTTGATGCCCCACAACGCGCCGGTCACGAAGACGCGGTGCTCATACAGCGCGATCAGCGCGCCGAGGGAGCGCGGCGTCAGCGCGTCCAGCACCAGCGTCGTGCTCGGGCGGTTGCCCGGGAAGCTGCGGTGGCGCGCCAACACCTCGCGGTCCAGCGTGGCCGAGGCCGTGGGCGCCTTCTCGGCCAGCGCCTCGGCGGCCGTCTTGCCCTGCATCAGCGCCTGGCTCTGGGCCAGGCAGTTGGCGAGCAGCTTGCGGTGCTGGTCCGCGAGCTTCGTCGCCAGCTCACCGGTCGCGCCGTGGTTGGGCCGCTTGACGGCGATGAACTCCACCGGGATCACGTCCGTGCCCTGGTGCAGCATCTGGAAGTAGGCGTGCTGGCCGTTGGTGCCGGCCTCGCCCCAGACCACGGGCGATGTGCCGAGCGCCAGCGCGTTGCCGTCCAGGTCCACGCCCTTGCCGTTGCTCTCCATCTCCAGCTGCTGCAGGTAGGCCGGCAGGCGGCGCAGACCCTGGTGGTAAGGCGCGACGCTGCGGCTCGTGAAGCCGTGGAAGTTGCGGTACCAGATGTCCAGGAGGCCCAGCAGCACCGGCAGGTTGCGCGCCAGCGGCGTGGTCGCGAAGTGCCGGTCCATCGCATGCGCGCCGGCCAGCAGTTCGCGGAAGTGCTCGGCACCGACGGCGATCGCGATCGGCAGGCCGATGACCGACCACAACGAGTAGCGGCCGCCCACCCAGTCCCAGAAGCCGAACGCCGTGTCGATGCCAAAGGCGGCTGCGGCGGCGGTGTTGCTGCTGGTGGCGACGAAGTGGCGCGCCACGTCCGTGCCGCCGGCCGCGAGGAACCAGGCCTTGGCGGCCTGCGCGTTGGCCAGCGTCTCCTGCGTCGTGAAGGTCTTGGACGCAATGACGAACAGCGTGTGCCGCGCATCCAGGCCCGCCAGCACCGGGGCCAGGTCATGCCCGTCGACGTTGGAGACGAAGTGCAGCTTCAGGTCGCGGCGGCCATAGGCCTGCAGCGCCTGCACGACCATCGCCGGGCCCAGGTCGCTGCCGCCGATGCCGATGTGCACGACGTCGGTGATCGCGCCACGCTCGCCGGCGCGCACGCTCTCGGCAAAGGCCAGCATCGCGTCCAGCGACGCCTGCACCTCGGCGTTGAACGGCGCGTCGCTGCCGGCCGGCGCGCGCAGTGCCGTGTGCAGCACGGCGCGGCCTTCGGTGACGTTGACCGGCTCGCCACGCAGCAGTGCGTCGCGCCGGGCTTCCAGGCCGCAGTCCTGGGCAAGCCTGAGCAGCAGCGCCAGGGTGGGCGCATCGATGCGGTTCTTGGAGAGGTCGGCAAAGACCTCGGGCGCGTCGAAGGACAGCGCGCCAAAACGGCCCGCGTCGGCGCCGAAGGCCGCGCGGGTGTCGAAGCCGCGGCCATTCGCGGCGTAGTGAGCTTGCAGTTCAGCCCAGACGGTCGATTGGTCGCAGCGTTTCGTCATGGACTTCAGGCCGCCTGGATCAGTTGGTCCAACTTGCCGGCATCGATGGCGAACAGGCGGATGCCCTCGGCCAGCTTCTCGGTGGCCATTGCGTCCTCGTTCAGCGCGAAACGGAACGCGGCCTCATCGAGGTGGACGGCGGGCATGGCGGGCGCCTTGGCGGGGTCCAGCGCACGGGACAGCGCCGCGTCGCTCGCCTGCAGCTGGGCGAGCAGGTCGGGGCTGATGGTCAGCAGGTCGCAGCCGGCCAGCGCCTGGATCTGGCCGACGTTGCGGAAGCTCGCGCCCATCACCTCGGTCTTGATGCCGTGCTGCTTGTAGTAGCCGTAGATCTGCGTCACCGACTTCACGCCCGGGTCGTTGACGCCGGCTTGCGCGGCCTCGTCCCAGGCAGCGCCGGCCTGCTTCTTGTACCAGTCGTAGATGCGGCCCACGAAGGGCGAGATGAGCTGGACCTTGGCCTCGCCGCAAGCCACGGCCTGTGCGAACGCGAACAGCAGCGTCAGGTTGCAGTGGATGCCCTCGCGCTCCAGTTCGGCGGCAGCCTGGATGCCTTCCCACGTGGAGGCCAGCTTGATCAGCACGCGGTCGCGGCCGATGCCCGCCGCTTCGTACAGCGCGATCAGGCGGCGCGCGCGCGCCAGGCTGGCGGCCTTGTCAAAGGACAGCCGCGCATCGACCTCGGTGGACACGCGGCCCGGCACGACCTTGAGGATCTCCAGGCCGAAACGCACCAGCACGTGGTCGACGAGCTCGTCCAGCGGCTTGCCCCGGTGGGCCGCCACGGTCTCCTTGAGCAGCGGCGCATAGTCGGGCGACTGCACCGCCTTCAGGATCAGCGAAGGGTTGGTCGTCGCGTCGCGCGGCGCGAACTGCGCGAGCTGCAGGAAGTTGCCCGTGTCGGCAACAACGGTGGTGAAGGTCTTGAGCTGGTCGAGCTGGTTCATGGTGGTGCTGTCCTCGGGTCGATCGGATTGACCCGGCGAAGAAACTGCTGCATAGTATTTCACGAAACTTAGTTACACAACGGTTAGCCTCTCACTGGGAGGGGCTGGCCTGGAGACCCCGCAGATGTCATTCGATCTCGTGTTCTTTGGCGGTACCGGCGACCTGACGTGGCGCAAGCTCATGCCCGCGCTGTTCCAGGCCTTCCGACACGGCAAGCTGCCCGAAGGCGGCCGCATTCTCGCCGTCGCACGCGACGAACAGTCCGACGAGCGCTACCGCGAATGGCTGAAGGAGCGCTTCCGCGAGGTCGATGCGGGCAAGCGCCCCAACGACGAGGAGTTCGAGCGCTTCGCCGGGCTCATCCACTACCGCCGCATGGACCTGTCCCAGCCCGAGCATTACCAGGGCCTCAAGGACTGGCTGGATGCGCGCAACGCCGACACCGTGGTGCTGTACCTCGCCACCAGCCCGCACCTGTTCACCGGCATCTGCCAGCAACTCGGCGCCGTGGGCCTGAACCACGACAAGGTGCGCGTGGTGCTGGAGAAGCCGCTGGGCCACGACCTGGCCAGCGCGCAGGAGATCAACCGCACGGTGCGTTCGGTTTTCCACGAGCACCAGGCCTTCCGCATCGACCACTACCTCGGCAAGCCTTCGGTGCAGAACCTGATGGCGCTGCGCTTCGGCAACGCCCTGTTCGAGCCGCTGTGGCGGCGCGAGAGCATCGCCAACATCCAGATCACGCTGGCCGAGCAGTTGGGCGTGGGCACGCGCGGCGCCTTCTACGACGGCACCGGCGCGCTGCGCGACATGATCCAGAACCATGCGCTGCAGCTGCTGACCATGATCGCCATGGAGCCGCCGGCCAGCAACGACGCCGACGCGATCCGCGACGAGAAGCTCAAGGTGCTGCGCGCGCTCAAGCCCTTCACCCGCGAATCGGTGGGCCGTGATGTCGTGCGCGGCCAGTACCGCGCCGGCATGTGCGGCGGACACCCGGTGCCGGGCTATCTGGACGAGGTGAAGGTGCCGCCCGACAGCCAGTGCGAGACCTTCGTCGCGCTGCGCACCGAGGTGCAGAACTGGCGCTGGGCCGGCGTGCCCTTCTACCTGCGCACCGGCAAGCGCCTGACGGCGCGCGACGCGCAGATCGTCGTCAACTTCCGCCCCGTGCCGCACCAGATCTTCCCCGGTGCCAGCCTGCCCAATCGCCTCGTCATCAAGCTGCAGCCCGAGGACGGCCTGGAGCTGCAGCTGCTCGCGCAGAAGGGCACGGGCCATGGCGAGCAGCTGACGCCGGTGTCGCTGGACCTGGACTTCGACAAGGCCTTCGCGTCGCAGCGCGTGGGCGCCTACGAACGCCTGCTGCTGGAAGCCATCGCCGGCCGCCTCAACCTCTTCGTGCGCAGCGACGAGCAGGAGCAGGCCTGGCGCTGGGTGGAGCCCATCCTGGATGCCTGGGAGGCCGACGGCAATGGCCCCCGCCCCTACGCCGCAGGCTCCTGGGGGCCCGCCGCTGCGAGCGCGCTGGTGGCGCGCGACGGCTTCAGCTGGGCCGAGGAGCAATGATGGCCGCCGCGCTGGCTCGCCCCAAGCAAGGCCACACCCTCTCGGAGGGTCGGCCAACGTACTCGTTGGACGGGGAGCCGACATGAGCATCCTGGAGCGCGTCAAGGCGGCCCTGCCGGCGCTGCCTCCCGCCGAACAGCGGGTGGCCAAACTGCTGCTGGCCGATGCGCGCAGCTTTGCCAGCCTGCCGGTCAGCGAGCTGGCGGACCGCTCGCACGTGTCCAAGCCGACGGTGGTGCGCTTTTGCCGCAGCGTCGGCTACGACGGCCTGGCGGACTTCAAGCTCAAGCTGGCCGGCAGCGTCAACGAGGGCGTGCCCTTCGTGCACCGCGCGGTGGACGAGGACGACAAGCCCGCCGACATCATCGTCAAGGTGGTGGACAACGCGGTTGCGGCCCTGCTGCACTACCGCAACGACGCCGCCAGTCATGCCTTCGAGCGCGCCATCGAGGCGCTGGCCGATTCGGCCCGCCACGGCCGGCGCATCGAGTTCTACGGCGTGGGCAACTCCGGCATCGTGGCGCAGGACGCGCAGCACAAGTTCTTCCGCCTGGGCGTCAACACGGTGGCCACCAGCGACGGCCACGTGCAGCTGATGAGCGCGACGATGCTGCAGCCGGGTGACTGCGCCGTCATCATCAGCAACTCGGGCCGCAGCCGCGACCTGCTGGACGCGGCAGAGATCGCGCGCAAGAAGGGCGCGACCATCATCATCATCACGGCCAGCGCCTCACCGCTGGCGCAGCTGGCGCTGGGGCCGAACCAGATCCTGCTGGCGGTGGACCACCCCGAAGACTTCGACCGCTACAGCCCCATGGTGTCGCGGCTGCTGCACCTGATCGCGGTGGATATCCTGACGACGGGCGTGGCGCTCAAGCTGGGCCAGCACCTGCGGCCCATGCTGCAGGAGATCAAGAAGAACCTGCGCGCCAAGCGGTACGCGGGGTAGGCCTGGCCCACCCCCTACCGGCTGCACCGGCCCCCTCAAGGGGGCGCCGCTGGTGGCCCGGCAAAGCCGGTTCCACGGCGGCCGCTTGGGAATACACGACTAGGGCGGACTCACCGGCCACAGCAACTCGGCCACGCCGTAGACGCGAGCCAGTTCGCGCAGCTTCTCGGGCGCGTCGTTCAACTTGAGTGTCGCGCCCTGTTCGTTGCACTGGCGCGC
>APMI01013673.1_pt1 | contig 14483 bp, 15 predicted proteins | sample 667938 | NCBI WGS metagenome assembly APMI01 (sample SAMN01084076, study PRJNA167559) | wastewater metagenome | biome: Wastewater | place: Denmark: Ejby Moelle, Odense | collected 2011-11-28 | reverse complement strand
GAACCGCGCGCTCGGCACCCAACAGTGCCTGGCGAAGCAGGATGACAACGTTGAGCGGGTCGTCGAGGTCTGCTCGCTGCCAGCGGGTGGGCAGGGCCTCCCAGTTGAATCGCGCCATGCCCCTATCGAAGCGCACTGTCACTGGGGACGCCGGGCGCTATCCACAGGGGCCGAAAGGCGTCGGCGCTGCCACAGCCAGGGGACATACCCCCTTGAAATTCCCCGTACCTCAGGCACGCACTGCGTACCTCAGGCACGTGGAAAATTCAGCCCCTCGTCCTCGAACTTCAGCCTCAGAGCTGGTGACCCACCAGGGTCGCGGCGAGGACCGCCTTGATGGTGTGCATCCGGTTCTCGCTCTGGTCGAAGACGATCGACGCCGGCGACTCGAACACCTCGTCGGTCACCTCCATCGCCTCAAGACCGAACTCGGCGAAGATCTTCTCCCCCACCGCCGTCTCGCGGTTGTGGAACGAGGGCAGGCAGTGCATGAACTTCGTGGCCGGGTTTCCGGTGGACGCCATCACGGTCGAGGTCACTTGGTAGGGCGTGAGGAGTTCGATCCGCTCGCCCCACACCGCGTCGCCCTCGCCCATCGACACCCACACGTCGGTGTGCACGAAGTCGACTCCGGCAACGCCTTCGTCGAGGTCCTCCGTCAACGCGATCCGGGCACCCGTGGTCTCGGCGAGTCGCCGAGCGTGCCCGACGATCTCGACGCTGGGCCACAACTGCCGGGGGGCGACGATCCGCACGTCCATCCCCGACATGGCGCCGGCGACGAGCAACGAGTTCCCCATGTTGTAGCGGGCATCCCCGACGTAGGCGTAGGAGATCTCGGCGGCCGGCTTGGGCGAGTGCTCGACCATGGTGACGATGTCGCACAGCGCCTGAGTCGGGTGCCACATGTCGGTTAGCCCGTTGTAGACGGGCACACCGGCATACCTCGCCAGGGTCTCGCAATCCTCGTGCCGTGACCCTCGGAACTCGATGGCGTCGTAGAGCCGGCCGAGCACCCGACCGGTGTCGGCGAACGACTCCTTGTGCCCGATCTGGCTGCCGTGCGGGTCGAGGTAGGTGAGCTGGGCACCCAGGTGGTAGGCCGCCACCTCGAAGGCACATCGGGTCCGGGTCGAGGTCTTCTCGAAGATCAACGCGATCGTCTTGCCGACGAGCATCCGCTCCTCGCGACCTTCGCGGCGGGCAGCTTTGAGGCTGCGAGTCAGCCCCACGAGCCCCATCCACTCGGTGGGGGTGAAGTCGATCTCCTTGACGAAGTGCCGGTTGGTGAGGTCCACAGCCATGCGCCAACCGTATGCCGTCCGCTCGCCACCGCGGCGTCGCTGCCCACGCGAGGTGGATCACCCGGGGTGGATCAGCCGGGGTAGATCAGCCGGGACCGGGTCAGCCGGAGGCAGTCCCCGGCACGAACCGCTGCGGTCGACGGTCGCGTTCCATCCAGAACGTCGGATTGGCCAGCGGCTCGAAACCGAGCCGGGCGTAGACCTCGTGAGCGTCGCGGGTGGCCAACAAGACCCGTCCGATCCCTAGGTCCTCCAGCGCCGTCACCAGCCGGCCCACCATCGCGTCGCCCACCCCGAGCCCTCGCACGTCGGGGGCGACGAACACGTCGCACACCCACGCGAAGGTGGCCCCGTCGGTGACGGCGCGGGCGAACGCGACCTGCTCACCCGGCATACCGTCGCCGCGGTCGCGGTAGACACCCATGGTGCGCGACCCCGCGATCGCCTTCTTGACGGTCTCCCGCGTGCGCCCGAGGGCCCAATAGGCCTCTTTCGACAACCACGCATGAACCCGGTCCACCTGCAGGTGGGCCGGGTTCATGCTGAAGACGAAGCCGTCCAGGACGTCAGGCCTTGGCAGCGGGAGCCGCCGTCTGGTCGTCGAGCTTGGCATCCGGGGCGTTCTTGCGGATCGAGTCGATGCCGTTGAGGCAGCTCTTCTTCGTCTCGTAGGCCTGACCCACGGCGATGACCTGACCGTTGGTGGCCTTGAGACGGAAGCGGAACTTCCCGGCACTGTCCTGGTAGACCTCGAACTTGCCTGCCATGTGAACCTCCCACTCACGAGTGACCTTGACATTCGCAGCGTAGGACGCGCCACTCGCTCCGGCGCGCCCATCGGACACGCCACGCCGACTCGGCGGCCTCGGGTCAGCCCAACACCGCGTCCAACGCCGCCCGCAGTCGCCCGGGCTCACGCTCGCGCAACTCGTAACTGGCCCGGACGATGGGCTTGCTGACGGTGAGGACCCGGGTGAGGTCGATGGGCGTGCCGCTGACGATGGCGTCCGCCGGCGTTGCTTCGATGGTGGCCTCAAGGTCGCGAATCTGCTCGGACGAGTAGCCCATTGCGGGCAGGACCCCGCACGCGTTGGGGTACTTCGCGTAGGTCGCGGCCAGGCTCCCGACGGCATACGGGGAGGGGTCGACGATGCGCGAGACGCGGGCTGCGCTCGCCCCGACCACTCCGGCGCCGAAGGTCATCGAGCCGTGCGTGAGGGTCGGCCCGTCCTCGACGACGATGACGTCCTTGCCTTCGACGGCCGCGCCACCCTCGACCGTGACGGGGCTGTCGCACCGGTGGATCTGGGCCAACGGATTCATCTCGCGGACCGACGCCTCGACGGCGTCGATGTCCTCGGGCCGAGCCGCGTCGCACTTGTTGACGATGACCAGGTCGGCCATGCGGACGTTGGCCTCGCCCGGGTGGTAGCGGCGCTCGTCACCAGGGCGCAGTGGGTCGACGAGGCAGACGTGCAGGTCCGGCCGGTAGAACGGGAGGTCGTTGTTGCCGCCGTCCCAGAGGATGACGTCGGCCTCCGTCTCGGCCTGGCGCAGGATCCGCTCGTAGTCAACGCCGGCATAGACGACGCAGCCCGCGTCGATGTGGGGTTCGTACTCCTCGCGCTCCTCGATGGTGCACTCGTAGCGGTCGAGGTCGGCATAGGCGGCGAACCGCTGGACGGCCTGCGCGGCCAGATCGCCATAGGGCATCGGGTGGCGAACGGCGACGACACGCAAACCCTTCTCGCGCAACAACTTCGCCAGATAGCGGGTGGTCTGGCTCTTGCCGACCCCCGTGCGCACCGCGGTCACGGCGACGACCGGCTTGCTGGAGGTGAGCATGGTGTGACGACCGCTGAGCATGGTGAAGTCGGCACCCGCGGCCAGGCACTGGGACGCCAGATGCATGACCCGGCTGTGCGGGACGTCGGAGTAGGCGAAGACCGCCAGGTCGATTCCTTCGCGCTCGATGAGCTCGACGACGTCGGTCTCGGGAACGATCGGGATCCCGTCGGGATAGAGCGGGCCGGCCAACTCCGGGGGATAACGCCGGTCGTCGATGTCAGGGATCTGGGTGGCGGTGAAGGCGACTACGCGATACGCCGGATCGTCGCGAAACACGACGTTGACGTTGTGGAAGTCACGACCCGCTGCGCCGAGGACGACTACCGTGGCAGGGCTTGTCATAACGCGCTCCGTGGCTGGGTCGAACACCGGCGCCGGGATGCCCTCGTGGCGCCCCGACCGTGGGACTCGCCGTAATCCACTGTATGAGCGGCTGCCGCGAGGGCAGGGACCTTCGGCCCGTCCTCAGATGTGGGGTTGGTCAGGCTCGTGCTCGCCGGCCTCGTGTTCCCCCGGCTCATGCGAACCGTGGTGCGCGGCATGTTCGGGAGCGACGGTATGCCGTGCCGCCCGGGCCCGCTCCAGGTCGACGCTGAGTTGCAGCACCCGGGCCCGGTTGAGGGTGTAACCCCGAGCCAGGAACCAGGCCAGGCCCATGAGGACGACCACGGTGATGAGCATGGTCAACCGGATCCCCCAGAGCGCACTCTCGGGCTGGGCGAGCCGGGCCTCGCCGTGCCGGGCATGCTGATAGCCCGTGAACTCCAGCACCCAACCGACCGCGAAGGTCGCGAGCGCCGAGGCCATGGTGCGGACGAGGACCATCACTCCGCTGAACGATCCGGCGTTGCGGGCCCCTTGAGCGATCTCACCGTCGTCGACGACGTCGGGGAACATCACCCAGATCATCACCTGAGCCGCCGCCAAGCCGATGGCGAAGATCCCTGCCAAGACGTAGACCGGCCAGACGATGGTGCCCGATGGGTAGAAGGCGATGACGATCATCGCGAGGATCGAGAGCGGGATCCCGGTGTAGTAGATGACGTTCTTGTCGACCCGGTCCACGAGGCGCAGGAGCACCGGGAGCATGACGAGGGTCACCACGGCGAAGATCCCGGCGAAGAGGACGGTGCGAACTCCCGGCACGGCATACAGGGCGTAGTAGAGGATCACCGAGGTGACGATGTCGATGGTGATCGACGGGCAGAGGTACATCGCGGTGAGCCGCCGGAAGGAGGCGATCCGGAACGGCGAGATGACGACCTTGAGATTGAACGCGTCGGGGTGCTCCGCGACCGGTGCCCGTTCGTGGGTGAACCTGGCGACGAACAAAAGCGGCACCGCGAAGAAGGTGCCGAAGCCGAGGAACAACGACAGGTAGAGCGTCGTCATCGACAAGTGGCCCTCGGTGAACGCGTTGACGAGGGCGTTCATCACGAGGGTGCAGCCGACCGCCGAGAAGGTGGCGCAGCCAAGGCGCAGGACGTTAACCCGGCTGCGCTCGTCCGGGTCGGTGGTGATCTCGGTCGACAGCGATCCGTAGGGAACGGCGACGATGCTCGCCACGGTGGTCCAGAACAGGTGGGCGAGGATGACGAACCACACCTTGGCGCTCTGGCTGTCCCAGTCGCCGATCGGCGCCCAGAGGCCGGCCATGGCCGGCGGCAGCAACAACGCCCCGGCGAAGATCCACGGGCGGCGCCGGCCCCAGCGGGTGCGGGTGCGGTCGGTGATGATGCCCATGAGCGGGTGGTTGATCGCGTCCCAGACCTTGGAGACGACGACGGTGGTGCCGGCCAGGCCGGGGGGCAACCCGACGATGTCGGTGAGGTAGAACAGGTAGAGGACCGCGAGAGTCGCCGCGGCCCCTCCCCCGAAGACGTCGCCGAGGGCGAAGACGGCCCGCTCGGCCCCGGACATCTGCGGCCCGGACGTCTGGGGGGTGGACCCGGGCGGTGCGGGTGCGGAGGGCGCGCTGTCGGCCGGCGACGCGGCATACGACATGGACACGCTCCCTGCTCGGGTGGACGTGCGCAGTCTGCCAGACCGCGTCAGGTGAGGCTCGCGGCTGACGGAATACCAATGGTCGGCGCGCGAGGGGGTAACCGTGCTCAGCCGCCTGTGAGGGTGGCTACCAATGGCATTCGGTATGCCGGACGGATTGGCCCAGACCGGGGCAGGTGAGGCTCGGGGACCAAAAGAACGCGCCGCGCTGGACCGTGATGAGGGGGAACTCGTGCTGGCCAGTGTCTGAATCGACTCGGTGGAGCACGGGCAATCGGTACTTCTCGGCGATCGTCCGCAACGCGACCGCTGACCGCACCGGCTGGGGGTCATTGACCTCGGGGAGTTCACCGATGCGGTACAGCCGACCGAACAGGGCCAATTTGCGATTTGACCGGCTCAGGCATTCCGCGACCGTCGTAGAGCCGATTGTGCAAGAACACGGTCACTCCAGCCGAGCGTGATTCTGCCCGCACCGGCGACCCAGGAGAGGAGGGAACTGAGCCTGACACGGCGATCCAGTACCGCCCGGTGATCGCTGTCTGGGGAACCACCCAGGGATCGATCCACGAGTCCGAATCACCTTGGGTCTTCCATCCGCTCTCCGCGTCGCCGGACACCAGACGGTGGATCACGTGGCTGTGCACCCCCTTGCTGGCCGCGACGCGGGTGACCACCAGGTCACCCAGGGCATAAGAGCGGGCCCGGCGAGCGATGACTAGGTCACCCTGGTGGAGCAGCGGCTCCATGCTGTGTCCGTCGACCACAGAAACGTCGCCTGTCCCGCCAACTGGGTTGGGGCAAAGAGCACGACCCAGCAGGCAACAAGGGCCTGCGTGACCGCGAGGGACATGACCGAACGCACCCGGTCATGGCGCTTCGACCTGTTCATCGCGGTTACGGCAAGACTCACTTCAATCTGTTTTCACCCGTTGTTCAGGTCAAGTCAGCCGATCAGCAGGTGAGTGGTGATGGACATCTAGTTGGCGACCTCGACCGGGGTGCCCGACAAGAGGGCGTCACCTGTCGTCGCATTGAGCGTCCCGCTCTACAGCGTCGTGGCCCCGCCATCGATGCTGAGTGCGACGGGGACGCACAGGCAGGCGCTGGACGGGGTTCCCGAGGTGTCGTTGGTCACGGCTTGGGTGATCTGAGCCGAGGTGTGACGTTGTACGTCACGGTGAAGGTGTCGTTGCAGGCTGGGGCGGTGATGGCGAAGGCTCCCCCGAGTTCTGGACTGGAACGCTCGCCTGTGGGTTGGCGTCACTCAGGCCCGTTGCACCTGATGCCGTCAGAGCGAAGATCGAGCCTGCCGCCGCGATGGCCAGCATGCTTTCCCTCATGGTGATGTCCTACAGTTCTGGCCTGTTGACAGGCGACGTTTCCCCGAAGCGGTGTCCGGCGCACTACCGCGGCGCGCAACCCAAGCCATGCCTGAATAACTTGAATCAATAGCATTACGAGCCTGTATCCACCATGACCAATCTCGCACTTGGCGGTCGAGGGCCCCTTGGAACGGGCATTTCGGGCGCAGTCGACCAGACCCAGAGGCGCACCCGAGTCGCGGAGGCGTTGGCTCACACCGACTTCGCCGCACACCGACGGCGGAGCGGGCAGGCTGGGCAGGATCAGACCGGGACGACGAGCAGGAGTTCCTCCAGGCCAGCAAAGTCTTCTGGGTTACGAGTGAGCAGCGGCAGCCCCTCAGCCTCAGCGACGGCAGCGATGAGCAGGTCCGCGAACCTTCGGCGCGGCTGGCGCCCTGCTGCGACGACCGCCGCGTGGACCCTCCCGTAGGCACGGGCGGCGTCACTGCCGAAGGGAATCGCCTCAAAGACTGCCTCGGCCCGCTGCAGCCGATCCTGTCGGCGGGCCCGTTCGGCCAGGTCTTGCGTGGCGGCCGGACCGGCTGCCAACTCAGCCATCGTGATCGCGCTGACACCGACGGTCAACGGCAGGAGGTCCGGATCGACGAGGTCGAGGTCGATCACGACCGACGTGTCCAACAATCCGGCCGGGAGTCGCTCAGGCACGAGGTTCGACATCTTGATCGACGACATCGTCGAGGTCCCGGCGGAAGCGCGTCCTGTCGACGCGCGGGGCGTCGTGGAACAGCTCGGCGACGAGACGCACATCCACCAACCGTTGACGGCGCAGCGGACGCAACTCACCCACGGGGACCGAGTTGCGGGTCAGGACGAAGGAGCGCCCCTCGTCGAGCGCGCGCATGATGCGGCCGCTGTCGTTGCGCAGCTCCCTCTGGCTGATCACCTCGCTCATGACCCAACTGTAGCACCGCGTGCTACAGAGAGACGGGCGAGCCCCGCCCCGCGCCGTCCGCCCTATCAGAAGTGCGCCCGAACGGAAGTCAGACGCTGAATCGGAACTCAGCCGTGCAACGTGACAGAACAACCTGCCCAGTGAGGACTTCCGCGACATTGACAACAGGCGCGACGTCCATCAGCAACCGCGCACGAGACCGCGCCAACAGCTTGGCTGCCTCATGGCAGAAGCCAGCAGCTGCCACCCCGCTGGCCGGATCAAGCTCGACGCGCCATGGCCCAGCGGCACCAATCAGCATCGTCACGCCTACTTGACGATATGGTTGCCGCACGATTCGTTCAAGGAGGAAACGTGGTTCCAATAAAGACCTCTATCGAGGATGTCCAAAAAGTCCTGGCCTATCTTGGGAAACAAATCGGTTGGGTCGATCAGCCGAAAATCGAGAAGGCGCTCGGCGCGTTGGACGACAGAAAGACCGGAGCCATGGTCGAGTTTGGGCTGATCCTTCGCGACGGGGGCAACATGCGGGCGACTCCGCGGGGCCAACTTTTCAATACCGACCCGAAGGCAGCTCTGCGCGAGGTGCTGGCCAGTGTCGACCTATATCGATCGACTCTTGAGTGGGTTCACTATGGGAAGCGCGCGGAAACAACAGCTGCCGAGATAGGACAGTACTGGGAGGCCTCGCATAGGGACACGCTTGGCGGGCTAAGCGGGACAACTCTGGGTTCCGGAGCCGTAACGTTCGGACGGGTGGTCGACGGCGCCGGGTTGGGCACGTTCCTCGTCGGCCGTAGCGGCAAGGAGACTCGCACAACCTTCGATCTGGCGGCCGTCGACGCGCTCATTAATGGCAACTCGTCGCCGGACGGATCGGGTATCGCACCAGATGCGTCAGGGGATGAGGACGGGACGATCGATTCGCCCGCTACGAATATCGGAACCCTGGGTACCGATGCCCAAAGCGCACCGCAACGCCCCACTACCCACCCTCCGAGCGTATCCGTCTCCACCAGCCCAAGCGTCCACGTGAACATTGAGATCCATATCGCAGCGGACGCTACTGCCGACACTGTCCGCGAGATCTTCAAGAACATGGCGCGTTATGTTCTCGACAAGCCCATTGCAGACGATGGCGAGTGACGGCTGGGTCCCCAGACTTGACCAGCTCCGGGAGTTTCAGGAGGCCTACCGCCTTCCGGTTACGGATATCGCACGGCAGGCACCAAGAGAGGCCCTCCACTCACTGAGGGACGCAACCGGGAACGCCCCTGCCAGCTATCGGCCGTATCTCGAAGAGGCAGTAGATTGTTACGAAACAGGCGCGTATCGCGGCGCCGTTCTTATGATTTGGGCAGCGACGATCGAACACATTTATTCGGTCATAGAGGATCACCCGCTTGGGTTCAAATTGCTTGAAGTCGAGAACTTTAGTCGATATCAGCACGCGAACTTCTATCGGAAAGTGAGGAAGAAGGGCGACCTCCTCTACATCAATGATGCCAACCTGTTCCTTATCTGTGAGGACGCCGGCGTTTTCAATAAGAATGCGCGGACCATTCTGGATGACGCGCTCAAGACTCGCAACCGATGCGGGCATCCAACAGGGTACGTCGTGGGGCGGGAAGAGGTCGTCATCTTCATCGAACGACTGATCAACAACGTGATCAGCGGCGCTATGCTCACTTGGAAGAAGCGCTCGGCCCCTCCGACGGCCGAAGGCGCTCGCCGATCTGCCCGCTAACGCCAAAGTCCTATGACTGTTTTGAGGGGATCGGCGTTTTCCGGGCGGCAGCGCACGTGGCCCGGAAACAGGAACCACTGAGTCAGATTCAGACGTTGAAGCGGAACTCGACCACGTCGCCGTCAGACATCACGTATTCCTTGCCTTCGATGCGCACCTTGCCGGCCGCCTTGGCCGCCACCATCGAGCCGGCGGCATCCAGGTCGGCGAATGACACGACCTCGGCCTTGATGAACCCGCGCTGGAAGTCCGTGTGAATGACCCCCGCGGCCTGCGGCGCCGTCCAACCCTGCCGGATCGTCCAGGCCCGCGACTCCTTGGGCCCGGCGGTCAGATAGGTCTGCAAGCCCAGCGTGTGGAAGCCGACGTGGGCCAGTTGGTCCAGCCCCGGCTCGGTCACCCCGACCGACTCCAGCAGTTCGCGGGCCTCCGCCTCGTCGAGCTCGGCCAGGTCGGCTTCGAGCTTGGCCGAGAGGAAGACGCTGTCCGCCGGCGCGACCGATTCGCGCAGCGACGCCTGCAGCGCCGCGTCAGTGATCTGGTCCTCGTCGAGGTTGAACACATAGATGAACGGCTTGGCCGTCAGCAGTTGCAATGAGCGCGCCTCGGCGAGGTCGACACCGTAGGACGCGTGACCGGCATACAGGGTCTCGCCTGCCTCCAGGCACTTCTGGACCGCGAGCGCGTTCTCGTATGCCGCCCGCTTCTCCTTGACGATCCGCGCTTCCTTCTCCAGGCGCGGGACCGCCTTCTCCATGGTCTGCAGGTCGGCGAGCACGAGCTCAGTCTCGATGGTCTCGATGTCGCCCGACGGCCAGACCTTCCCCTCGACGTGCGTGACGTCGTCGTCGACGAAGACCCGCACGACCTGGCAGATCGCGTCAGCCTCGCGGATGTTGGCGAGGAACTTGTTGCCCAGGCCCTCCCCGACCGACGCTCCGCGGACGATCCCCGCGATGTCGACGAACGACACGGTGGCGGGCAGGATCTTCTCCGAGCCGAAGATCTCCGCGAGCCGCCGCAGCCGCGGATCCGGCAGCGGAACGACGCCCACGTTGGGCTCGATCGTCGCGAAGGGGTAGTTCGCCGCGAGGACGTTGTTCTTGGTCAGCGCGTTGAACAGGGTGGACTTGCCGACGTTGGGCAGGCCGACGATGCCGATGGTGAGTGCCACAAGCGGGGAAGTCTACCCGCGAGGGGCGCGCCACCCGCACAGCTGCCGGGAGAGGGCGACGAGATTGCCCTCGGAGTCCCAGATTCGGGCATCTTCCTCCATGAGCCCGCCCGCGACGTTCTCCGTGGTCAGCTGCACTTGCAACCAGCCCGGCGCGGGGTGGCGGCGCAGGTGCGCGCTGAACTCCAGCGTCGGCGTCCACCCCATCAGCCCGAGGTCGAAGGCGACCGGCGGCAGGGCGTCCAGCGCCCAGAGGACCGACATGACGTCGGGATCGCGGCCATCGGCCAACCGCAACCAACCGCCCAACACGCCTGTGTGCGAAGGCTTCCCGACGAGCCAGCCGGACGAGGCCGGGTCCAAGCGCATGTCCATCCGCTGCAGGAGCGTCGAGTGGGCGAGGAAGTCAGGGGTCTCGTCACCTCCGCCGATGCACTGCTCAGGGGGCGGCATCGTGGGTGGCGGCGCGCTGCGCAGACGGGGTTCCTCCCGGTCGGTGAGGTCCCCGAAGGTGGCCAGCGCACGCATCCGCTCGTGCGGCATACCCTCCGCGTCGGCCTGCACGAGCGTGACCTGCCCGGTGGACATCGACCGGCCCACCCGCAGCACCTCCGTGCGGACGGTCACCGGACCGGGCTCCGACGGGGACTGGAAGTATGCCGTGAACGCCAACGGATCGGGGTGGGCGCCATCCTCGTCGAGGTCGGCGCGCAGGGCCGAGGCCCCGATCGCCATGAGTAGACCACCGTTGATGCCGTTGCCGATCCGCCACTGGTCGTCGAGTTGCCCGACCCACTCCCCCGCCCCGGCCCCAGCCGCCAGGGTGGTCGCGCGGTCAAACTCGAAGTCACTCGTGCTCATCGCGTCAGTCTGTCATCGCGCGAGATCTAGTCGAGGATGCGAGCGAGCGCGTCGCCGTCCGGGACGAACCCGACCCCCTGCAGGTAGGACCGGTGGACCGCGGTCGCCGGGGTCGACACCACCGTGCGGAATCCGGCGTCCCGCAACACCTTCTGCCCGTCGCCGGTATAGAGCCACCGCCCGATCCGCGAGTCGCGGTAGGCCTCCATGACGTAGTCGAGGGTCAGCCGCAACTCGCTGCCGCGCCGCTCCCCGAGGAGGGCGCCGGCTGGCAGGCCGTCGCGGGTGAGCAACAGGGCATAGGCGTCGGCCGGGACGGTCTCGAAGCCCGGCTGGCTCTTGTGGATGTCGGGCAGGTGGGTGCGCAGGAAGTCCTGCAGGAACGGCGCCTCCGCGTCGATCGGAACGGCGCCGAGGGTGCGCCCGCCGCCGAGTTCCTTGCGCAGGAACCACACGTTGAGACCCGCCACGGCCGCGTTGGTGAGGATGATCGGGATCGACCCGAGCAGCGCTCCGTAGACGACGAAGATCACCGATCCGATGAGCGAGATGGTGCGCAGGCGCACGACGTTCGTCATGGCGAGCGACGCGACGACAAGGGCCGACGCGAGGTAGCCGACCAGTTCGACGGGGCTCAGCCAGGACACGTCGGCGAGCATACGGGTGCGTGCTCATCCCGGGGCCTGTCGGTGGGCGATGGGAGGGTCAAGGCATGGAGTTTCGTGAGTTGGTGATCGGGGCGCTCGTCGGTGGCCTTCTCGGGTGGCTGGCACTGCGGTCGTGGTATGCCGCGCGCCTGGCGTCCGCCGTCACTGAGCGTGACGTGCTGCGCGAGCGGGTGCTCGACCTGGAGGCGACGGTGTCGGCCGAGGCCGAGACGGCTGCCCTGGTGGCCCCACTGGCGTTGAGCCTCGATCGGGTGGCCCAGCAGGTGCACACACTAGAGCGGGATCGGGGCGAGCAGTTCGCCCGGGTGGCCGTCGAGTTGGCCCGCGTGCAGTCCAGCACGGGCGAGTTGCGTGACCAGACCGCGTCTCTCGTTGGGTCGCTGGCCTCGGCCAACGTGCGGGGCGCCTGGGGTGAGGTCACGCTGCGCCGGGTGCTGGAGGTGTCGGGGCTGTTGGCTCGATGCGACTTCGACGAGCAGTGGACGGGGGTGACGATGTCCGGTGCGGCGGTGCGGCCCGATGTCGTGGTGCACCTGCCCAGCGAACGACACCTCGCCGTCGACGCGAAGGCACCGATGACCGACTTCCTGGCGGCCCAGGCGGATGGGCTGACGGCGGCCGAACGGGCCAAGTTTTTGCGGGCCCACGCCAGGTCGCTGCGCGGTCACGTCGACGCGTTGGCATCCAAGGGCTACTGGACGGCGTTCGAGGGCTCTCCGGAGATCGTCGTCTGCTTCGTTCCGGGCGAGGCGCTGCTGGCCGCGGCTTTGTCGGCCGACCCGCAGTTGCACGAGCACGCGATGGCCCGCTCGGTCGTGCTCGCCTCACCGGCGACCTTGCTGGCCTTGTTGCGCTCGGTGGCGTTGGCCTGGCGACAGGATGCTCTCGCCGACGGAGCCCGCGAGTTGCTGACGCTCGGCCAGGACCTTTATGCCCGCTTGGGTGCGGTGGGGCGGCATACCGAGGCGTTGGGCGCGAGCCTGCGCAAGTCGGTGGAGGCCTACAACGTCTTTGTCGGGTCGATGGAGAGCCGGGTGCTCGTCACGGCTCGGCGGATGCACGAGTTGGGGCTGGCCAGCGAGTCGGTCAGCGTGCCCTCCCCCGAGCCGGTCGCCGTGGCACCTCGGCCGCTGACGGCTGCCGAGCTCTTGGGCGCGCTGGACGCCGACCTGGAGCGCGGTGGTCTCACCCGCCCGATGTTGGTCGACCACGCCGATTCGGTGGAGCGCCGTGGCCCCGGGTCGATCGAGACTGCAGCCGGCTGACCACTGTCGCCCGGACGAACGGACGCAGAAAGGCTCAGTGCCGACGGGTTAGTGCAGGGGGTCGGGCGTCTGCGGGCTGGAATCGCGCCGGATCGGTGCTGGGTCGCCGCCGGAGCGGGCCTTGAGGTCGCGGCGCAACTCGTTGGGCAGGGCGAAGAGCAGCGACTCCTCGGCCGCGACGACTGACTGGACATCGGCATAGCCGCGCTCGGCGAGGAAAGCCAACACGTCGCGCACGAGGATCTCCGGGACGCTCGCCCCTGAAGTCACTCCGACGGTGGAGACGCCCTCCAGCCAGGCCGGGTCGATCTCAGCGGCGTAGTCGACCAGATGCCCAGCCCTGGCACCGTGCTCCAGCGCGACCTCGACGAGGCGGACCGAGTTCGAGGAGTTGCGTGACCCCACGACGATCATCAGGTCGGCGTCGCGAGCCATCTGCTTGACGGCCAACTGACGGTTCTGGGTGGCATAACAGATGTCGTCGCTCGGCGGGTTCTGCAGCTTGGGGAAGCGCTCGCGCAGCTTGGCCACCGTCTCCAGCGTCTCGTCGACCGACAACGTGGTCTGCGAGAGCCAGACGACCTTCTCGGGGTCGCGGACCGTCACCCCGGCGACGGCATGCGGACCGTCGACGAGCACGATGTGCTCCGGGGCCTCCCCCGACGTGCCGACGACCTCCTCGTGCCCCTCGTGGCCGACGAGCAGGATGTCGAAGTCTTCGTTGGCGAAGCGCACGGCCTCGCGGTGCACCTTGGTGACCAACGGGCAGGTCGCATCGATCGTCTTGAGGGAGCGCGCCGCCGCCTCCTCGTGGACGATCGGCGCCACTCCGTGCGCCGAGAAGATCACCGTGGCGCCCTCAGGCACCTGGTCGGTCTCGTCGACGAACACCGCGCCACGGTCCCGCAACGTCTGCACGACGTGCTTGTTGTGGACGATCTCCTTGCGCACGTAGACCGGCGGCCCATACAGCTCCAGCGCCTTCTCGACCGTGACGACGGCGCGGTCGACGCCCGCGCAATACCCGCGTGGTGCCGCCAACAGGACCCGCTTGGTGGGGCTCGGCGAGGGCGCAGCAGAGGAGGGGTCGGGGGTGGGCGGCATACCGTCAATGCTACGTGCGCATCGAGGGCTCCCGTCCCTGCCGCGGGCCAGGCTCTTTCCCCCCGCACCAACCGTTGCCGGGTCGACCACCACGACAGACCGCGCGCTCGTCGGGAAGGCGGAATACAGTCGCGGTTGTGAGTATGCCTCCCGCCCCCGACCCGCGATCCTCGTCGCGCGCGTCGGGTTCACCGGCGCCCGCGAGCGCGCCCGGCGCCCGGGCCGCGG
>APMI01048047.1_pt1 | contig 14485 bp, 15 predicted proteins | sample 667938 | NCBI WGS metagenome assembly APMI01 (sample SAMN01084076, study PRJNA167559) | wastewater metagenome | biome: Wastewater | place: Denmark: Ejby Moelle, Odense | collected 2011-11-28 | reverse complement strand
TTAAATGGATATGATTATATCTAAAATATTTAAAATCAATCTATTAAAATTTTTTATTCGTATTTAATTTGAACTTTAATTCCGCTATTTCTTTCGCCTGTTTATCTAACTGAAGTTTCATTTCCTGCATGGCTTTTATCATGGGCACCACGAGCTCTGCATATCGTAAGCCATAGGCAGTTTGTTCATTGGTGGGTTTATCTACCCCGCTAAAATTGTAACCGAGGCTCAGGGCGGCAGCTTCCACTTCCTGGGCTAACAGGCCGGTGAAACGAATGTTCTCAAATGCTGACTTTGAAGCTGGGCCCGTAGTGCCCTGAAGTTTCCGGAGGGCTGAAATATCATAGTTGTAAGTTACAGGCCGCAGTTTTTCGATAAAGGATAAACCGGGTACATCTTCCCGGATATTTGTTTTTACCCGGGCATCACTAAAAGTTGTCCAGCCCACCTGTCCGCCGATGCTGGTAATAGCAGTATTGCCCACCCTTACCTGATTGCTGGCGGTGATCACTGTATTTTGGCCGAGCCCGGTAGAATTGCTTACCGAAGTATTGCCGGCAACATCTACTCCCGATCCGATATAGGTATTGCCATTGCCACCGGTTTGACTGAGGCCGGCCTGGTAACCAACAAAAGTATTTTCACCATTTCCTGTATAGGCAAGCCCGGTATTATAGCCGATCATGGTGTTGCGGTTGCTGTTGGTTGCACTGCTTAGGGCATAGTGGCCCACCAGTACATTATAGCTGGCATTGGCACTGCTGAACGCAGCATTGTAACCCACAGCGATATTTTCCTGCCCTGCATTGAGTGCCTGCAGCGCATTATTGCCAATGGCCAATTCTGTACTCGTTAATTTGTTGCTTAACAGGGCACTGGTGCCGATGGCCAGGATATTGGCGCCGGCGATGTTGGCGGTGGCGGCATCTTTACCAACGGCAATATTTTCGGAAGAAAGATTTTGTTTGAGGGCATTGGAACCAACGGCCACATTGCTGATGGCGGTACCGGCAAACTGGAGGGCCTTGCTGCCGATCGCAATATTGTCGTTGCCACTGCTGATGCCGGAAGCTGCTGAATCGCCGATTGCGGTATTGGCACTGCCCGTTGCCAGGCTGGCGAGGCTCCTGTAACCAACTGCGTTATTGCCGCTGCCGCTAAGGCCAAAAGGGAAAGTACCAAAGCCGATAGCGTTATTTCTTGTAGCAGAAGATGGATCAATCAGACCGGAAGGGCTATTATTGGTTCGTATAAGCAGTGCTTTACTATCTGTAGTGCCGATGAAATTGGTAGCCGTGCTGGTGCCGCTGTTACCGGTGGTGGACCAGCCGCTGATGGTTATGTTGAAAGCATTGCTTCTTCTTCGCAATACTCCGTTGCTGTCAACGGTAACTACACTGTCGTCTGCACTACCGGGTTGTAAACCTTCCAGGCGCAGCGGATCTGCCGGTGCTGCAATATGCAGTGTGTGAGTAGGGGAACTGGTGCCGATACCGATATTTTGAGAATAACTGTTGAGGGCACAATAAACAGGAAAGAGGAGGAGGATCTTCTTCATAAGAGGGCGTTGTTAGACTTGTCCTTTCAAAAATAGGGTAAAAGCCGCAAGAATACTAAGTTGCAACATTGATCCGAATACCCCGTTCTGCTTTTCCAGCGTACAGTTTTAAGCCGGCCCCTTTTCGCAGCTCTTTAAATTGCTGATAAAATTTCGACCCGCTATATTTCAACGCAAATACTGTCTTAATTTCGGCAGTATGAGAAAAATGTTGATTTGTTGTATCCTCTTATTTTTTTACAGCCCAGGTTATTGCCAGGGCTGGACGGAGGCGCAGCTTGAGGAAGCCAACACCGCAGCAGATGCCGAATACCTGAGCAGCCAGGAAAAGCAGTTGGTTCAATATATTAATCTTTGCCGCCTGTATCCAAAGCAGTTTGCTGCCAATGAAGTAAGGGCTTATACCGGTATACCCGGTGTGAAGGACCGTAACCTGGCTAAGTACAAAGCGGGCTTAATTAAAGATCTTGCTTCGAGACAGCCCTGTGAGGCACTGGAATTTGATGAGACACTTTATGACGATGCACATTGCTATGCCACGGAACTGTCTGTTCACAAACGCAGCGCCCACCAGCGGATCGATTGTGAAAAGAGCAATTATGCGGAATGCCTGTTCTTTGGTTCTGACAGGGGCAGGTTTATTGCGCTGGAATGGTTAATCGACAGTGGTGTTGCAAGGCTCGGCCACCGGAAGAACTGCCTGAATCCTGGGTATTCAAAAACAGGGGTACATATCAGCACACATTTTCAGTATGGACATTGTGCCGTGGGCGAGTTTTCTGAATAGCACCGGCACAGAAACCAGTGAGGAGATTGATTTTATGATAAAAAAAATGACTCCTATTACAGGCGCAGCGGCCTGGTTCAACAACTGAAGATTATCATTTATGCAATTGTGAAAAAATGATTTGAATTTGTAAATAATAATATTAACTTTGACGCATATCAACATTCATGTTGGTTGTTTTAAGGGTTAAAGAAATAATCCTCCTGATTCCTCAGGAGGGTTTTTATTTTAAAGAGGCCGCAGCTAATAACTATATTTATCTTCTCAAATAAAATGTATGCTCACCAACAATGATATACTTAAAAAATTAAGGGTTGCCCTGTCTTTGCGGAACGACGATATCATCGAGATATTAAAGCTGGTAGATTTCGAGATCAGCAAAGGTGCACTGGGTGATTTTTTTCGAAATGAAGACCACCCAGGCTATGTAGAAGCCGGCGACCAGGTATTGCGTAATTTTTTGAACGGGCTGATCATTTACAAAAGGGGCCCTGCTCCAGAACCCAAAACCGGTACCGATCAACCGGTGAAATAACCCGCCTGTTTACCTTTTTCTTTGTTTAAAGAATGCTGCTCCTGCAAATCATACCATTTGTTGTTATAATTTGTTTTGTATTTTTTGCTGCCCGTTATTTTATCCTTAATAGTTTACGCAACAGGCTGCAAAGGAAACAAGCCTTTCGGTCGGTGATCCTGCTGTTGTATTTTTTGCCGGTTTTCCTGCAGGGGCTTTTTTTGTTTTGCTTTGCACTGGAATACTTTTATGTTTTAACGGCCAATTTTTATTTTTTATTCAATTCTATAGTATTTAAACATAACCCAGGCGGTCCTTCGTATTTACCCGGGTTTCGGTGTGTGCCTGTGACAGTGATCACGGCGATGCTGTTGGCCGTTAATACCTGGCTGGCGGGTATTTCTGCAAACCTGAAAACCACTGCCGCCGACCTGGCTTATAAATTTGTTTATACTGTATACGCAGCATTGATGGTCTTCCTAACCCTGTCAAACGCTGTTCCTCTTTTAAGTATGAGCATCACCGGGAAGGAACTCTTTTTTTATAACAATGGCTTCATCACCGGGGCCGGTTTGATCGCCTGGGTCATTTTATTGTTCCTCTCTTTTCGCCGGCACTCCGGCTTTAAGCTGGCCAGTTACAGTGTGCTGGCGGCCCGGGTTGCTGCCTGCTGGATCGCTGCCTGTTTTCTTCTTGCCTTGCTGCTGTTTTTGCTGTATGTTTTATTAAAAGTGATCTTTTAAATTTAAAAGATGAATGGTTGATTGGCAGAAAACTCTGGCCTGACCGGCATGATAAGTTAGACATTTACTCTATCTTGCTGCCTTCTTTAAACACTTGCAACAACTCGTGATAATGAAAAGATTTATTTTGTTTTTTGGTTTCTTATGTATCCTTGCATTTTCAAAATCTCAAAACTACCAGTCAAGAGTAACTGAAGATAGTTCTAAAAGAGTAGGCATCAATACCACCACACCAACGGCCACGCTTCATATCCAGGGAGATTTAAAGGTATCTGCATTACCAGGGGGAGCTGGTAAAAGTGCTTTACGGTATGATTCGGCAACCGGTATCATAAGTTCGTTTGATACCACCATCATTCCAGGCTTCGTACCCAAAGCGCATTATATTGTCGTAACGGGTCAGTCGAACGCAAATAATAATGATGCTACACCCGGTAACTGGCATTACGACACCACAGCGCAAATAAAATCATGGAATGGGAATGCATTTGTAACTGCCAACCCCGCTATCAATAATATTGCCTTTGATGATATCATCACCGCAGAAAGAAATCATCTTGGATTGTCTTTCGCAAAACAACTCCTGGTCGATCATCCTTATGATACCGTTTATATTCTTAACTCATCAAAAGGCTCGCAGGGATCCTGGTTGTGGACGCCCAAAACCACCGGTAATGGAGAGCAGGCTACCAGTAATATCCAGTTAACAACACTTTTCACAAAACTAAATGCGACACCAGCAAGTTTTAAGGCCGATGTATTGATATGGCAACAGGGTGAAAATGATGATACCGGCGGTAACATTCCTTATTGGCTTGATAACACAATTGAATTCAGGGATACTTGCGCCAGGTCAGCAAAATTCAACTCCAATTTTACAATGCTGGTAAACTATCCCGTGTATGCCAAAGGATTTGGATTATACGATTCGCTGGCAAAATGTGTGGATTCAATAATCTATGCGAAAAAAGATCTGGCAAACCGTAAGATACTGGGTGTAGGGTACGACTTCCCGAATAACTTCAATGATACATCGCATTTTACGAACGGATCAATCGAACAGATAGGCGCTATTGATTATCACGCTTATAAAAGTGGTATTAGTTACCGGAATATCCCAGGCGACAGTTCGATAATAAAAAAAGGAACTACGTATAAATATTTAAATGAAAAATTAGTACTGAATGGTTCCGCATTAAACGCAGTGGGCTTTCCGGTTGAAATACAGCAAAACGGAAGTGCTAATCTCTTGAGTGTAGGCAGAACAGATAATGGAAGTATCGGCAGGCAGCAAACGCTCCGGATTTTTGCAAACAATTCTGCATATGGCGGATTTTATCTTGCACATTATTCGGAAAACAGTGCCGGGCAGCTCAGTTTGAAAAATGCCCTGATCTATACAGATTCGTCCATTGTATATTCCGATTCAACACTTATACCGAAGGGATTTCTTTTAAGTGCCAATACAGTGCAAATTTCAAATCCATTAACGCTTTCGGCGGTCTTAAATTCCAACAGTGATATAAGGACCTCCGGTACGGCCGTATTCAGGAATGCGCTTGCCACGGCCGAAGCGGTAAATATTGGTACCACGGCCGGATCCCCTGGGAATTTCGGGGGAATAAAATTTACGATTGGCAGCGGCCAGAATGGTTCGCCGGCAGCTGCGGTGAGGGCTTACCACAATGGAACCGGTGGTGCCCTGGCATTGTGTTACAGTCCTACATTTTCAACGCTTGTACAAGGACTGTGGATCAACAATGATGGTAACATCGCAATCGGATCATCCACACTGCCTACGGCCAGGTTACATCTGCCTGCCGGAGCGGCGGCGGTAGGCACTGCGCCAATGAAGTTTACTGCCGGCACTGTAACGAACCTGCCGGAAAACGGTGCTGTTGAATATGATGGCGTAGATTATTATGTTACTTCGGGTGGTGTAAGATTTAAGTTACAAAAGATTACAGCCGTTCCTGCTACGGCAACTTCGCCGGGTGTTGCCGGTTCCATAGCTTATGATGCGTCCTTTCTTTATGTTTGTGTTGCGGCGAATACCTGGGTAAGAGCCAGTCTCTCTTCCTGGTAGAAGATTATTTTTTTGTAAGAATTTTGTGACATCCCCTAATTTTCAAAACTGGATTCCCCATCCTGTAGAATTTACTCTACTTTTTTTATGCGTAGTGAATGAATTACAAATGGCACTTCTATTGCCATATGCCTGTGTGAAAATGTCAGCATACCAAACCATCATTCATTTTTGAAAAAGGATCCGCATGAAATATTTTAAAAAGCTCTTCGACCGCTTTTCTTCTGCCATTACCCGGATCACCGGATCGCCGGCAGCATTTATTACTGCCATCAGTATCGTATTGATCTGGGGCATTACGGGCCCTATCTTTAACTACTCGGATACCTGGCAACTGGTGATCAATACCGGTACCACCATCATTACTTTTTTAATGGTATTTGTGATACAGCAATCGCAGAATAAGGACACCATGGCCATCCATCTCAAACTGAATGAGCTCATCGCTTCGAGTGAAAAAGCCAGCAACAGGCTGGTGGATATTGAAGACCTTACAGAAGATGAGCTGCTGGTACTTAAGAAATTTTATGTGAAATTATCTGACCTGGCGGAAACTGAAGATGACCTCCATATCAGTCATTCTGTGGATGAAGCAGAAACAATTCATGAAGAAAAAGCCTCCAATAAAAAAAAGCCATCAACCACCAAAAAATAAAGTGTTATGAGAAAACAATCAGCCAGTTTATGGATCACCCTTTTTGCATTTATGGTGAGTTTATCAAGTTGTGAAGTGATCACGGGAATTTTTAAAGCCGGTGTTTGGGTGGGAGTACTTGTAGTGGTTGGCATCCTGGCACTGATAGTGTTTGTCATCAGCAGAATGGGTAAAAAATAATAACCCTCTCTTTACCAGCTTCCGCTGGCACCGCCGCCATCACTGCTACCGCCACCAAAGGACCCGGTGTCAGCAGCGGAAGAGCTATCGTTTCCTGATGAAGCAGTATCGTTGCTGTTAGTAGAAAAACTGCTACCGTAGTCATTGTTTCGATGATGAATATGGTCATCCACAAACCAGTAATGCCACCAGCTTCTGCTGGTATGATAAGGATCGCAGCCGTAGGTAGTACCATAACCGGTAGTGCAGGAATTGTGGTTGCCTGAAAAAGCGGTTCCGGCCATGATGAGCAGGATGAGTGCAATGACGAGACCGATACTGATATTCACTGGATCAATGCTTTTACCCTGGCTGGCATCGTAGGTATAAGAACTGGTATTGACCGGTGATTCAACTTCGGAGGTTGTTTGTTTGACAAAGTCCCCCCTGCCAAGTGCATTTGTAACAGCATCAATCCCATTATTTAATCCCGTGTAGTAATCGTTGTTTTTAAAAGAGGGAATAAGGTCTTCGCTGATAATGCGCCGGCAATCTTCATCAGTAAGGATACTATCTATGCCTTTGCCTGTGGCGATACGCACCTGTCTTTCTTCCCGGGCTACAAATATCAATACCCCATTGTTCTGCTCTTTTTGCCCGATCTTCCATTTATTGAAATAGCCAAGGGCGGCGTCTTCGATGGAATAACGCCGGTTAAGTGTTGCGTCGAACAGGTTGTTCTGTGTAATGATCACGAGTACATTCCCGGTGCTGTCTTTGAAATGCCGGATCTTTTTGGCAAGTAGATCCTGTTGCTTTACAGATAGCAGTAAGGCATAGTCATTTACCGGGCTGTATATTGAAGGAGCGCTTTTATAAAAACTGTTCTTCCGCTGCTGCGCAGGCAGCAGCGAAAATGGAAGCAATAAGAGCAGCAGCAGTGCGTATTTCATGATGCCTGGTTAAAGAAAGTTGCAACCTGCATTAATGATCACCAGTGTGCAAAATCATTTTCAAAATTACCTTTGATCCTTTCCAGGGACGGGTTGAAATAGCCGAATTTCAAATCGGGAAATTCTTCCCGGATCAGTTCCATCATCTGCTTCAGCCCCATGCATTCGCCGGTTTCAGTAACACCTGTTTTACCAAGGTACCAGTCTGGATCGATATTAAAATTGCGCCACTGTATCATACAAAGGTCTGTGTCTTTGATCAGTTTCCGCAGCGCTTCATATTCTTCCACGCTGTCCGTCATCCCCGGGAATACAAAATAATTGATGCTCGTCCATCCGCCATAACTGCGTACGATCTTCAGGCTTTCGAGCAGGTCTTCAAACACATAATTATTGGGGCGGTAATATGGCGTATAGATCTTTTCCCTGGCACTGTTGGTGCTTACCCGGATGCTGTTGAGACCGGCTTCGCACAATGCTTTCACCGCATCCGGCTTGCTGCCATTGGTGTTGATATTGATGCTGCCACGGGAAGTGTGTTTTCTTATCTCTACAATGCTGTCACGGATGGTTTCCCACATCAGGAGTGGTTCACCTTCGCAACCCTGTCCGAAACTAATGATGGGGAAGGGGGCAGTTTCGAGATGCGGCACGGTAAACTCCACGATCTCTTCCGGGGTAGGCTTAAAGGTTAGCCTGTCCTGTGTACTTACAATCGTTTCCTGTTCCGGTTGAAAACTAATACAACCAATGCAGTTGGCATTGCATGCCGGGGAGGAAGGCACCGGGCATTCCCAGCGGCCGAGGGAAAGGTTTTTCGCAGCCGGGCAATGATAGGCATTGCAGCAATTGTTCATCAGGTGCTGCACCAGCCTGTTATGCGGATAAGCTTTTAGTAAATGATCAGCACCGGTAGCGATGGCCTCATCATCATAGCCGGCACATTCCTGGCGAATGTCTTGTTCAATACGAACTGCAGGCACATAAAATTTATCATCGAGCCAACCGGCGGCAGTATAACAAAACAACGGCAGTGTAGGAGCATCGGGCGCTGTTTCATAAGCGGCCATGTACAAGCCCGTGTGCGCAGGAGGAATAAATGCAGCTACTGCCCAGCCTTTTTCGCACAGGCGCATTTCTCCGGTTTCCACGTCAATGCCAATACCACGCCTGCCGGGGAGTTCATAAAGATTGCCGCCTTCAGGCAACCCGATCCATTCGTCTCCCGGTATGGGCAGCGCATCCCAGCCGCTCCGGCCGGTTACGTACAGGGAAGTATCTTCGAAAATATTACCGTTACCGTCAGAATACAATATAAAAGGACTCATTGCTAAATGCTAATTGATAATTGAAAATTGAGCATTCAAGCTGAAGTCCTGAGCAGGTCTCCGAGATGGTACTTTTTAAAACCACCCGGGAACAGTCAATCTATCAGCATTGTTCTCTCCCTGCAAAAATCGTTTATTTGCTCCAGTTCCTCAATTTTTAAATTGTTCCTGAGTGTAAACTGTACTTTTTCGTCCCGGACGGTTTCGATGATGATGGAGTTGAAGCCGGCCACTACTTTTTTAATGTGCAGCCAGCGGATCTCGGCATTGGCAATAAAATGAGGCACGGTAATGCCGTTGGATTTTATCTCGATGGCTTCAGAAATGGAAATGCGCCATTCCCGGTAGCAGATAAAAAAATATACAGCGGCAAGCAGTGCATGAACAATTCCGAGCCAGGGATGCCCTTCGCTGGTGAGGGTGAGCCAAACACCGGAAAAAGTTAATGCTTCGATTAGCCGGAAAAGCACGCCCACTTTAGGTGCTGCGGACAAAGTGCCTGCGCCAAAAAACACCAGTATCAAAATATCAATGGCAATAATGAGCTGCGTATAGCAGATCAGGCTGCTGCCTTCATGCGCTGATAGCTGGTGTACTGCATTCAGTGCAATGAATCCGGCGGCAACAAAATGAAGCAACCGGCCTGCATTCTTTAATAGTTCAAAAGAGGGATGAACGATGGAGAGGGAATAGTTGGCAGCCATAGTGTTGGTTTTGGGCTGAGATGCCGGCATGCAGATATTCCATAAAAAGATCAGGTGGTTATTTTTTGAGCACAGTAGGCATTGAATTGTTGTTCATCTACGGGCGCCTGCTTATCCAGTTCCAGTTGCAATACTTTGTTGTTCTTAAAATCGAGGGTAAGCAGGTTGTCTTTTAAAATGATGTTGTTAAAGCTGCTCCAGTCGTGGGTTTTGTTGTGAAAGGTCTTTTTGATCCGTACATATTTCTCAGCAATTTCTACTGCAGGCTGTATGTAAGAGAACCTGATCACGAAGGCGATGGTGAGTAAAATGAGGGCGGTAAACACTTCGTGTTTGGCGATCACGGTGAGGATGGCTACCAGCAACACCAGCAGGAGTGAATCCATTCTTTTTTTTACCAGCAGCCATTGCAGGAAAATGCCAATGATCAGCAGGGCGATGGCAACCGTAATGCTTACTGCAAAATTGTGTTCGTTGCGGGTGGCGACGGTTACAAAAACAGCGGCACCGGTGAGGGCCCTGATGGAAGGAACATCAATATCGCTGGCGTCTGCCTTAATTTTGATGAGAAACATCTGCCAGCTTTTTTTGCGATGCTGCAGGATTGGCTGCCACCAGCATACTACAGAGTTTAAAAAGGCATCTTGCTCCAACGTTTTCATCCCATTCATCCTGGCTTACGCCTACTTCGTTGAGATCGAAACCCACCAGCTGACGGCCGCTTTGCAGCACTTTTTTAAAGAGGTAAAATACCTGCTCGGTTTCAAAACCGCCCTGTACGGGTGTGCCGGTATGCGGACAAAGTTTTGGATCCAGTCCGTCAATATCAAAACTGATGAATACTTTTTGAGGGAGGTTGCTCACAATATCATCGGCGATCGCCTGCCAGGTAACGCCTTCAAACTGGCGCTCTTTAATGTTCTTATCAAAAAAAGTGGCGATGCGGTCTTTGTTGGCTTCAATGTAATCCCATTCTTCTTCGCAATAATCACGGATACCAACCTGTACGAGTTTTTTTAACTGCGGGATCTCTTCCAGTGCATTATACATCACAGAAGCGTGAGAATATTTAAAGTTCTCATAGGCTACCCTCAAATCACAGTGGGCATCGATCTGCAAAATGCCAAAATCGCCATGTTTTTCTGCGATGGCTTTAAAATAACCAAGTGGCGTGCTGTGGTCGCCGCCCAGTAAGGCTACCAGTTTGCCCGCTTCCAGCAGGTCTTTTGTTTGTTCGTACACCCATTCATTCAGGAAATTTCCGCCGGCATTTACTTCCTTCAGGGTTTTGCACATAAACTTATTGTCGTTCACATCTTCACCTTCGGCGATATAATTAATATAGAGTTCGGCTTCTTTGCGGAGGTAGTCGCTTTTCATCAGCACTTTTTTGTTGCATTCCCTCATAAAAAAACCTTCTTTCCAGGCATCTTTATATTCCGGGTCAAACAGGTCAACCTGCAGGCTGGCTTTAAAAACATGCTCCGGGGCCCTTGCTGTGCCTGCGGTATAGCTTACCGTAACTTCCCAGGGAACGGGCAAAATTACCAGGCGTGCATCCTCTTCTGTAGAGGGCAAACCGAAGATATTGTTGTTGGGATTGCCTACGGAATTGGGATCAAATGTTGAGAGGTCGGTCATTTTATTTACTTGATGGTAAAAAATGCTGCTTTCCCTTTTTTGAAAAAGCGGACGCAAAGATACATTGTTGCAGCACATGGGAGCGGTGATTTTTTTAATACTTACCCACAATCAAAAGGATTAACGGGGCTTTAAGCAGCCGGTTGCGAAAAGTCATGTTTTAAACTGAACGTTATCAGCCATGATACGCCATAAAGCAGCGTATTTTGCATTTTGCGGAACATGTTTCAATACCGGCTGTTGTACCACATGTTTAAATTAAACAAATACCATTATCACCGGTTGAATTGTGCTAAATTTGCACGGCAAAAAACAAGTTATGAAAAGAACCCATATCGTATTGCTGGTAGCCATCGCATTTGCCATCGGGGCATTGCTGATGCTGTCTGCTGATTTTTCCACCTATGATACCATCAATTCTGCAAAGCAAAAGCAGGGTAAGTTTGTGCACCTGATCGCAAAACTGGATAAATCAGTTCCGCTCGAATATGATCCGGCCAATAACCCGAACTATCTTTCCTTTATAGCCATCGACAGCCTCGGTGGAAGAACCAAAGTAGTGTACCACAATACCAAACCGGCAGAACTGGAACACAGCGAACGGGTAGTGCTGAAAGGTAAAATGCAGGGCGATGTATTTGAATGTAAAGACATCCTGTTGAAATGCCCGAGCAAGTATAAGGACGATAAGAAAGAACTGGAGAAAACGGTGAGTAGCCAGTAGGAGGTAGTAAGTAGTGAGTAATAGGTGATGAGTTGGGCTTAACTGATAACCGGTCACTGATCACTGCGTTCAGGTCAACAATTTTCAATTATCAATTTCAATTTTTCTAAATGCAATTTGAAGGCGAACATTTACTGCCCGGCCAGTTAGGCCATTTTTTTGTTTTACTGGCGTTTACCTGTTCCCTGCTTTCCACCATTGCGTACTGCGTGGCTTCTTTTAAAAAAGACCTGCCCGATAAACTCTCCTGGACCAGGTATGCGAGGGTTAGTTTTTATATGCAGACCGTTGCCGTGCTGACCGTTTTTGCGATCATTTTTTATATCTGTTCCAATCATTACATCGAATATCTTTTTGCTTACAAGCATACTTCCAAAGAACTGGAGTTTAAATTTTTGCTGGCCTGTATCTGGGAAGACCAGGGCGGTAGTTTTTTATTGTGGTCTATCTGGCATTGTGTGCTGGGGTTGCTGCTGATCGCCAAAAGCAAGGAATGGGAAGCGCCGGTAATGACCACCGTAAGTGCTGCGCAGGTGTTTTTGGCCATGATGATCATGGGGGTTTATTTCGGGAGCATGAAGATCGGGAACAGCCCTTTTGTGCTAACAAGGAATGAGATCAATGGTCCCATCTTTGGTATGGCCAATTATCTCAGCATGATAAAAGATGGCGTTGGCCTGAATGTATTGCTGCGTAATTACTGGATGGTGATACACCCGCCGGTATTGTTCCTTGGCTTTGCATCTACCATTGTTCCATTTGCCTATGCATATGCAGGTTTACAAACCAGACGTTTTGGCGATTGGGTAAAACCGGCGCTGCCTTATGCGCTGTTCAGCGGATGTGTTTTGGGCGTGGGCATCATGATGGGAGGCAAATGGGCCTATGAATCATTATCGTTCGGTGGCTATTGGGCATGGGATCCCGTAGAAAATGCCTCGCTGGTGCCATGGCTTATCATGGTTGCGGGGCTGCATACAATGGTGATCTATAAAGCCACCAGCCACTCTTTACGCATCAGCTATGTTTTTGTGATCCTGAGCTTTTTATTCGTATTGTATTCCACCTTTCTTACAAGAACGGGTATACTGGGAGATACATCGGTGCATGCTTTTACAGAAGCAGGCAAGGCGATGAATATCCTCATCTTATCATTTTTATTGTTCTTTACCCTTGGGTCTTTTGTACTGCTGATCGTTCATTTTAAACGTATCCCTGCTGTTGTAAAAGAAGAGAGTACCAATTCAAGGGAGTTCTGGATGTTCATTGGTTCGCTGGTGGTTTTTTTATCCAGCCTTTTTATCATCGGCAAAACATCTGCACCGGTTATCAACTCTATATTCAACACAAAGTTTGCACCTGCAGAAGACATTGAGTTCTCTTACAATAAAGTGATGGTCCTCGTTGCCGTGATCATTGGTATCCTCACTGCTATCACACAATATTTCAGGTACAGGCATACCGCCGGAAAGGAATTCTTTAAAAAGATGTCGGTGCCTACGGTGATTGCGGCAGTGATCACTGCATTGCTGGCCATTTTTTATCCTGTTACCTATACTAAGAACGGTGCAGGATTTTTAGGTGCCCTCTACATCGCTTTGTTTGCCGCTATCTATTCGGTGGTGGCCAATGCAGGATATATCCGTTCAGGTCTCAACGGGAAAATGAAGGCCGCCGGCGGTTCCATAGCGCATTTGGGTTTCGGGTTAATGATCGCCGGTATGATCATTTCCGCCGGAAATAAAAAAGTGATCAGCGAAGAAAAGTACAAGGCTTTTGCGTTGCCCGTTGGCATTGATCCGCTTACCAAACAACAGGATATCGCTGCAGAAAATATCAATCTCATCCGCCAGGTGCCCACCCGGATGGCAGATTACGAAGTCACCTACCTGAATGACAGCTCCGGCCATGAGGAAGGCAGAAACTTCTATCACCTGTTATTTGAGCGGAAAGATATTGTAACCAAAAATGTATCTGAAGCATTTGTACTGAGCCCGGATGTGTACCTGATGAAGAACAATAACATGAGCAGTAACCCGGATACCAAGCGGTATCTTACGCATGATGTGTTCACGTATATTTCTTATGTGCTGAATCCTGAAAAAAATGTTGATACCGCACAGTTCAAACTGCACGAAGTAAAAGAGGGGGATACCATCTTCTATTCAAAGGGTTTCATGGTATTTAATAAAGCGGTGAAAAACCCGGAGAATAACAAATTCAACTTTCATCCAACCGGCCCTAATGTGATCGCAGAGATCAATATTACTTCGAAAGACAGTATGCATTACACGGCTGCACCCATGATATTGGTAGACAGTCTTGGAATACAGCAACTGGATGATACAGTGTATGCACAAAACCTGTATGTGAAATTTGCAGGTGTAGTGCCCAACCAGGACAAGATCATTATCGGTGTAAAAGAATCTGATTCGATGATTGATTTTGTTACGCTGAAAGCATACATATTCCCTTACATCAACCTGGTGTGGGTAGGCCTTATCGTTATGGCATGCGGCTTTACCATCAGCATGGCCAACAGGGCCAGGTTCTCTTCTTTACTAAGCTGGATCGTACTTACAGGATTACTCGTAGGCCTCGTGTACATGTTTATGATCGCCTCCAACTAAATA
>APMI01004331.1_pt1 | contig 14485 bp, 12 predicted proteins | sample 667938 | NCBI WGS metagenome assembly APMI01 (sample SAMN01084076, study PRJNA167559) | wastewater metagenome | biome: Wastewater | place: Denmark: Ejby Moelle, Odense | collected 2011-11-28 | reverse complement strand
TGGTAGACATCCCCTTGACGCCCACCCTTGCGAGGGACCGGGAAGTGACCCCCAGGATTTCCTGCCGGACGACAGGGCCTGGGGGTCGCGCCCACCCCGGGACTCGGCGACGTGACCGCGGCCCTGCCCATCTCCGTGCCACCGCGACCCGACGAGTCCGTCGAGTCCTGGCTCGAGCACCTGGCCGACGCCAACGGCCTCACCACTGCCCAGCTCCTCGCGACCATCCGCCGCACCGGAGCCACCACGCGCTACCTCACCCTCGCACCCTCCCCCGAGACCATCGCGAGACTCGCAGCCCTCGCCCGCGTCGACGAGAAGGACGTGTATGCCGCCACCCTCGCCTCCTTCGACGGCACCGCGCTCGACCTCACCGGCCTCGACCCCATGGACCGGTACTCCTACCGACAGATCGCCGCCCGCGGCTGGACACCCGCCCACGTCACCCAGATCTGCCCCGCCTGCCTCGCCAACACCGGCACCTGGAAGACCACGTGGCGACTCCTCCTCGTCACCGCCTGCACGGACCACGGCCTCGTCCTGGTCGCCGAATGTCCGGCGTGCGAACGGCCGTTCCGCGACCAACGCCACTCCCACCTGCGCCGCGTCGGCGCCGCCACGGTGTGCGGGAACCCGCTCGGCCAGGGACCGCTCAAGCAGTGCCAACACGACCTCACCACCCTCCCTCGGCGGCCGGCCTCGCCGACCGCCCTGACGACCGCAGCACGGATCAACGCCGCCCTCATGGGTGAGCACGTCATGGTGCTCGGACAGAAGGCCGAGTCCGCGGCATACCTGGCCGACCTGAGGCACCTGACCACGCTCCTCCTTCACTTGGCCGGACAACCCGGAGCCGACAGCCTCGCGTCATGGGTGGCCGACCTCGCGCTCGTCGCCGCAGAGCGCACCGCGACCCGCGGACCACGCTGGGGCATGCGCCCACCCGACGACCCCGCCCTGCGTGGCCAAGCGTTAGTAACCGCGGACGCGATCCTGGCCGCCGACAATCGCGACACCGCAGCCACACTCCTGACGCCGTGGACCGAGCTCACCCCGACGACGAACGACGGGCCGCTCGGCTGGCTGGCCGATCGCACCGTCATGACTCCCACCCTGACCCGCTTGGTTATGGCCGCCCGCGCCCCGCACCGGCGCCTGTCCCACCACCTCGACACCCCCAGACCCGACGGAGCGCATATGCCGATCAACCTGTCCGTCATCCCCCAGGTCATCCCGCACGAGCAGTACCTCGAGCACCTCGCCGGCGCCTTCGACTCCGGCGAAGCGACTGTCCGCCTCTTCGCCTCTCTGTCTCTGGCGCGGCTCCACCCGTACATCACGTCCTGGGCCGCCGCTGCCGAGGCCCTTGGCATACCCGGCCCGATGGGAGTGCGCTGCGCCCGTGCCTGCTCGGCGACCATGCTTGTTCCCGCCGACGAATGGGAGCGTCGGATCTGGCGCGCCGTCGAGGAGTCACCGCGGAGGGACTACCGGGCTCTCGAGGTCAAGATCCGCCACCGTCTCGGGATGAGCCGCTGGTTCGACGAATGGGCACGCCGCCACCGGCCCGGCACCCGTCACGGCAGCTACGACCTCGGCCTGACCTGGCAATGGGTCCACGTCGCCCGCGCCCACCTCAATCTCTCACCGGTGTGGCGAGGAAGGCATCCAACGGCGAAGGATCGCGCCCGCTATCGGACGTTCGAGGCCTCCCTTGACGACAAGCAGCAGCTCGAGCTCGCCTACGCCCTCCACAAACGCGCATGATGCACTGCCACGATCAGGCGGCTGGAGGCATCCATCCAAGGCACCTGCGCCATGGACAGGTGACACAACGCTGATCGAGGACCTCCTCTTGACTAGCCGCTGGCTAGACATCGCCCCGCTGAGGAAGCACCGACGCTGCTTCGCGGCTGCCCATGGGCTGGGAAGGTCCTGTCACGCGCAGGTCCCCAGACTTGACGGTCCCAGTCCGGTGGGTTACGCTCGCCGACTTTGCTCCTCCCGTGCGGGTCGCTGGGCCGCACGCTTTGGGGACAAGACGGTGGATGAATTTTCCGCGCTCAGATCCCTTACCTCACCACGCCACGGAAGGAATCCTCATGGCTGTCACCCCTGTCGCCCAGCTTCCCCGCGACTCCTTCGTCGCCGTGATCGTCAATCGAGCACTCGCCGTCCTTCGGGACGCGGACTTCCAACGCACCCTCCGTCAGGAGGGCGGCCGCTTCCTCATGTCCGTATCGGCCGAGGCTCGGGCGGCCTGGGCGCGAACGGCCGGACAGTAGATCAACCACCTCAGTCCGGTAGACGGCGAGTTCCCTCTAACGCTGGAAACGTTCCACACGGGCTTCGAGCGGCCCGCCGCTCACGAAGACATCCATCCGCTCTCATAGGATTCAGGCGACGGAAGAAGGGAGACCCAGTGCTGAGTGACCGAGAGCTCCTCGCGCGGCTCAACGCGGGGCCGCGATTCCTACTCCTTGGCCAAGGTCTGACTCGACAGCCGCTCGCAACGACGAACCTAGACGACTCGTGGTTCTTCCCGGAAGAGCTAGCGCCGGAGTCAAATTCTGGACTCATGGCGGGGGCCGGACCCGACCTGACGTCGTATGACCTGTCGATGGGGATGCTTGAGTGCCCGCCGGCATTCGCTCACGTGGCGTCGGTGCCTTGGAACACCGTCTTGACGACCCGCATCGATGGCTCACTCAGCCGGTGGCTGGAGGCCGAATGGCGACGAGTGATCGCCACAGCCTCCAACGAAACACGCAATTCAAGGTCAACCACTGAACTACAGGTGCGCCACCTGTTCGGTGGACTAAATCTTCCCGTCGACGAGCAGCCGCCAATCGACGAAATCGGCTGGATCGACTGGCAGCGAAGCGCCTCCGACACGCTGGCTTCGCTCGCCAGCCTTATCACACCCAAGGGCGTCGTCCTCGTTGAGGACTGGTCACCCCGCGATTGGCTGTCGGCCAAAGACCTTTACAACTTCGCCAGTCGGCTCGGGCCAGGCCAGGTCCACCTCTTCTCGGTCGACACCGAAACAGAAGCAGATCCCCTGGTTGCCACGGCGGTCCAGAGGGGCGCGATAGCCACCCACGGGGAGACCCTTTCCGAGTTTCTTGAGGCAGCGGGCCAGTCGGGTCAGCTTCGAGACAGCGCAACTGCCGCCGCCGGCGGATCTCGCTTCATTCCCGCTGGAACAGGTTTCGTGCCAGTGGACGTCGCCACGTGGAACCGAATAGTCGGCACGGCACGGCCAGTGGACCTTGAAGTGCTGGAGCCATTTGCTCATGCCTCCGAGGCCCTGACGTACCAGCGGTTCCGGACCTTCCTTGGGTCTTCGGAAGGTGCCCCGCCGTGGCGTGCGATAGCCACTGGTATGAAGCTCCCCAGAACGTACGAAGCCAGACTGCTCAAGATCGTTGAGACCGCTCTGGATGAGCCCGACGAGGGAATCCCGATCATCCTCCAAGGACAGACGGCTACCGGCAAGAGCCTGGCCCTCGTCTGGCTGGCTCAAGCACTCGCCAGTTCCGGCAAGGTCGCGGTGCTTCATCAGTCGAGGCGTCGCGATCGGCCAATAGCCTCAGAGGTCGAGGCCTACAGCATCTGGGCAGAGGGAGTAGCGGGTCTCAAGACCATCTTGATTTGGGACGGGATGGTGGACTCCGACGACTACTTCGCCCTCCACCGACAGCTAAGGGCTCGCGGGCAACGCGTGCTCATCGTGGGAACCACGTACCTGAACGTGTCGCCGGCCACCGACCGCGTCGTGACCGCGCCGATCCACCTGGACAAGACGGAAGCAGACGCCTACGGTCCGTGGCTGCGGTCATACGGCATCGAACTTCCATTCCTGGGAGCTCAGGCCGATACCTCCATCCTGGCAATGCTCTACCGCGCCATACCCGAGACCGAATCCGGCCTTCGCCGAGGACTTGCACTCGAGATGCGGGCGGCGGAATCCGGCATGGAGTCGCTCTCGCGGGAACGCAAGGAACAGGAACCGGAAGCTCGTTTGACCGCCGTTGCTGCAGCCCTGCTTGCCGCTGGCCTGCGCATCCAAACACTCGCACCGTCGGACCACGCGCCTGAAGATCTGCCAGGGCTCGCATTCGCCGATCGGAGCACCACTGAGCAGCTCAGCGCGATGCTGCTCACAGCTGGCCGTCGTGGCCTCAACGTGCCGCTTGAACTCGCACTACGTGGCGTTGGACGCTCGGGTTCGGCCGCCATTGTCGATTTCATCCGCCACTTCGACATCTTCCGGTGGACCGAGGACGTCAACGGGAACCAGTTTCTGGGCGTCCGCACACGTCTGGAGGCCGAACTTCTCGCCAGAGACAGTCTCACTGATCTTGCTGAGATTGATGTCGTAACCTCCTTCATTCACTACGTGCGTCCGCAGTTCAACGGGCGCACCGGCGGCGACGAAGTCCAGTTCATCGTCGACCTCATGGATCAGATCGGGCCGCAAAGCACCGAACAGGGACGGTACAGCCGCTGGTACGGCGACTTGGCAGACGCCTTCGCTGAGCAGCGCGGACAAAGCGGCGCCTTCCATCCTCGACTCGTCTTGTTGGAAGCGAACTTGGTGCGCGAGTTCGTCAAACGGGCACAACGCAGCAATGAACTCACGCGGGATGAGAGACTCGCCCGCCTTCGCGGCTCCGAGGAACTACTTCAGAGAACTCTGGAGGAAGGGGACACGTCACCGCGCGCGCGGCTCAACCTCTACGTGGAGCTGGCCGCTTCACTCGGGTCTCAAGCGTATGAACTTGTCGCTGCCGATGGTGCTTCGTCGGCCGATGTCATCGCGCCAATCCTTGATCGACTGGTGAATGCTGTCATGCGAGCGCGTGCTGCGGATCCCGAGAACATCTACCCCGTGGATGTCCTCGCCTGGGCCGCCAAGGATGCTGTTTCATCTGGAGGGATGACACCGCAAGCAAGGGTCAGTCTCCTTGCCGATGCCAAGGCATCACTCGATTCGATCGACCCCGCAGACCTAGCTCCTGGTCAACTCGCCAAGTACAACCAGCGACAAGCCGACATCGCCGCGCTACTCGGGGACAAGGATCTGGAAAACAGCTACCTGCGAGAGCTGATGGGTATGGACGACCCTGCGGCTTATTACATCCTCGCGGTGCGTGCGCTTGACGGTGGTCGGGATCCTGAGAGGGTGAAAATCGCTCTGCGCGCCCTTCTCGACGCACCGACATCTATCCGCGAAGACTGGAAGTGCGCAAGACTCATCCTGGATCTTTACTGGCAGGACCAAACAGGTGAAGCCCTTCTACGGGGTGATCGGAGGACGGTAGCGTTCACCGATTCGGATTGGAGGGGTTGCCTCAAATTGCTGGACACCCTCCACGGCGCCGCAGAGTTCGATCAACACCGTATCGCTTTCCTACGTGGCCTTGCTCAGTTCCACCTCGGTTCAGTTGCAGCATCACAGTCGGAGTTCCGAGACCTGGGCTCGCTCGGACTCGATGTGAGCAGGCGTGTTCACATTGCGTACCTCGCGTGTGACGATGAGGGCCGCCCTCGCAAGTTCACTGGACGTGTCGCCTGGGCATCGACAGATGGACGAAAGGGTCGTGTTTGGGTTGACCAGCTCAAAGCCGAAATCGATCTCGTGCCGCTCCGCTTTTCGCCTGACGCGTACCGATCGAAGGGCGACCCCGTTCCGACGTTCCACATCGGCTTCAACTACCTAGGGCCGATTGCGGACCCAATTCGGCCACGCCTAGGACGAGCCGGGGGTCGTGCGCCATGACTCCGGCTCGGGTGGCCGAACTCACCAATCAGCTTGACCTGCACAAGCGGCTAGCGGTGGGCGCGACAAGCCCGCTGCCACCGTTTCCCGAAACGGCCCTTGCTGTCAGCGAAGTCACCTTCAAGTCAGCCGTAACTGCTACGTGGACTTGGTACAGCGAGCGAATGCGGCACGACATTCAGTTCCTTCTCGCGCGCACAACGCGTGACGAGCGCGCCGTTCTCAGTGCGTTCTCGCGACTTCTGGACGATCAGCGACACTACAACGAGCACGCAAACTATGCCCGCGCCAAGGAAGCCCAAGCATGGAGAGATGCAGCGGCCCGTGCGGTTGGTCCCCCGGACCGCGACCTTGTCGAAGCGCTTCTCAAGGAGACCGAGCGGGCTCTCGCGACGCTGTGTCAGGTTGCCGGCCGGGTGCGCCAGAGCCCCGGGGAGATCGAGGCCTGGCGCCGCCACGTGGCCGTGTCACCCACGAGCGAGATGCTCGCCGTCCTTGCCGACATGGGCCGTGATGCAATGGATGACAGACGGCTCGACTATGCGGTCCGAAGGTTCACGGGCCACCCAGGGCTGAGGAGGGCACGGACCCCCGCGGATCGGGCAAGAATCGCCGCTGTGGTCGCCCTAGAGGTCAACCTCGAACCACTAACCGTTCAATATGAGCGAGTCCTCGATGAGTTCGGACTTATCGGAGATCCGATGGCTACCGCGTTGTTGCTCGTCGCGCATGGGGTTGAGGCCGCCGGCTATACGGGAGGCCGGCTGATGGAGGTGCTCCGAAAGGCGTGGCCTGAGATTCAAACAGGGGTCACGTGAAGCAGGACCAGCGCAAGTGATTTGCGGGATACCCGCTCGCCTGATGCAGCGTCCTGACCTTGTCCGTCCTCATCGCGAGTGCGAGTTTGTGCAAAGTCTTACGCATGTTGTCCTGCAACCTTCGCTGCGTCTCGACACACGTTGTCGAGATGCAACGAAGACTTCACAAATGGCGAAACTGTCGAGATGCAGCCAAGATTGCACGGCTACTTTGCACACACCGTCTTGGACCTCCGCGGCTCGGCCCGAGAGACCGGTGACCTGCGGCGATGCACCACCCTGGATCTTGCGCGCGCCAGCCAAATCGAGGAGATCGTGCAAAGTACCCCGCACACGGTCGCGCAATCTTGGCTGCACCTCGACAGCTGTTGTCGAGATGCAGCCAAGATTGAACTCTTGTCGAGATGCAGCCAATCTTGCGCGGCGGGCAAGGGTATGTAACATAAACGGAACGTTATGCAGCGGACCAGTTCGATAACATACTGTGATGTGGAGCATTACTGAACGGCTGGGCGGGGACGAGCGGACCGGAGACCGACCATGGAGTTGGTCGTCGCGTCGATCTCCTCCATGGCAGGGTCGAGGCCAGCTGTCACAGAACGGGTTGACCGCGCACCTTCTTAGGCTATGGACAGGACGGTGCCGCCACACGCCAGAAGCCGAGCCGACAAGAGAGAGGTAGCGTGTCCCCCAGCGGGAGCACTATGCCGGGTGCCCTACGCCGGAGGAGATTGGGTGAGTTCTGCGACTTTCGTTAACCCCAAGGTCGGGGCAAAGAGTGACCCCGTCGACTCGTGGTACCGGTACTACGCTGGGTACTCTGCCGGGTTCGTCGAGCAAGTGTTGAGCGGGTTGCCGTCCGTGCCGGACATGGTGCTCGACCCCTGGAACGGGACCGGGACAACGACCGTCGTCGCTGCCAGCAGGAATGTCGCAGCCGTTGGTTTCGACGTGAACCCCGCCTTGGTCGTCGTGGCACGTGCCCGTCTCTTGGGGGCTGGCGTTTGGGCAAGTATCGAGCCCCTGGGCGACGATGTCATCACCCACGCTACGGACGTCGAACTGGACAACGACCCGCTCCGCTTCTGGCTTACCCCGGCGGCGGCGGGTGTTATCCGGGGCCTGCAGCAGAGCGTCCATCGACTACTCGTCGATGCAGGCAGCGCATCGAGGCCGGTCTACGAACAGGCGTCTGCAATGAGCACGCTCGCGGCGTTCTTCTACACCGTCCTATTCAGAACTGTTCGTGTGCTCATCGCACCGGCCGCAGGGACCAACCCGACGTGGTGGAAGCGGGTCAGCGAGGACGCCCTGCTGAGCTTGGACCCCCACGCGGTCAAGGCACAGTTCCGCGAGTCCGCAAAGGAGCTGGCCCAGGGTCTGCACCGTGACAACTACGTGGGTGGCGTAGACGTGCGGGCCCTTCTCGGCGACAGCAGGAACCTCCAGTTGCAAGACGCATTCATCGATGTCGCCGTCGGCTCGCCGCCCTACTGCACCCGGATCGACTACGGCGTGGCCACCCGACCTGAACTTGCGGTGCTTGGCGCGGGCGAGGCGCAGTTGAAGGCCCTCCGTAACGAAATGGTCGGAACGCCGACCATGACAGGTGAGCATGGCGATCCAGGGCTGTGGGGTCCGACTGCGGCGTCGTTCCTCGCCGGCGTCGCGGACCACGGAAGCAAGGCGTCGGGTGGCTACTACACCAACTACTTCCTTCAATACTACGCCGGCATGTGGGACTCGATCAGCGAGCTGCGGCGCGTCCTGAAGCCCGGCTCGCCGGCCGTCCTCGTCGTGCAGGACAACTACTACAAGGATCTTCATAACGACACCGCCAAGATCCTCTGCGAAATGGCACGTGCCCACGGGTTCGAACAGGCCGAGCGACACGACTTCCCAGTCATTCGTAACCGAGCCAGCATGAACCCCAAGACCCGCCAGTACCGCACGAAGGCCACCGCCGTGGAGAGCGTCCTCGTCCTTCGGTAGAGCGCGCACATCGCCCGAACATGGGAAACATGGAAAGCGTGGAAGTCGTGCTAGCATGGTTTTCATGGAACGTGAGCAGGATCTGATCGAGGTGGTCTCCGCCCTCCGCGAGGCCAACGACGCACTGCTCGATGCCACGACCACGGGGGATGCGGCTGAGGCGGCACGCCTGCTCCGAGGCATCGCGACCTTGGAGCGGCGGCGGAACCGTCTCGTTCACACCACCAACCCCACCGCCGCGCCGCCTGCGACGTCGTACGAGTCGTCGATCCCGCTTCGCGACCAGGTCATCCGTGCTGTTCAGCTGACGGGACGTCCCTCAAGCGCCCGCCTCCTGTCCGACATCACCAAGGCCCGCTGGTCCGAGCGAGTCGAGACCTCCAAGCTCTCCTCCCTGCGTCGCGACGAGGCCCGTAGTTGGCGGAAGTCTCGCGAGACCTCGAATCGATCCGGACGCGACGTGTATGTCGTGCCGGCACTGACGTATGACCGTTATACGCCGGTGCGCGGAACCGTGGCACTCTCGACGTGGCCGACGAGTTTGCGACTCCTCGCCCCACTGTCGCCGCGCGTTGACATGCTGAACTCCACCATCGCGATTGCTCGTGAGCTGAGCACACTCGCCGGAACGAACTACGAGGCGCCGTTGGCCCGACTCATGTCCCGCCTCGGGTCGACGATCCCCGGCATCAAGCCGTTTGAGGCCGAACCTGTCAAAGTCATCGAGGCCGCCCAGAAGGAGCTGGAGGAGATCGAGGAGACTGACGAGCTGGAGCGGGCTAAGTCAGCCGAACGGGCACACGCGCAGCTCGACCTCGAGACGCTCATGTTTGGTGCGCAGGTCCGCGCAGTCACGTCGTTGGCGAGTGGAGGTGCCAGATGACCGACGCGCCTAAGGCCCTTACCACCTTCCGCGGCGAATTCCCGCGGCAGCCACTGAACGCACGTCGCGTGGCCAGCGCACTCGAAACTCCTGGATGCCAGCGGCGTACCGCTCTGGACGCCGCGGCAGTCAACCTCGACAAGCTCGCAGCCCTTGTCACCGGCGCGCCTCGCGACCGGCAGTCGCCCTTCGCTCTGACCAGAGGCAACCAGTTCGAGAAGCTGGTCACCGATAACGGCATGGCCGACATCATCTCCCTAGCCCGCACCCACCTTGACCTCGAGATCCCCGAGGTGCGCCAACTTGACCTGTCTGCGTCCGCCGTCCGGGAGGCCTGGCCAGGCGTAACCCCCCGCAAGATCAACGAACTTCGTGCCCGGCTCACCCGGCAGTGCACCGAAGAGATGCTTACCGATCCGACTCATGCATACAACCTGATCCGCCATGCGATGACCCGCCTCGACTTCGGCGGTGAACCCGTCTACCTCGAGCAGGATGTCCTCGCATTCGCGGTGAACGGCAGGCTGCATGTGGTCGAGATCAAGTCCTACCCTCGAATCGACGGCAGGGCCGATGCCAGCAAGGCTTCGGCAACCGTGCGTCAGACGGCCGTCTACGTTCTCAGCCTCCAGGATCTGGTTGTCGAGATCGGAGCACCACCGGACGTCGTCGACACCACGACCATGATCGTGCTCCCCGAGAACCTCTCCTTCCGCCCGACCGCGGTGACGCGCGACATCGATATGTATGTTCGCCGCCTGCGACGCCAACTCAGCATCGTCCCACAGGTGGAGGACATTATCGCCGCTCTTGCGCCGGGAACCGCGTTGCCGGTGCACCCCGGCGAGGATGCGCCGGAGGGCGAGATCGAGGCGGCCGCCCGCGCTGCACGGGAGGCCCTCGCACCCCTGACGCCACGCTTCGGTGACGGGTGTGTGTCCTGCCCGCTGTTCCGCCACTGCCGAAATGAGGCCGAGCTACACGGCTCGACAGCTCGACTCGGCTCGGCGGTAGCCGGAGCCTGTGGCAACGTCACGAACATCAGCGCGGCGCTCGACCTCGCTGACGGTCGTCGCAGCCCGGTCAGCGCCTCCGAGGCTGCCGTCGCGGCGGCTCTCGCACGCGGTGCCGCTGCCGCACGCCTCGCAGTTGGTGGCCTCGCATGAACAGTCTTCACGCCCACCTTGCCCTGCGCGCATCCGCCGAGCGACGCGCGATCGCCAAGACCACGCTCCGCCACGTGCACCTGCACCACCAGCCGCTTGTCATTGCTGGCTACCACCTCGCCGGTGACCCCGGAGCGCCCCTCGCTCTGCTGTGGGGTATCGACCCCACCGCCGAGCCCCACTGCATGGTGGTGCCCGAACCCCGTAACCGAGGACTGCGCTTCATGGGGCTAAACAACTTCGCAATTGAGTTCCTCGACTACCTCGCGTCGTTCGATGCACGGGAGGGTGACGCCTGCCTCGACGCTCCCCAGATTGTGGTGCCCAACACGCTGACTGCCTCCTGGCTCGGCGGCATTGTCGGACGCTTCACCCGAAACCTTCGAACAGAGGGGGACGGAGCAGCCCCACCCGCCGTGCCGTTGGCTGGCAAGCACGTCTCCTTCCTCGCAGACCGCTTTCCCGGGAGCAATCTTCTCCTTGCGATGACCGACGTCCTCACCACGCACTGGCAGACCGGTCAGCTTCCCTCCGAGAACGCCAACCTCGCAGCCCTGCTCGGCTGGATCGACCCGCCCGCCGGCACCGACGGGCCCGCCGCCGCTCTCGCAGGTGAGACGATGCCCCCGGCGGGCCCCGACTCCGACCCCAACTGGGACGCCGACAAACTCGCCGAGCTGGTTCAGGCATGGCACGCGGCCGAGAATGCTCACGACGCGGCACGCATGGGTTCAGTGCGGGGACGGCTCGAGGACGAAGTCCGGGAACAGCTGACGCCCGCTTGGAGCGACTGCTGGCGAGCACTTAGCCTGCTGGACTCCCTGCAACCAGCCGCCCACGTCGCCCACCGTTGGGCTGCCGACATACGGGAATGGACAGCGCACAGTGACCGCATGGCCGACGGGCGCGCGTTCTTCCGAAACATCCCGACTCCAACGCAATCCGCGATGCAGCTGAAGATGCTTGAAGAGCGGACCGAGCAGCTTCAGCGCGAGATGGCGTGGGACGACCCGCTCGTCATGGCCACCTTCGTTGCCAATGGTGAGGCTCTCGCCGGGCGCGTGACATCGGTGGACGCCGAGCGAAAAGTTCCGAGTGCGAGGGGGCGACGACAGCGCCGCCCGCTGATCACTCTCGAACCGCGCGTCGACTTCGCCCGCCCTGCCGGTACAAAGCTCCATCTCTCCACCCACCCAGAGGTAGCCCTCGTTGTGCTCCCCGGCGGGACGGATGTTTCGATCTCGGTTGAGGTCACGGCCGGAGCCAACACCAACCCGACCGTGGGGCGGCTCCCGGCTGCCGGCGACGACGTGGTCTTGAGCCCATTCGGGAAGACAGAGTTCTACCAACGCACAAGGGTGACCGAGATCCCATGGACGCACCAGCAGATTCTCGATGACGAGCAGGACTACTGAGCATGGCGACTCTTGAACATCCCATCGATCCCGCGGCAGCAGCCGCAGCAGCCCGCGAGAGCATCTGGGGCGCCGTCGCCGCCGGTCAGCGTACGACCCTCGTCGATAGCCCACCGGGCGCGGGGAAGTCAACACTCGTGCGTGAGATCAGCCGTCGCGCGCACCACCTCGCTCAAGTGCCGGTCATCGTGCAAACCAACGACCAGGCCGACGACATGATCCGGGGGCTTCTGGCCGACCAGCGACGCGGGGCAGCGCCGGTACGCGTTGGGCGACTCCACTCCGGCTCCTACGCGACACCCGGCGACCTGATGGTGCAGGCTGGCATCACGTTCAGCAAGGCAATCAACGATCTACAGGACAGCGACGTCATCGTCTCGACCGCCGCCAAATGGGCAACCATCGGACTCGACCAGCACTGGCCCTTCGCCATCATCGACGAGGCCTACCAGATGCGGTCCGACGCGCTCCTGCCCATCGGTGCGATGATGGAATCACTCCTGCTGGTCGGTGACCCCGGCCAGTTGGCACCCTTCACCACAGCCGATGACTCACGTTTCCGTGGGCGGCCGCTCTCCCCGCTTGAGACTGCCGCCACCACAGTGCTCACCACACAGCCCGACACAGTCCGGCTCGCACTTCCCGTCTCCTGGCGGCTGCCCAGCCACGCAGCCAGCGTCATCGCCGACGCCTTCTACGAGATCCCTTTCACCGCTGGCACCCAGCCAAGTCAGCGCCGCATGAGTCGCGGTGTGACACCTCTACGTCCAGGCCCGGGAGGCGCAGCCGTGGCCCGGGCGGTGCGAGACGGGTGGGCCTACCTCGAACTCGAAGACATGCCAATGCCGCAGGCAGACCCCGAAATCGTCGATGCGATCGTCCAGGTCGTGCGCGACCTCATCGCCTCCGACATCACTATCGAGGACGAGATGGGCGCGCGCTCGCTCGTCCCGGCCAACATCGCGGTCGGCGTCACCCACCGCGACCAGCGCGACCACGTGCGGGTTGCTCTGCAGCGCGTACGGTCATCAACCGGACTACCGGTCGATGAGGTCTCAGTCGACACGGCGAACGTCCTTCAAGGCCGTGAGTTCGAGATCGTCGTCGTGTGGCATCCGCTGTCAGGTCGTCGGGACGCCAGCGAGTTCCACCTCGATGCCGGGCGCCTTTGTGTGCTTCTGAGCCGGCACCGACATGCCTGCATCGTTGTCACCCGCGGTGGCATCCGGGAGCAGCTCTCCAACCATGCCCCAACCGAGCCTGTGTGGCTCGGCGAGACCGCGCCAGTCCTCGACGGCTGGCACGCCCACCTGACCGTCCTCGATCATCTCGAACGACACGCGGTCTGACATTTGATGCGCTAGCAGCCGCACTCGCTGGGCACCGCCCTGGCAAGGCCTTGGCACGGCCCCCCCTCTATTCCGGGCGCCTCTCACCCAGCGATGGGTAGCGCTCAAGGAGCCAGCGCCGGCGCGCGAGCTGGTTCTCGAGGTAGATGCGCTCGTCCGTCGAAGGCTTCGGGGTTCGGTAAAGCGCGTGCTTGATGTCCTCCATCTCCGTCAAGAGTCGGCCGCGTACGAGGTGGTACCTGTCGTGGCAGAGTCGGTCGTGGAATCGGGCCGGGCGACCCCGACCAGCCGGCCAAATGCACTCTTCGGAGCACTCGGGGTTCATGCAGCGGGTCGAGTCCCTGTGTGGCAAGGAGGACCTGAGGTCGTGGGCGATGGTCTCGAGGGTCGCGTCAGCGCCACGGCGCGCGCGAAGCACACATGACGGCCTGGGTCGCGAAGACTTGCTCGATCTCGTCACGGATGACCACATGCGCGGCCCCCGTGGCGTCCCGCTCGGCGTCGATGGCCTTCCGGGTCAGGGTGGGTGCGTTGTCCTCGGCGAAGGTGCGACCGAGGGCCTCGACGGAGTCGAGATTGATCGACGCGAGCGTGAACCGGTCCCCCTCCCACCGCGTGACTACCGACGGCAGGAACAGCGGGATCTTCACCCCGCCAGGGGTTCGCGGGGTCAGCACTCGACGGAGCGTCTCTGCGGACGCCGCCCCAGCGCTGACGCGGGCGTCCATCGTCGAGACCATCAGACCGGTATGCCGTGCGCCCGCCTCCGCGTCAAAGTCCTCGTCGACTTCGAAGAGGCTTCCCTGGTTGGGGTCGGTCGCCGCTTGACCGTGGCGTGCCCAACTTCTACGGCAGAGAAGCACGCGAGCCTGACGCACTCACATGCCGCTCCGCGCGGCATGGGAACGCACGCGGATGGCCCGAAGGCGTCGGGCCGTCGCTGATTCAGCGCTCGTCGAGGAGCGGCAGGTCGAGGTCGTAGGCAAGCACGATGGCTCTGGCGAGCAGCGCTTCTTGTGAGCCGCTCAGGAATCCCACCGTCCTGCCGAGCAGTGTGGCCGGAATCGTGACGACATT
>APMI01000760.1_pt1 | contig 14485 bp, 12 predicted proteins | sample 667938 | NCBI WGS metagenome assembly APMI01 (sample SAMN01084076, study PRJNA167559) | wastewater metagenome | biome: Wastewater | place: Denmark: Ejby Moelle, Odense | collected 2011-11-28 | reverse complement strand
GTCATAACTAACGGCGCCGCTTACTGCAGTCCAGCTAAGGCTGGCAGTAGTAGAAGCAGGTGTTGATGTTAAACCAGTTGGTGCATTACACACTGCTGGTGCAGTGGTGGTGAACTGTGCTGCACTGGCAATAGTGGTTCCTGAAGGACAGGTAGCACTTACTCTCCAGTCGTACAAAGAAGAAGCAGTTAAACCAGTGAGGCTGGCAGCTGTTCCTGTTTGTGCTGTTGAGAAACTGGTCCAGGTAGCTGAGGTATTCAATTTATAATCTACTGCATAACTGGTGGCTGCAGTTACCGCAGTCCAGCTAACGGTAGCAGTGGTTGAACCAGGTGTTGATGTTAAACCTGCTGGCGCAACGCAAACCGTTTGTGTGGTGAACTGGGCTGTTGCCGCTGCACCTGCTCCTGAAGTACAGGTAGCAGTTACTCTCCAGTCGTACAAACTTCCTGAAGCAAGACCGCTAAGACTTGCCGTAGTGGTGGTTTGCGCTGTAGAAAGGCTTGTCCAGGTAGAAGAAGTATTCAACTTATAGTCAACGGCATAGCTGGTAGCACCGCTAACGGCATTCCAGCTAAGATTGGCGCTGGTAGTTGTAACTGAAGTCGCAGCCAATCCTGTTGCACTTCCGCAGGCAGAACCCGCAGTAATGGTAAAATTGGTATTGGAAATATCAAAGAATATATTGCCTACTGCTTCGATTTTGATCCTTGCAGTAGTTGTAGGTGTGTTTGGAATCACGAGCGCCTCGGTACCATCGTTTGGTGTGCTTGCCGCCAGCACTGTCGGGAATGTTTGTCCGCCATCAGTACTCAATGAAATTTTTACGTTGGCACAACTAACCGGTGCAGCGGTGGTACTTGCTACAGCCCAGGTAATGGTTTGTGTAGAATTACCAGCATAAGATACTGCTGTGTTTGGTGCAGATACTGCAAACGGACCAGAAGCGGCACTCACTGTTACCACCATATCTGTAAACTGGGTTTGTCCAACTGATACCGGTGCAGTAGAACTATAAGGAGCATTGTCCCTTACGGTAAGCCTGAAGTTCAATGTTCTTGCAACTGAACTCAGCGCTTCTGTATTGGCACTTGCATCACCGCCTGACAAAGGACCACTGATGAGTGCACCAGAAAGAATGGTTGCCAATTTCGGGAAATACCTTACCGGGGAAGTAGTTGGTGCAAATGATATCCAGTTTGGACCAGTTGCTTTGGTAGCACTTGCTACACTGCTGGCTCCGGTTTGTGATGTACCGGCGTTGTCATTTTGTTCCCAGCTATACGTAAGCACATCGGTTGCATTGGCATCTGTAGCAGATCCGGTGAGTGCAAAAGGCGTGCTTTTAGGAATGGTATAGTTACTCACTGCAGCAACCACTGGTGTTGAATTGCTGATGGTAGTAGTTACCGGGCATGTTTTAGTTGCCAGGTTAGCCTGTATCTGTGCTATAGAAGCCTGGTGATAAAAAGCAATTGAGTGTGGTGCCAAATCCTGGCTGGTAATACCTGCATATCCCATAATGGTGATACCGGAACCTGGTTCTTTATTTACACCACTTCCTTCGTTACTCATAGAGAAGGTATGATTGGCTCCCAACTGGTGACCTACTTCATGCACTACATAATCAATGTCAAAATTATCTCCCTGCGGAATAGCATCTGCAGGAGAAGTAAAACCACTTCCTTTACCAGATGCACAGATACAACCGATACAACCAGCATTACCGCCACCGCCTGAAGCACCGAACAAATGCCCGATGTCATAGTTGGCATCACCAATAACAGATGTTAAGGTTGATTGCAACTGGGCGTTCCAGGTTCCACCGGAGCCTGTAGCTGCTGCATCGTATGGATCAGTAGAAGCATTATAATAAATAACATTGGTAGATGCTGCTACCAGGTTCAGGTGCAGCGCAAGATCTTTTTCATATACACCATTGCAACGGGTGAGCGTGGCATTAATACCAGCTAATACCAACCCAACCTGGGCTGCACTGGTAGCTCCAAAATAGTTAGAGTATTCAGCGGTAACAGACTGGGCTAGGCGCATTGTTTTAAGATCTGCGCCAGACCTTGCAACAACGCCTGAGTTAGCTACCGTGGTATTTAAAGCAGCGGCTGTTTTTTCTTCCACCGTTTTGCAGGTCCATGGTAAAAGGCCTGTTGCTGGCTGAGATTTAAATACTGCATAAACAGTGTGATCCTGTGAATAGGGTTCGATGAATTCATTTTCTTTTTCTGCCCTGAAAACCATTGTTTGTATTCCCTGTGGAGAAAAACTTAGTTTCAGGGTAGCATATTTATCAGTAATGCCTCTACCTGAAAAAGCCCTGATCTCCGGGAATCTTGCCTGTAACGCAGGTTCAAAGTTAGATGCTTCAAATATTTCAAATTGTTCCATTCCACCAGCCGCATTCGGTAAAGAAATGATGGCGGAATGGCTGGCTGAATTATCCACCACTTTAAATAAATCCTGTTTTAAAGCAGCAGCATTTAAATTAAATAGTTTGAATTCTTTTGGAAAGGAAAGTCTTGCTACGGCTTTGTCGGTAGTGAGTCTACCGGCATTTACGTAAGAAGACCATGCATTTTTTTCCTGTGCCGTCACAACGTTTAAAAATGTGCACGACAGGAGAATCAGTAGCAGTTTTCTCATAAACATGTTGGTTTTTAAAATTTTTAAAGGGTTGAATATAGAGAGATTTTTTCATGTGTCGCTACAAAGTGGAAAACTAATTGCCCCCCGTTAACAAGCCGTTTACAGGAAAAACACCACGTATTTTTACGATTTCAACCACAACAATATCGTTTTCAAATGCCATTCAATTGTTAACTTGCCGCCATGCTAACACATGCCTTTAGTTTATTGAAAAAAGATGTGCTGCTCGAATTGAGGCAGCAACACACCCTGTACGGCATACTCTTATATATAGCATCCACCATTTTTGTTTTGTCACTGGCCGTGGATCACCTTGATGCCGATGTTTGGAATGGTTTGTTTTGGGTGATACAATTATTTGTGTGTGTGAATGCCGTGGCCAAGAGTTTTTTGCAGGAGAGCCGGGGCAGGATGTTATATTATTACACGATCGTATCACCGGGTGCTTTTATCATTGCCAAGATCATTTATAATGTATGTATGATGACCGGCATGAGCCTGATCAGCCTGTTGCTCTATGCCATCTTTTTAAACAATCCACTTACGGATGCTGCCCTTTTTATACTGATCACTATTTTAGGCGGTGCAAGTATCAGCCTCGTGTTTACACTGATGAGTGCTATCGCTGCCAAGGCAAATCAAAATGCGGCGTTGATGGCCATACTCGGTTTTCCTGTTATCCTGCCTTTGCTGTTGCTGCTGATGCGGCTGAGCAAGACCGCCTTTAACCAGGTATTCAGGGAGGGGGCGTTGTTTCAACTCATTGGCCTGATCATTGGCCTTGATGCACTCATAATAGCTATGGCCGTGATATTGTTTCCTTACCTGTGGAAGGAATGATCGAAATATTCACTTATACTTACATGCTTTGTTGGTAAAGACACTGCTTACAACCTGGCTGCAATTATCACTCATCGTATCCGCCAGGCGATCACAGGCCTTCATTTTTCAAAATAAATTCTATGCAATTTTATCCTTTACCCTACCTTTGCGGCACTCTCTAAAAAAAGCATTTATTGTGCAAAAAAGCTGGTGGAAAATAGCATCGCTCGTTTTACTCATCTATACCATTATTGGGGGATTTTTGATGGAGGTGCCACACCTCAGAATATTAAATGAAACCATCCGCAACATGTACTTTCATGTGGCCATGTGGTTTGCCATGACCATCCTCTTTACCATCAGTTTTGTGTATAGCATCAAATACCTCCGCAACTTTGATCTTCGCCATGATATCTACGCCAAAAACTTTGCATCCGCCGGTTGCATATTTGGCATTTTAGGATACATCACCGGTATGATTTGGGTGTCTGTTACCTGGGTAACCGACCAGGGCCAAAGTTTTGGCAGCGTGATCAAAGAACCCAAACTGATTTTTGCAGCCATCGGCCTGCTCATTTACGGGGCCTATTTTGTATTGAGAGGCTCCTTTACCGACCTGGATAAAAGAGCGAGGATCACTGCTGTGTACAGCATTTTTGCTTTTGTAATGCTGTTTGTAACCATGTTCATCATTCCAAGGATCGTGGAGGGTAGCCTGCACCCGGGTGGTAAAGGTGGCGAAGGCGGCAACCCGGCATTGAATTTTAAAGATGTGGACACCCGTATCCGCAGGGTTTTTTATCCTGCGGTGCTGGGATGGACCCTGTTGGGTGTATGGATCGCTACCTTAAAGATCAGGATACAGTTGATGCAGGACAAATCGCTGTTGCCGGAAACAATTATTAAAAAATGATTTGCATGATGAAGCAGTTGAAAAAAATATTGCTATTGATAGTGGCAGCCTGCAGCAGTGCAGCAGTATTTGCCCAGGCCAATAACGAACCGGTAGAGATGGCAGATGTTATGAGAAGCAATGGCAAGATCTATATTGTAGTTGCTATCTGCCTCACCATCCTCATCGGCCTGTTCATATATGTATGGTCGGTTGACAGGAAGGTTTCAAAACTCGAAAAAGAATAACAGCGCAGCAGGCCGCATCCGTGCTGAATTTAGATGTACATTCAACGCCTGCCCGCCTTAACGATTGGCCAATTAATTTAACACAATAATGATCACAATAGCCTCTTGCCAGTGGCTATTATAAAAACAACGATTGCTTAACTAAAAGAACAATTTATGTCAGCACAAAATGAGTACAGTTTTTTTCAGAGTGTTGAAAAAAGCTTTGACAAAGCCTCTAAATTCACCAAATGGGATCCGGGAATTCTTGAACAGATCAAGGCCTGTAACAGCGTTTACCAGATGCGTTTCCCTGTAAAAAGAGACGATGGAAGTATTGAAGTAATTGAAGCCTATCGTGTACAACATAGCCAGCACAAATCGCCCTGTAAAGGTGGTATTCGTTTTAGTGACGAAGTGAACCAGGATGAAGTGATGGCGCTTGCCTCACTGATGACCTACAAATGTGCCATTGTGAATGTGCCTTTTGGTGGCGCCAAAGGTGGTATCAAGATCAATCCGCACAAATACAGCGTGTACGAACTGGAAAAGATCACCCGCCGTTACACATCAGAACTGGTAAAGAAAAATTTTATCGGCCCCGGCATTGACGTACCGGCACCAGATTATGGTACCGGTGAAAAAGAAATGGCCTGGATTGTGGACACCTACGCTTCTTTAAAACCAGGTGAGATTGACGCCGCCGGTTGTGTAACAGGTAAACCGATCACACAGGGTGGTGTACGTGGCCGCAGGGAAGCTACCGGCCTGGGAGTTTTCTTTGGCATACGGGAAGTATGTAACATGCCGGATGTAATGAAAAGACTAGGTCTTACAACAGGCATCGAAGGAAAAACGGTGGTAGTGCAGGGGTTGGGTAATGTGGGCTATCACTCTGCTAAATTCTTCAGGGAGCATGGAGCCAAAGTGATTGCCATTGCAGAACACAACGGTGCCATTTTTAATGCGGATGGACTGCATGAAGAAGAAGTATTCCAGTTTAAGTTAAAGAACCAAACCGTACTCGGTTTCCCCGGGGCAACTAATTTTGAAAGAACAACTGATGCACTTGAAATAGAATGTGACATCCTGATACCGGCAGCTTTGGAAAACGTGATCAACGGCGAAAATGCTCCGAGGATAAAAGCAAAGATCATTGGTGAAGCGGCCAACGGCCCATGCACACCTGAAGCGGATGAGGTATTTATACAAAAAGGTATTTTATGCGTACCGGATATGTACCTGAATGCCGGTGGTGTAACCGTAAGTTATTTTGAATGGCTCAAAAACCTTAGCCATGTACGTTATGGACGTATGGAAAAACGCTTTACCGAAAACATGAACACCCGCATTCTTACACAGATCGAAGAATTAAGCGGCAAGCAGGTAAGCGATCCGGAAAGGAAACTGATCATGCACGGCGCTGATGAACATGACCTGGTTCACAGCGGACTGGAAGAAACCATGATCAACGCAACGAGGGAGATCATCGAGATCTGGCAAAGCAATCCTGATATCCCGGATATGCGTACAGCCGCCTACGTAAGCGCTATCAACAAAGTGGCCACCACTTACGTTGAACTGGGCATTTTCCCATAACACAGAAAAGCATTCACATAAAAAAATCCCCTGGTATGCACCGGGGGATTTTTATTAAGAGTCAATTTTTTATTTTGAATAGCTGAGCGTGCAGTCGAACTTGGCATCTTCCAGTCCGAGTTCTGCTGCGGCTGCATTGCTGATGCGGATGAGCACACCGCTGTTTTGTTTAATGTCGGGCATTACATCCAGCACTTTTGCATATACCGACTTACCGGTAACGTTGCTGCTGATCTTTACGATAGTACCGGGAGCAGCGCCGTTGTGCAGACAGTAATATTTACCATCTTCCCAGCCGCTGGTACTTTTAAATACTGCAGCAGTACCAGTTTCATTGCTGTTGTCTCCTCCCCTCGCCTGGTCGTTGTACATATTTTTAAAGAAGCCACCATTGAAATTCTTTCCCTTCGGTGCTTCAACTATTTCGGTGTTCTTTTCTTCTTTTACTACCACAGGCGGCGGATCTGCCTTCACTGGTTTCACCACAGGTTTTGGCTCCGGTTTTTTTTCTGCCTCCGGCTTTTTTACTACTGGCAATGTTTCATTTGATACTTCCGGCTTTGGTATTTCCTTCACAGGTGCCGGCTTTGGCGCTTCTTCTTTTTTAGGAACTGCAGCCGTAACAGGTGTTACGTTTTTTGCCATACCCGACAGCGCAGACAATTCTTTTTTAACTTTCAAATAACCCACTATCAACTTGCTGCCGCTGTTCACCGCATCGCCTTTGATATTGTTCCATTGTTTGATGGTGGCCACCGGTAATTTGTTGTAACTGGTAGCGATCCTGTAAAGTCCTTCTTTATCTTTTACAATATGGTACACCGGCACCAATGCCTCATCGCCTGCAACAGCGCCATCCTGCGAAAAATTTGCTTCTGTAAGTGGTACTTTTATCGACTGGCCAAGGTTAAGCCCTTTTTCGATATCGAGGTTATTAAAAGGCGCCACTTCTTTGGGGCTGATATTGTATAACCTTCCAATGCTGTAATAATTTTCCTTTGGAGCTACGGTATGAACAATGTATAAATGTGGTGCCGCACCCTCAACGATCAACGGTTTATTTTGTGCTGCAACAAACATGGGCACAATAAATAATAGTATAAGAATCCGCTTCATGTGTTATTTTTTTCCAGCGCAAAGATGAGAAAATTTGTTGGTTACTGGCGAGAAAATGCCGTGCCGGTTTACAATTTAGCAGTTTATAATAACTCCCCGTTAACGGTTTGGATGATCTTATAGCAGGAAGTGATGATAGTTACTGAAGAAATGTTACTTATTAAGAATGCGCCATTCTTTGGGATAATAGTTATTGATACGGTTGGGCAATATCTTTACCCAGCCCAACGGAAGCCCCTGCTGTGTAAGCAGTGCCCAGCCACGGGCATCGCTGGCAAGGCTGATATCCTGCCGCCGGAGGTACTGGAGTGCTGTTTCCACATCCACTTCTATTGCCGGGAGTAAAGGATCAATTACCCGGCTAAGGGCCAGTTCATGATCAGGGATCAGTTCATCCCGGATAACTGTGCCAAGGCTCACCCCGGCTTTTTTAATATACAATGCCTGCTGCACAGCCAGCAGATCCGCTTCAAAAAAATGCGGCATCGCAAGGATGGTCTCTTTTTGCCTTATAAAAAAAAGATCATCCGGATGATGCAGAAAGGGCTGTAGTACCGATAGTTCCTTAGCACCCGGCTTATCCAGCCTGTTTTTCTGTTTCCCTATATTCCATTCACCGGTACCAGTTGTTTTTTTAAACAGGGCAATAAAAAAACCTTCTCCCTTTACCCTGTTGGGATAAAACCGGTATCCAAATGCGTTGCTGCGGTTCGACTGCGTTTCTACAACACCCCATTCCTGCGGCAGTTTCAACTGCACTGTTTCCATTTTCATTTCCTCCGCAAGCCAGTCTGCGATCGCTTCGTCTTCCTGTTCTGAGTAGGAGCAGGTGGAATAGATCAGCAGGCCATCTTCTTTAAGCGCAGGCAATGCATCTGCCAGTATTCGCTGTTGCCGCTGGCTGCAAAGCGCTACATTCTGTTCGCTCCACTCATTGATGGCCGCAGGATCTTTACGGAATAAACCACTGCCACTACAGGGTGCATCCACTACCATCACATCAAAATAATTTTCGAGGCGCTGAAAATCACGTGGATCATTGTTTGTTACGATCACATTGGCGGCTCCCCATTTGGTGATATTTTCTGCCAGTATATTCACCCTTGTTTTGATCACTTCATTACTTACCAGCAGGCTGTCTGCACCCAGTAAAGACTGCAGCAGCGTAGATTTACCGCCCGGTGCCGCACAAAGATCCAGTACACGAAGCGGTTTGCTGAGATCTGCACTTTGCAGCAAGGCTGTTTCCAAAAACATACTGCTGGCTTCCTGCACATAATAAGCTCCGGCATGAAACAATGGGTCAGCAGTAAAAGAAGGACGCTGTGAAAGATAGATGCCGTTTGAACACCAGGGTACTTTACCAGCCTGGTTATTTGAAACCAATGGAGGATAATTATCCGCCGCTTCGTTATCCTTTTTTGAAGAAGCCGCATTGAGCTGCTTGAAAGGATTGAGCCTTACAGAAATCACCTGCTCACCACTCTGGTGCACCGCTGTAAAAGCGCTTTCATCAAAGCCTTTTGTTTGTTGTAAAGATTGAATGAGTAATAAAGGGAGCTGCAATGGTAATCTTGTTTAATCTGCCTGGATGTCTTCAAAAATAAGCATAAACAAACTGAGCCAGGCTGAAAATAAATCTTGCATAAACGGGATCCGGGGATTATTTTTAAACATGGTGAAAACTTTCCTTCTAAAACACTTTAGCAGGACTTAACATTTTTAAAACAAGCCGGTTTGTGTAGTTACTTTTTTTCATTCATCTGTTCAAAAAAAATCGCATGAAAAAAATTACGTCAGCATTCTTTATTCTTGCCGCATTATTCAGCCATACCGGCTGCAGTGATGCTAAAAAGATAGGCGGCGCTGCAGGTAATGAAGCCCTTTACCAGTCAGCCTGGAAACCAGTAGAAATAATGGGCATCACTGTGCCTGGCAATTCAAACGCTGTACTCTCTTTAAAAAGCGGGCAGGTGAACCTAGTAAACGGAAGTACCGGCTGCAATAGAATTAATGGAACTTTCGTGTTAAGTGACAGTAACCATCTGATGTTTTCACCATTGGCAACTACCAAAATGGCCTGTGTTGATCCGGCCGCCGCTGCCCTGGAAAATAAATTTTTAGAAGCGCTTTCAAAAACAACCACCTGGCAAATTTCAGGCACACAACTTACGCTGCTTCGTAACAATGAGTTGCTGGCAAAATTCGAGGCGCAACAAACTGCTGCTGTGGATGCATCAATACTCAATGGCACCTGGGAACTAAATTATATCTCCGGGCCGAAGATCGCTTTTGATGGATTGTTCCCCAATAAAAAACCAACACTTATCATTGAACTTCCAAAGGAGATTGTAACCGGCAATGGCGGTTGCAATGGATACAGTTGTCCTGTAAAAGTGAACGGCAACCAAATCAGTTTTGGAGATGCGCTTTCTACCATGATGGCCTGCGAAGGCAATGGTGAACCGCTTTATTTTAAAGCACTTAAAACGGTTAGCACCTACAGCATCGACAACAATACACTTACCCTGCTAACGGCAAATATCGTCATCATGCGGTTTACCAAAAAATGATCCGCCTGCTTAAATAATTTGTATGAGAAAATATCTTTTCGTCATCGCACAGTGTTTCCTGATGACTGCATCGGCCCAACAATTAAAACCGGGTTTCGACAAAGCAGAATATGCTGAGCTCATGAAAGTATCCGCCAGAACAACTGCCAGCCCTGCTTATTATGACACCATGCCAGCGCCACAGCATTTTAAAATGCTGTATCAAAGTTCCGTGATGGGAATGGATAATTTGTGGGATCTCTGGAAAGACGAGAACAATGTAGCGGCCATCAGCATTCGTGGTACTACAAAAAATGCCATTAGCTGGCTGGCAAATTTCTATGCCGCCATGGTGCCCGCTACCGGGGAAATAACAGCAGCCAAAGATTATACTTTCAAATATCAACTGGCCGACAATCCAAAAGCGGCTGTGCATGCAGGTTGGTTGCTCAGTCTCGCTTTTTTAAGCAAGGACATGATGCCGAAAATAGACTCTCTTTATAAAACCGGCGTAAAAGATATGTTGATCATGGGGCACAGCCAGGGAGGGGCGATCGCATTTTTATTGACTGCCTATTTATACCACCTGCAAAAAAATGGGCTGCTGCCGGAAGATATCCGTTTCAAAACCTATTGCAGCGCCGGACCCAAACCAGGCAATTTATACTTTGCTTATGACTATGAAGCGATGACGCAAATCGGATGGGCCTACAATGTAGTGAACAGTGCCGACTGGGTTGCCGAAAGTCCCATTTCGATTCAAACGCTGGATGATTTTAATACAACCAATCCCTTTGCCGGTGCAAAGGACATGATGAAAAAACAAGGCTTTGTAAAGGGCCTTGTATTGCGGTACGTGTACAACCGCATGGACGGCATCACCAAAAGAACAGTGAACCGATACAGTCGTAATCTTGGTAAACGGGTGGCCGGTATGCTTAAAAAAAGTTTACCCGGATTTGAGGCTCCGCAATACTACCCAAGCCTTGACTATGCAAGAGCTGGTAACCATATTGTTCTGCTGGCAGATGCCGGGTATTATAAACTTTATCCTGATAGCAAAACAAATGTTTTTGTACACCACCTGCACAAACCCTATTTATATTTACTTGATAAGTTGCGATGACTGTTTAGAACGGGGTAAAAAATCCTCACTATTTTTTCAGTTTTTAAACAATGGTTTCGCTCGCTGACGTCAAAACCTTTACTGGACCGGAGTTCTGCAATCCAAAAACATACTTATAGTTGCTGGCATATTTTTTTCAATTGTTAACAGTAACACATTGAAAAAAATAAAACTGGTAAAAATGGAACGCACAACAGACAGCACTACATTTCAGCGCCCGCTGAACGAAGGGTTTGATTGCAATAAAATGCGCAACCTGATCACCAATAATTCTGAAGAAAGCTTCAGTAAAAAATTCAGGGACTGGCTCACTGCTTATACTAAAGACAGCAGGGAAAAGATATGGACCGATATCGAATACTACAGGGCCTTCTAGTTTTCCTCACGCAAAAAAAGAATTTATTGCGCAGCAGTTCGTATTTTCATTCGAAATGATCAATATGAAAAAAATGCTCTTGCTGCCGCTGCTTTTGGCAGGTTTTTTCAGCTTTGCACAGGAAGTAAAAGACAGTAGCTTTTTTACAGATAGCTGGACCGGTGGAAAATATTATACCATCAACGGGGCAAAACTTTGGGTGGTAACAGTGGGCAACGGGGAGCCATTACTCATCATCCCCGGCGGTCCCGGGGGCAATCATTTAAGCTATCGTGTATTTGATTCTTTAGCAGTGAAAGGAAATTTTCAACTGATCTATTTTGATGCATTTGGAAGAGGCAAATCTGATACTGCCGCCCAGGTAAAAGAATATACACTGGCACGGGATATTGCTGATGTAGAGGCATTGCGAAAAGCACTACATCTTGCAAAGATCAATTTATTAGGGCATTCTTACGGAAGCCTTGTTGCCCAGGGATACGCATTGAAATATCCTGCCACCACTGCTCACCTCATCATCGCCAACGGTTTTCACAGCGCTGCCATGTGGCAGGAAAATGATGACAACAGCAATCATGAAATCAAGACCAACTATCCCGAGGTGTGGGAAGAATTGATGGCAGCAAGAAAGAAGGGTGCCATCAGCAGCAGTGAAAAACACCAGGATATTTATGGCCGTGTACCCTACGGATTTTTATACGCTTACAACCCGGACCGCTTTGCCAGCCGGGGCAAAAGAAAACCCTACCCCAATCCCTTCAACACAAAACTTTATTATCAAATGGTTGGTGCCGATGGGGATTTTGTGGTAGGCAATGACATAGGTCATTTTGATTTCAGGAGGCAGTTAAAAAATCTCAAGATGCCGGTACTGGTTATTGCCGGGCGCTACGACCGGGTGGCCGTTCCCAAAATGCAGGTGCTGTATAAAAAATATTGCCCGCAGGCGCAATTTGTGATGTTTGAAAAAAGCGGTCACAATCCGCAGGTAGAAGAACAGCAGCAGGAGTTTCAGTTGCTCCTCGATTTTTTAAGTAAGTAAATTATAATAATTTTTCCTTCCGCATGATGGAGACGATTGATGATATCTTTAACCATTTAAAGCCAGACCTTCAGCATACATTCTTAATTCCATTAACTCCTTACTGGTTCAACTGTCAGAATTTTTTTACCATTAAGAACTCAGGAATGGTTAAGTAAAGCTTAGTGCTTATTCAGTTTCAGGTCACGAAAGCTGATCAGCTGAATCCCCTTTTCCTTGATCAGTGCTTTCACCTTCTCATTGGTAAATAGATCCAGCACGCCCTGCCTGTCTGCAGCCACCTGCTCATAACCGATGTGATACACTGCTTTCAGTTCATCATTGTCAATACCCGGGTGATCAAGGAACCAATAAATATTACCCGGTTGCAGTTTGTTGAGCATCGTTATAAAACTCTGTACTTTTTCTGCTCCTGTTTTTGACGGGCCATCGTAGCCACGGTATTGTACCCCGTAATCGTCCGGGTCAATATCAATGTTATATTCTTTTGCCAGCCTTTTGGTCATTGCTCTCACCGCTTCGCTGATATTGCTGCAAAACATATGCGTTGAAATATGGCTCACTCCCGGAATCAATTTCAACGCCATACTGACCTGCGCCCTGAATTCTTTTTCAATATCTTCTATCTTCCAGTTGTGTTCTTTGATCGATTGGCCGGGATAATTTTTATTGAGATCGATCATCGGAAAAAAATAACCATTGCTGTCGCAGATACTTTTACAATCTGTCAATGGCCTCCACTTCAGGTTTTCCCATTCACTGGTGATGGCGAGGTGAACACCTACATCAAGCCCCGGGTTTTGTTTCAGCAATTTCACTGCTTCAGGAAACCAGGGCGAAGGAACAATCACTTCAACGGAGGTTTCAATACCCTCTTTATAAGATTTTATGAGCGCCTCATTGCCGGAATGGGTATAGCCCATGTCATCGCCCCTTACAATCAGCCGGATGGGTTGTTGCTGCGCTGCCAGCCTGCAACATACTACCAGCAAACAGATCAGTATGAATAACCTTTTCATAGCGCTTAATTTTTTTTGTTGGCTCGTTTTTTTAATTCAGCAACGGGCATATTGTTGACCCTGCCCACCGGCTGTTTTCCACGGTAAGTGATCACCCTCATCAGGGTGGCATCCTGTGGTACTGTTACAGGGCCACTATATTTTGGATAGTAGGAATCCGGGTATGAATTGTCAAAGCTGTAATAAATATCGAGGTCATCCAGTTCTGTGCTAAGACTCACCGTTAGTTGATCTTTATCGTTTCTGGAAACCTTAAATTCCGGATCGTACATGGCCGGCGCATACTTTATTGCGGCAGCATCAAAACGTTTAAAATGATCTTCTACCTTTCCAACAAAATGTTTCCAGTTTTTCTTTGCTGATGGTGACCAGGCTATTTCGCTGATGGCAAAAGCACGTGGCCATGCCATGTACTGCACCTGGCGGAAATTGTACACCTGCTCCGTCCACAGGTTCCCCTGCACGCCTTTGATCATTTTTTCATTCACGCCTTCCGACACCGGTTCGTACGAATAGGTTTTATTCAACCTCAAAGATGCATACACCCGGGGTTCCATGATCTCGTCGCTCTGCATGTAGTCGAGGTACACATAGGTAGTGGGACTCATCACAACTTCATGTCCTTTGTTGGAGGCTTCTATTCCGCCCTTAGTGCCACGCCAACTCATAATGGCAGCGGTGGGGGATACACCTCCTTCAAGTATTTCATCCCAGCCGATCATTTTTTTCCCCTTGCTGTTTACGATCCGCTCCAGCCGGTTCTCAAAATATCCCTGTACCTCCACCATGTTCTTTAAATGTTCTTTCTCCATCAACGCCTTCACTGCTTCACTCTTTTCCCAAAAATTCTGAATGCATTCATCACCGCCCACATGGATATAGGGAAATGGAAAAAGCTGTGCCACTTCCGTGAGTACCTTATCTGCAAATGGATATACTTTTTCATTGGCAGGACAAAGAGTATTATCTACCAATCCATAAAAATGTCCCGTATCCGGCCAGGCAATGAACTGTTCGCCGGAGATCACTTTGTATTTGTCAGCGCCTTCAGTA
>APMI01002578.1_pt1 | contig 14497 bp, 12 predicted proteins | sample 667938 | NCBI WGS metagenome assembly APMI01 (sample SAMN01084076, study PRJNA167559) | wastewater metagenome | biome: Wastewater | place: Denmark: Ejby Moelle, Odense | collected 2011-11-28 | reverse complement strand
CGTGGCGGCGAGAATGGTCGAGCCGTAGACGTCGTGTTGCACCTGGCGGTAAGCCAGGTTGCCGATGCGTACTGGTCCCATGCCGCGGTAACCGGACAAGCCGGGCACCTCACGCTCGGCAAGGTCGGCCCGGCCATCGATGCCGAAAACCGGCTGGAGCGGCCCACCCGCCGCATTGGCCGCGATATTGACGATGTAGGCGAGGTAACGCTCCATGGTGCGCGTAGCACCAAGGCGGTTCAGCGCATTGATGACGAAATAGCCGTCCCTCAGCCAGCAGAAGCGGTAATCCCAGTTGCGCCCGCTGCCGGCCGATTCTGGGATGGAGGTGGTCATGGCGGCGACAATGGCGCCGGTGTCGTCGTAAGCATTCAGCTTGAGGGTGATGGCCGCGCGAATGACGGCTTCCTGCCATTCGTAGGGCGTGGCAAGCGAACGCACCCACTCGCGCCAATACTGGGTGGTCTCGTGGAGGAAGCGGCGGCCGGTTTCACTGGCACCCTCGTGCAGGGTTTCGTCGGCACCCAGGAGCAGCGTGATCGAGTCTTCGAGAAAGAAGGCGCGCTCCTGAAGGATGGAGGTCAGGGAGGCATCCGTTGTCAGCCGCAAGGTCAGGGACGGCGCCACGTAGCGGATGTGGTTGCTACCCCAGGTGGTTTCCGGACGGCTCGAGCCGTCGGCATGGGCCGGACGCAGGCGCACAGTCAGCCGCGGGCTGCCGGAAAGTCGCTTGACCCGGCGCACCAGCATCATGGGCCGGAACATGCGGCCGTATTGGCCGAAGCGCGGGGCGAAGTCGGTGATTTCGACGCTGCCGCCGTGGCGGTCATGAAGGCAGGTCACCAGGACAGCGGTGTTCTTGAGGTAGTGTTGTTCGGCGCGTTCGCAATCGGCGAGTTCGATGGCGAAGAATCCGTAGTCGTCGGTGTCGCGGAGCAGCGAGCAGAACACCGGGTCGCCGTCGAAGCGGGGAAAGCAGCCCCAGGTGATGTTTGCCTGCTCGTCAATGAGCGCGCCAACGGTGCAGTTGCCGATCAGGGCGAGATCGAGATTTTTCATTCCTTGCCTTTCAGTGCATCGCCAAGCCAGCGGTGGACGGCCGCGACATCGGCCAGGCGGTAGCGGGCGCAACTCGGGCCTTTGCCGACCTTGACCGAAATGCCGCCGATCCGGTTGACTTCGGCAAAGCCGTGCTCGTCGTTGAGGTCGTCGCCGATGAACACCGGGCGCCGCGTCTGGAAGGGCGGTTCAGTCAGGTATTCAGCGACGGCGGTGCCCTTGTCGACGCCCGCCGGTTTGATCTCCACCACGCATTTGCCGCGCTGGATTTCCAGGTCCGTACCTGCCGATCCGGCCAGACGCCGCATCAACCGGTGGGCATAGCCGGCCAGACTCGGGGCCATCCGGTAGTGCAGGGCCAGCGTGAGCCCCTTGTCTTCGAGCAGCAGGCCGGGGTGTCGGGCCAGCACCGGCGACAAGGCCTCCTTGATCGCGCATTTGGCGTCCGGCGGTGCAGCATGAATCCACAGCCGTCCGGCAAGGTCGCGTCGCTCCAGGCCGTGCTGCCCGGCCAGCGGCAGATGCAGCCCGCCCAGCAGGCCTTCGAGATCGGAAATGCAGCGTCCGCTGACGAGGGCTACAGCACCTCCGGTGGCGCGGTGCAGACACTGGATCAATTCGAGCAGGGTGGCGTCCACGTGGACAGCGTCCGGACTATCGGCGATGTCGATCAGCGTGCCGTCTACATCGAGAAAGTAAGCCCATTCGACGCTGGGTGCCGGGGGGGTGTTGTTGCGTGGTGTGTTCATGTCGTCACAGGCCCGATTTGTTGATCAGATGGCTCCGGCGGCGCATGGCTGCAGCGTCGAGCAGCATGCGGCCAGCCCAGCGGAAAACGTTGAACTCGGCGACCAGGCCACGCATCAGCCGCATGCGGTCGCGTTGCTCGGCGGCCGGCATGGTCAGGGCCATGTGGAGGGCGGCAGCGCATTGATCGGCATCGTAGGGATTGACGATCAGTGCCTCTGGCAATTCCCGTGCTGCACCGGTGAATTCGGAGAGGATGAGGACGCCGCGCTCGTCGTCGCGGGCGGCGACGAATTCCTTGGCGACCAGGTTCATGCCGTCGTGCAGACTGCTCACAAAACACAGGTCGGCGGCCCGGAAGTAGGCGTAGACGTCGCGGGGCTCGTGGTGTTCGACCTTGAGCAGGATGGGAGGCGGTCCGTTGCGTTCGAAGCGGCTGTTGATGCGCGTGGCGAGGGCTCTGACCTGCGCTTCGTGGTGCTGGTATTCATCGATCCCGGAGCGCGTCGGCGCGGCGATCTGCACGAAGGTGAAGCGGCCGATCCATTCGGGCTTGAGTTCGAGCAGGCGTTCGATGGCCCGGAAGCGCTCCATGATGCCTTTGGTGTAGTCGAGGCGGTCGACACCGATGCCGAGCTGCTGGGTGGCCGGCAGGTCGTTGGTCTTGCGTATTGTGCCGTGGCACTCGGCCACCGGCCGTTCGACCATCTCGGGCTCGGGTGGCCAGGCGATGGAGATCGGGTAGCGGCGTACGGCAGTCAGCTTGCTGCAGAAGGAAACGGTGAACGCCTCCCTGTCTACCCGGGCTTCCAGGAAGCGATCGACCGTGTCGACAAAGTTGTTGCAGTGGAACTGCGTGTGAAAGCCCAGAATGCTGCTGCCTAGCAGGCCGGCCAGAATCTCTTCGCGCCAGGGGCAGATGGCAAAGGACTCGGGGTTGGGCCATGGGATGTGCCAGAAGGTGATGATGGTCGCGTCGGGCAGTTCCTCGCGGATCATTTTCGGCAACAGGGCCAGGTGGTAATCCTGGACGAGGACAATGGGTGCGCTGGTCCTCGCTTCGCTGATCACGGCCTTGGCAAACTTGCGATTGACCGCCACGTACTGTTCCCAGTCGCTGGAGCGGAAGATCGGGCGCACATGGGCGATATGGCAAAGCGGCCACAGCCCTTCATTGGAAAAGCCGTAGTAGTAGCCGGCTTCTTCCTCTTCGGTGAGCCACACGCGACGAATGCTGTAAGCAGGGTTCTCGGGCGGTACGGCGACACGATCGTTGCGGTCTACTACCTCGCGGTCGGCCGATCCGCTGCCATGGGCGATCCAGCTTCCCGAGCAGGCACGCATGATCGGCTCGAGGGCGGTGACCAGCCCGCTGGCCGGCCGCTGCACTTCGATCCGATCGCCGCGACGCTGGTGAATGTAGGGTTCGCGGTTGGAGACGACAATCACGTCGTCGCCGCGCAGCTCGCCCTGGAGAATTGCGCGCAGGGCGTCGGCCGTCCAGGTTATCTGGCTCTCGTCCCTGGCGCGGTTCTCTGTTTCCAGTTCGCGTATCAGGCGCTGCAGGTCACGCGCGATCGGTTTGAACTCGGGCAGGGGCCTGGGGCCTTCGGTGGCCGGCTCACTCGACAGGCCTTCGCCGTGCAGCAGGGAGCGCATGCTGGTCATCCAGCCGCGCCAGGAAATCTGGGCAATGATCACGGTCACCACCGAGACGACGGTGGCCAGCGCCATGAACAGGAAAACCAGATAACGCTTGGTTTCCTCGCTGCGCCGGGCGACGAAGCTCATGTCGTGCACCAGGATCAGGCGTCCGTCCGGTGCGGCTTCGTTGGCCAGCGGTTTGACGGCGATGTGCAGGGGGCCTTTGTCGCTGGGCAGCAGATGTTCACCCGGGCCTTCCCAGCGCGCGAGTGCGTTGCAACGGATGTCTGCGGGAAGCGAGCGACTGGCTATTGCCGTGGCACCCGGTGCCGCGCAATAGCCAATGGCGTAGAGCGCATAAGCGATGCCTGCCAGGACGAGCATCAGGGGCAAGATGAAGCGAAGTGAAAGTCTCATGTTTGTTTGTTGATCTCTTTGACGGTGCCGCTGGCTTCGGGAAAACGCTCGGCAAAAGCACGAGCGGCACCGAGCAGGGCAGCGTTCGGATTGGTCAGGATCGACAGTGGCAGCCCGTCCAGCCAGGACGAGAAGCGACCTTTCCGGCTGAAACGCTGACGAATGGCAGGCAGTGAAACCAGCCCGGCGATCCGGGCGGTAACACCGCCGCTGATGACGACTCCGCCGTCGGCCCGGAACATCAGGGCCAGGTCGCCGCCGAAGCTGCCAAGCAGGCCGGCAAAGCAGTTCACGCTATGGGTTGCCGCCCGGCATGCATCTGCCTGTGCGGCAGCGATGATTTGTTGTGCGTTGCGCGGTTCAGCTGGCCCGTCGAGTTCGCGCCGGCTGACCGCATCAATCAGTTCGAGTCCCGGGCCCGAAAGGATGCGTTCCCACGAAACCCTTTCGAACTGGGCGGCGGCCTGTTCGAGGACCTTCTGTTCGAAGGCGCTTGAGGGCGCGAAGCCGATGTGTCCGCCCTCGCTGGGGATCGGTTGCAGGCGGCCGTCGAGGCGGAGCAGCACGGCGACGCCGAGCCCGGTTCCCGGCCCGAAGACGATCTGTGGTGAAAGGGCTGGAGCTGCGTCGATGTGTGATCCGCTTGTCGTACCCGGCGGAATCGTCAGCACGTCCTTTTCGTCAAGGTCCGGCAAGGACAGGGCCAGGGCGGCGAAATCATTGATCAGGAGCACGTGCTCAAGTTTCAGCGCGTCGGCCACGGAGGCCTCGTCCACGTCCCAGCCAACATTGGTCATGCACGCCCGCCCGGCGGAGATCGGGGCAGCCACGGCAATCGCGACACCATCGACGGGTTGCCTGAACTGGCGTAGTGCCAGCGTGCACAGGCAGGGCAGACTGCCGGCGCTGGCGCGGGGCAGGGTGAGCACATCGGTGAGCGTGCGCTTGCCGTGTACCAGTCGAAAACGGGCAAAGGTGCCGCCGATGTCCGCTACCAGCAAGACCGGTGTCGCGTTCGGGCGGTTCATGCCGATGCAGGATCCGCGCTATTTCTAACCGATGCGCGGATACGTGGCAGGTAGTCGACGTAGCCTTGCTGGATGAAGGCCACCAAGGCTTCGCGGACGCGGCAGCGCAGATCCCAGGCGCTGGAGGCATCGCCAGCACTGACCAGGGCCCGAAGCTGCATCGAGCGTTCGGTGGTGTCGGTAACTTGCAGTACGCAGACGCGGCCGTCCCAGTCAGCGTCTGCGCTGCAGACCCGCTCGAGTTCCTTGCGAAGCGGTTCGAGGGGCATGGCGTAATCCACCCACAGGAACACCGAGCCGATCAGCTCGGAGGTCGATCGCGTCCAGTTCTGGAACGGGTGCTGGATGAACCACTCGAGGGGAACGATCAGTCGGCGCTCATCCCAGATCCGGATGACGACATAGCTGCCGGTTATTTCTTCGACCTTCCCCCATTCGCCTTCGACGATCAGCACGTCGTCGATGCGGATCGGCTGGGTGAGGGCGATCTGCAGACCGGCAATCAGGTTGCCCAGCACAGGTCGGGCGGCGATACCGGCCACCAGGCCCGCCATCCCCGCCGATGCGAGCAGGCTGGCGCCGATCTGGCGTACGCCCGGAAAGGTCATGAGAATCGAGGCCAGCCCCACCAGCCCGACGACAAACATGACGATGCGTGACAGGACCCGGCTCTGGGTGTGAATGCTGCGTGCTCTCAGATTGTCGGCAACATCGGCCGGGTAGAGGCCGATAACGCCCTCGGCCACCCCTTTGACCAGGCGGATGCACAGAAAGGTGAGGATCGCGAGCAGCGCAATGGAGAGGATGTGATGCAGCGGTTTGATCAGTGAAAACGCATCCACGGCGCCGCCGATCACAATCTGGATCAGGAGCAGCGGCAACAGCAGTTGCATCGGGCGCCGGCCTTGGATGACCAGGCTGCGCGGTACGACAAAGCCGCTCGAGAGGCGCAGGGCAATGCGGTAAAGCAGTTTGTGGAGGAGCAGGCCAAGCACGCTGGCCAGGACACATTCAAATCCCAGCTCCAGCCATGGCCGTGCGTTGATAAGTGAAAGATCGGGCAGATTCATCGTCGCTCCCTTTGGCTTGCGCTGCCGTCCGGCAAGGCATGTGCCTCCCTTGTGGAAGCCGTTCGACTGAAATACATTGATATAAATATAAATGATATCAATGTAATAAGCAAGGCGTGTGCCGAATCGCAGCGCCGCTTTCCGGGTCTGCGTTCATGTCATCGTGATTTCCGTCGATGAGCCACGCGCCGGCGTGGCGGACGATGCGCCGCCGCCCGCCATCCGTGGCATGGATGGCGGGCGGCCTGGGTCTGTGGCTTGATAGCGCGCGTCGGCGACTGCTGCAGGGCGGACGCTTGTCGTGTCCGAAGGGATCGGGCGTGAGGGGGGCGGTGTCAGCCCAGCCCGTAGGGCGCGGGCACCAGATTGACGATCTGCGAATACAGCGCCCGGAACTCCCCGGTTGGCCCCGACCATGGATCGCGGTTGGCGTCGAAGGCGGCGTCGATCTTGGCCCAGTCCGAGGCGCTGAGCCCGGTTCGGGCCAGCGGCAGCAGTTCGGCTTCCTCCAGCCGGATGTGCCGGGTCATGGCATCCACATAGCCGCGGGCGAGCGCTTCGAAAGCAGCGAAGGCCGGGCCACCCTCGCTGCGGAAGCGCGCCAGGGCAGCTTCAAGTTGCCCGGTGTGGCGGGCGCCTTCGACGTGGTCGGCCTGCAGTTTGTCGATCAGGCTGCCGGCGTCCGGCATGCGTTCGCGCATGATGCGGAAGAGCACCTCGTCTTCTTTCGGGTGGTGCAGCTTGTCGGGTACCTGGGTGATGTACTCGATCATGTGGCCGAGCAGGTCGGGGGCGGGCTTGAGCCGCCCGGCGCCGGTTTCGTCGAGCACGAAACGCAGGGCTTGCAGCACGGCGGCGAGGGCGCGGTGCTCGTTGTGGATGATGTCGATGGCTCTCATGGCAAGGCTCCGGCCGGGTTCAGTGGGATGCAACGCCGAGCCAGCTGTCGAGCCGGGCACGGTCGCGCAGCAGGGTTTCGCTGTCGCCGTTGTAAACGGCCCGGCCGCGTTCCAGCACCAGTGCGCGGCGGGTCAGCGGGAGGATCTGGCGGGCGTGTTGTTCGACCAGGATCACCCCCATGCCGCTTTCTTCGGTCAGGCGCTGGATGATGGCGAACAACTCCTGGACGATCAGCGGTGCGAGGCCTTCCATGGGCTCGTCGAGCAGCAGCAGGCGCGGGTTGAGCATCAGCGCGCGGCCCATGGCGAGCATCTGCTGCTCGCCACCCGAAAGCTGGTTGCCCATGTTGGCGCGGCGCTCCCTGAGGCGCGGGAACATGTCGTAGACGCGTGCCAGATTCCACTCGCCCGGGCAGGCCACCACGCTGAGGTTTTCCTCGACGGTCAGCGACGGAAAGATGTCGCGCTCCTGCGGCACCCAGCCGAGGCCCAGGTGGGCGCGGCCGTGGGACGGTACGACGGCGAGGTTGCGGCCGGCGAATTCAAGGGTGCCGGAGCGGTAGCTGGCGGCGCCCATCAGGGTGGACAGCAGGGTGGTCTTGCCCATGCCGTTGCGGCCCAGCAGCGCCAGGCTGCCGCCTTCCTCCAGCGTGAAGGAAATGTCTTCGAGCACCACGGCAGCGCCGTAGCCGGCCCATAGTTTGTCGACCTTCAGCAACTCAGTCACAGATCGCTTCTCCCAGATAGACTTCCTTGACCTTCGGGTCATTGGCGATCACCTCCGGCGTGCCTTCGGTGAGCACTGCTCCGCCGACCAGCACGGAAATGCGGTCGGCGAAGCGGAAGACCAGGTCCATGTCGTGTTCGATCAGCAGGATGGTCACCTCACGTGGCAGGCCGGCGATGGTCTCAAAGAGTTCGCGGCTTTCGATGGTGGGTACGCCGGCGGCGGGTTCGTCGAGCAGCAGCACGCTCGGCCTGGCGGCCAGTGCGAGCGCAATTTCGATCAGGCGTTGTTTGCCGTAGGCGAGGTTGCGGGTGGTCTCGTGGGCTACATCAAGCAGGCGCAGGCGCTCGAGCAACTCGACGGCCTCGTCGACCGCTATGGTGTGGCTACCGACCGGGCGCCAGAAGCGGGCACCAAGGCCGAGTCGCTCATTGACGGCCATGACCACCGCTTCGAGCACGGTCAGATCGGCAAACAGGCGGTTGATCTGGAAGGTCCGGGCCAGGCCGCGCTTGACGCGCTGGTGCTGGGCAAGGTGGGTGACCTTGGTGCCGTTGAGAATCACCTCGCCGCTGCTTGGCTCGAGAAAGCCTGTAAGCAGGTTGATGAGCGTGGTCTTGCCGGCGCCATTGGGGCCGATCAAGGCGTGGCGGGCGCCGGCTTCGATGTTGAGGCTGACATTGCCGGTGGCGACGAAACCGCCGAACTTCTTGACCAGGGAGGTCGTTTGCAGGGCGTAAGTCATGCTCTGGCACCTCCCTTGCGCGCTGCGCCGAGCCGCCGCAGGCCACCCATCACGCCGTCGCGGGCGAACAGGACGATCAGCACCAGTAGCAGGCCAAGCCAGAACTGCCAGTATTCGGGATTCAGGTCGGACAGGAAATGGTGGGCAGTCATGAACACCACTGTGCCGATCAGCGCGCCATACAGGCAGCCGGAGCCGCCGAGAACGAGGATCAGCAGCAGTTCGGCCGAACGATTGAAGGACAGCACGTCCAGCGCCACGAACTGGGTGGTCTGGGCCAGCAGGGCGCCGGCAATCCCCGCGTACAGCGCGCCAATGGTGTACACCGCGGCAAGGCGGGCATTGACCGGGGCACCGATGGCGGGCATGCGCCCGACGTTCTGGCGGATGCCCTTGAGGCTCAGGCCGAAGGGGCTGTGCACCAGCCGGCGGGCAATGACGAACATCACGAAGAGCACGCCCACCGCATACCAGTAGGCGGTCTTGCCGAACATGTCGAAGGTGAATGTGCCGAACAGGGGCGCGACTTCCATGCCCTGCAGGCCGTCCACGCCGCCGGTGATGGGGGTGAGCTTGTTGGCCAGCTCGTAGAGCATCATCGCCACTCCGAGGGTGACCATCAGGCGCGTCAGGTCGGCGCCGCGCAGCACCAGCAGGCTGCTGATGAAGCCGGCCAGCGCAGCACATACGCCGGCCACGAGCAGGCCGAGCAGCGGGTCGCCGTGGCCGTTGGCCGCCATCAATCCAGCGGCGTAGGCGCCAATGCCGAAGAAGGCCGTGTGGCCCAGCGAGACGATGCCGGCAAAGCCCAGAATCAGGTCCAGCGACAGGCAGAACAGGGCGGTGATGGCGATCTGGGTGAGCAGCACCAGGTTATCCTGGAGCAGGAAGTAGCCGGCTACCGGCAGCAGCCAGAAGGCCAGCTCGGCCGGATGCCAGCGTGTGGCCCGGGTCAGGGGCGTGAGATCGATCATTGATTTGTTCATGGCTTTAGCGGGCGGCCTTGCGACCGAACAGGCCTTGAGGGCGGAAGATCAGCATGGCTACCATCACCGCGTAGATCACGAAGGCACCGGCCTGGGGCACGTAATATTTGCCGGCCACGTCGAAGACACCGAGGATCAGCGCGGCGATCAGCGAGCCAGTGATGTTGCCGCTGCCGCCCACCGCGACGACGATCAGGAAGTACACGATGTACTTGACCGGAAAGCCCGGATCGAGGCCAAGCATTTCGACGCCCAGTGCACCGCCCAGCCCGGCCAGGCCGGTACCGAGGGCGAAGGTGAGGGTGAAGATGCGATCCACGTTGATGCCCATCCCGCGGGCAGTGCGTGGGTTGTCCACCGAGGCGCGCAGCTGGGCGCCGAAGCGCGTGCCGCTGACCATCTTCTGCAGTCCGAAGGCAATGGTCAGGCCGAGGATGATGAGGAACAGGCGATACACGCCCATGTCGAGGCCGGGCAGGTTGATCTGGCCCTGCAGGAAGGCCGGCAGCGTGAGCGGTTGTTGCTGCGGCCCGAAAAGGTAATGGGCGCCGGCCACCGACATGAAGACCAGGCCGATGGAGAACAGTACCTGGTCGAGGTGGGTGGCGGCATACAGGCGCCGGTACAGGGTGCGCTCGAAGAGCACGCCGACAAGCGCTGTCGCAGTGGCGGCCAGCGGCAATGCTGCCAGGAAGGGCACGCCGGCACGGTTGAGCAGCGTCACCGCCACAAAGCCGCCGAACATGGCGAAGGCGCCGTGGGCCAGATTGACGAAGTTCATCAAGCCCAGCGTCACGGACAGCCCGACGCTGATCAGGAACAGCAGCATGCCGGAGGCAATGCCGTCGAAAATGACGGTCATGGAAACTCCTTGAAGGATGTGGGTGGGGCGAAGGGCTGCGGCTTACTGTTTGCCCGGATCCTTGAAGGCGGGAACCTGATCGAATTCGATGTTCTGCAACTTGCTGCCGACGCGGGTGACCTTGCGGATGTAGATGGTCTGGACGATGTCACGGGTTACCGGGTCGATGCTCACCGGGCCGCGCGGGCTGTTCCAGCTCATGCCCCTGGCGGCTTCGATGAACTTCTCGCCGCTGGCGTCACCCTTGGTCTTTTCGAGGGTTCGGGCAATCAGCTGCATGCCGTCGTAGCCGCCGACCGACATGAAGTTGGGGCGGTCCTTCGGGTAGGCCTTGGCGTAGGCATCGGTGTAGGCCTGGTTTTCCGGTGACTTGTGCGCGTCCGCATAGTGGAAGGAGGTGATGATGCCCAGCGCGTTGTCACCGACGGTGTCGAGCAGATCTTCGTCGGTCAGATCGCCGGTGCCGATGATGTGGATGCCGGCCTTGGCGAGGCCGCGTTCGGCGAAACCCTTCATGAAGGCGATGGTCTGCTCGCCGGGCGGCACGAACAGGAAGACAGCGTCGGGTTTGGCGTCCTTGATTTTCTGCAGGAAGGGCGCGAAGTCGGGGTTTTTGACGGGCGTGCGTACCTCGCCAATGATCTCGCCGCCAGCGGCGGTGAAGGTCTTCCTGAACTGGGCTTCCGCGTCATGGCCGGGGCCGTAGTCGGCCACCAGCGTAAATACCTTCCGGATCTTGTTCGCGGCAGCCCAGCTGGCAACGGGGGCGGTGACCTGCGGCAGGGTGTGGCTGGTGCGCACGATGAAATTCGACTTGGTGGTGATTGCCGAGGATGCGGCGTTCATGACCACCATCGGTTTTTTGGCTTCGGTGGCGAGCGGCGCCACGGCAAAGGCCGACGGGGTCAGGCCGAAGCCGGCGAGGATGTCCACCCTGTCCTTGACGAGCAGTTCCTGGGCCGCGCGCTTGCTGATTTCGGGGGCCACGCCAGTGTCGTCCTTGACGAGGATCTCGACCTTGCGGCCGGCAATGGTGTCCTTGTGTTCCTTGAGATAGAGGCGGGCGCCGTGTTCGATCTGCTTGCCGTAGGCGGCGAAGGGGCCCGACATGGGGAGCACGAAGCCGATCTTCAGGGGGTCGGCGGCGAGCGCCGAAAAGGCCATGCTTGATGCGGTAAGCGCGACGAAAAAGCCGGTCAGGCGGCGGGTCTGGGTCATTCTTGTCTCCTCTTTCTTTGTTGTGTGGAACCGTGTTCCTGGTTCCTGTCGGCGTGACGACGATTCAGTCTCGGCCTCTGCCGGGGCCCTCAACAAGGGGATACGGGCACTATCAGGTATGCCCGTTCGCGATAGCCGTGGCGGTCGGTGCAGCGATTGAATGACTATATCGACCGGGCTTAATTCGGACCATGCAGTAAGATGGATTCAGTAAATTCGATAATCGAATAAAGAGAAGCCATGAATCCCCTCGATGCCCGTCTCCTCAGCGTTTTTGACGAAGTCTATAAATCCCGCAGCGTGAGCCGCACCGCCGAGACGCTGGGGCTTGGCCAGCCGGCGGTGAGCATTGCGCTGGGCAAGCTGCGCGAGCAGTTCGGCGACCCGCTCTTTGTGCGCACCGCCACCGGCATGGATCCGACGCCGCTGGGCGAAGCCCTGATCGACCCGATACGCGAGGCGCTGCTGGCCCTCGAGCGGGTACTTGGCCAGCGCACCGAATTCGATCCGTCGCGGTCCGCCCGCAACTTCCGGATCTGCATGACCGACATCAGCCAGCTTGTGCTGCTGCCGGGCTTGTGGGCCCGCCTGCGGGCGGTGGCGCCGCACATCCACATCGAGGTGCTGCCGCTTTCCGACAAGACGCCGGGCCTGCTGGAAACGGGGCGGGCCGACCTGGCCGTTGGTTTCCTTCCCCAGCTGGAGGCGGGCTTCTACCAGCAGGCCCTGTTCCGCCAGCAATACGTGTGCATGGTGAGTGCCGGGCATCCGCGCATTCGCGATGGCCTGACCCGCGAGCAGTTCGAGTCGGAGGAGCACGCGCTGGTGTCCACCGAAGGCACCGGGCACCTGATTGTCGACCGCGAACTGGCCCGGCAGGGAATCCGCCGCCGGGTTGCGCTGCGGATTCCCAACTTTGTCGGCGTGGCGTTCGTCGTCGAGCAGACCGACCTGATCCTGACCATCCCGCGCCGCTTGAGCGAGGTGCTGACCGGGCGCGGGCAGTTCCGCTGTTTTCCGGTGCCATACCCGCTGCCGGAATATTCCGTGCGCCAGCACTGGCATGCCCGTTTCCACAACGACCCGGCCAACCGCTGGCTGCGCGGACTGATTGCCGAGTTGCTGTCGGAAGCCGGCCCGGTCTGAGTGCGGCGCACATCCCGTTCGAAAAGTCCAAGCGTCCGCCCGGATTCGTCCATTCACCGGCTGTCCGTCGGTCCGTAGTCTGCGTTCCTGTTCACACATAAAAACCGGACAGGAGACAGAATCATGATCAAGACCCAGGTAGGCATCATCGGCGCAGGTCCGGCAGGGCTGCTGCTTTCGCACATGCTGCATCTGCAGGGCATCGAGTCGGTCATCATCGAGCAGCGCTCGCGGGAAGACATCGAGGCGACCATCAAGGCTGGCGTGCTGGAGCACCCGACGGTCGAGCTGCTCAAGCAGATCGGCGTCGGCGAGCGGATGGTGAAGGAGGGCTACGTGCATACCGGCATCGAGCTGTCGTTTGGCGGCAAACGTCATCGCATCGATCTGCCTGGACTGACCGGCGGCAAGTCGATCACCGTCTATCCGCAGCACGAGGTGATCAAGGATCTGGTGGCTGCGGTGCTGGCCAATGGCACCACCATCGAGTTCGGCGTCAGTGACGTCAGCCTGCACGACCTGGAGAGCACCCGGCCGGGCATCCGCTACTCCAGAAATGGTGAGGCGCAGGAGATCCGCTGCGACTTCATCGGCGGCTGCGACGGCTTTCATGGCCCGTCGCGTCAGGCCATTCCGGCAAACCTGCGCGAGGAGCACAGCAAGGTCTATCCCTGCGGCTGGTTCGGCATCCTGTGTGACGCACCGCCATCCAGCGACGAGTTGATCTACGCCCAGAGCGACCGGGGTTTCGTGCTGGTGAGCACGCGTACGCCCAGCGTGCAGCGCCTGTACTTCCAGTGCGATCCGAAGGACAGCGTGGACAACTGGCCGGATGAGCGCATCTGGGCCGAGTTCCGTGCCCGCCTGGCCAACGACGATGGCTGGGAGATCAAGGAAGGCCCGATTTTCCAGAAGGGCATCATCGCGATGCGCAGCTTCGTCTGTGAAACGATGCAGTACGGGCGCCTGTTTCTGGCTGGCGACTCGGCCCACATCGTGCCGCCGACCGGTGCCAAGGGACTCAATCTGGCGGCTGGCGATGTAGTGCTGCTGACCCGCGCGATCACCGATTTCTACCGCAATGGCAACCAGGAAAGCCTGGCCGGCTATAGCGCCAGGGCTGTCAGGCGTGTTTGGCGCGGTGAACATTTCAGCTGGTGGATGACCAACATGCTCCATGATTTCGAGGGCGAGGACACCATCACCCGGCGCTTCCGCCGCTCGCAGCTGGAATACGTGGTCAGTTCCCGTGCCGCCGCCATGTCGCTGGCAGAGAACTATGTCGGCGTACCCTTTGAAGGCATGCCGGAATGATCTAGCTGCTAGTCGGTAAGAGGGCTTTCAGCGCCGGCGGTGGCGCGTCATCATCCCGATGATGAGACTCTCTTCCCTCTCAAGGGCGCTGATTCCGAGTTTTACCCTCTACGGCGAGCCCGCCGCGCCGGTGCGCGAACTGCTGCACATCGAGGAGATCCAGTCCCGCAGCCGCGGCCACGACTGGGACATCCAGCCCCATCTGCACCATGGTCTGTACCAGGTGGTATGGATCTGCGAGGGCAGTGCCCGTGTGGCGCTGGAAGCCGGCCGCGAGGAAGTGAGCGGCCCGGTGGCGGTGATCGTGCCGCCTGGCACGGTGCATGGCTTCCGCTTTTCACCAGAGACCCAGGGGCGGGTACTGACGCTGGGCGGACATTTTCTGGTGGAAGGCGAGCTCGACACCGCCGGCCAGGCGCTGCGCGAGTTGTTCGCAGGCCCGCGGGTGCTGCGCTTCGAACGAGACGATCCGGCGGCCGGGCGGCTGGACGCGCTGCTGCGCGAACTGGCGGCGGAGTTCATCACCCCCGGCATGGCCGGCACGCCGCCGCTGCGCTGGCTGTCGCTGGCCGTGGTGTGGCATCTGGCGCAGGCCGGTGCGCGCCTGCAGGCGCGCGGGGAGGGCGGGGCCCTGG
>APMI01032372.1_pt1 | contig 14508 bp, 13 predicted proteins | sample 667938 | NCBI WGS metagenome assembly APMI01 (sample SAMN01084076, study PRJNA167559) | wastewater metagenome | biome: Wastewater | place: Denmark: Ejby Moelle, Odense | collected 2011-11-28 | reverse complement strand
ACTATTTCGAAAAAAAAATTACCTTGTATTCAACATTTAGCTAATAAGAGCTTAGAATTAATAAGTATATTTAATAATAATATTAATATTCATTTTGGGTTTGTCATGCAAAAAATAATTCAAACTCTCTTTATTGATACATGCTTAGAATATTTAATGCCAATATAATTCACCAATTTTATAAGTTTGAGTAAATTAAAAAAAATGGACAAAATACGTAAAATGCTTGAAAATCCACTTGAAGTTGCTGTTGCTGCTACTGGAATCGGACTCGCTGCCTTCTATTGGTTTTACGCTCGTGATCTGCTGTTCGATATCAAGAAGAAATCGGAAAAGAATAAGCTTGATATGTCTATTCACGATCTAGTCTCACATAAGGACGACCCTAATATAATAAAAATAGTCATCACGGAATCAATTGGAAATAAGTCTTTATTTCATAGCAATTTGATCACCAAACTGAAGTAATTTCTGCTTGAAAATAACCAGCACACTTTGGTAAACTGTTCAGTAATATATCCTTTTATTGCAGCCTTTGAAATTATTTAATGCCAGTGCGGAGGTCTTTGTAGGAACTTTATCGAGAGTCGATTAAGATGACGAGCGAGAGATTATGAGTTACTTCGAGAATGCTTTAAAATGTGAACTAGTAATTGAGAGAACAATCATCGATATTGAAGAGATCAAAAATAAAAGAAATAAAACTTATTTTATTTGTGATACGAACAGTATGGACTTGAAGGCTCAGTCTGATTAAAAGTTATGGATTAATTTCTTGAAAGAAAAACAAGTAAGTACACCTTTATTTATAGATCGATGAATCAGCATTGAAAAATAACTATACTATTGTCTTCCATGTGCTAAACACAAATTTCCAAGCATCACCAAAACTAGGCGGCAACAAATACAGAATGGACCCGATCATTAAGAGCGACGATGAGAAAATCAAGCAAGCTTGGGCAGGATTCAAAAATTATCATGAGTTAAAATTCGACCATGAGTTGGAGATGTAATAAAACGTAGACAATGCACTCAAACAGATGATAAAGCAATTGTAACCATACTTGCCCAATACTGTTAACATCAATGGAAAGTACTGAACTACAATCAAGCATATTAAATAATATTGTCACTGATGCTATATACTGCTTTTGTGAGATAATTAAACATAGGTAAAATTTGCACTCATAAACTTATATGGTTGCTAGGGTAAATCTTCTGCAAACTGTGCATAAGTGGCCCTATTCTCGTAGGGTTGAATTTACTGTATTTTGTCTCGTTAGCCTAATCGATCGTGTCCATTGTATTTGTTTTAACACTTGGGTTAAGAATACTTGCGATTGGGTCTCCGCTTTTCTTCCTTGGGATGATTTTGTGCTTGTATGTCAGATTCTTGTATATGCCTTACTTGGCTAAGGATATTAATGAATTTTTGCTGAATTATTTCATTCTTATATCCCTCTACTTTTCCATATTAGGGTACTTTCTCTCTCTGTACTCTTGTGAAGCTTGCGGCTATAGTAACTGCATAGATCTTTCTTTCTTCTTGAAGTACTATGGACTCCTGCATAAAGGATTTAGTACCTGGACATGTACTTAAACTGTACTTTTAGTCTATAATCGCTGTTGAGTGTGCCAAAATTGGAGGATTTACTTCGTGACTATTTCACCATTTCTAATGGATTATGCCCACTATTATTATTACTGTTCCCTGTGTACTTACTGAGTGTGTAAAGATTAGACTGCTCTTATTATCTCTTGGCTGCATGGGACGGAGCAATACTAGGCTGCGAACTGCGATTTTTAGCACTTGTTGTAGAGGGTGAAGGGTAGTGTTAAACGGTCTTGAGCTTAGGCAGAGCGAAGCTGTCAGGCCGAGAAATGTTGGAAGTTTCCATTCTATAACTTTATATTGTTTTGCAATGCATTTGATTATAGCCAAAGCAAACTAAAAACTCAATCCTTACAAATAAAAAATTAAAAATTCAAACTGCATTCTTTTCTTGAATAAAAGTTAAAAATTCTAAAATTTTCTAAATCTACAAAGTATGAACAGATCAAGAACTATTGATAACCATGACAGTACGATAAAACCTCTAAAAGCACTCCTTGATCTCCACATCGGTTGCAGTACCAAATCTTCTATGTCCGGCATTGAGTTCCCGCATGCAGGTGGCCATCATGCGTTAGTTGTATTACTGATTTAATTGCGCAATGTGCGGCGGACTGTTCTGGTTTATGTTCTGCATTAACTTTATTATTATCAGACTATTAACCCAGGGTTATAATTGAGATAGATTTGCTACTGCCAGAGTGACTGCAATGCTAAGTGAAAATATAATACGAGGAAGCAAAGCACTATAATCGCTGTAGTTTTAAGGTATAATCATATTAAATCAGACTTCAAGAAAGTGGTGAATTACTGCATCAATCTTATACTTAATCATGAAAATCAGATGAAACTTAACTGTAAATTTTTTACTTATGCCATAGAGTTCATTCAAATCGAATAATAACTAGGAGATGAACTGACTTCCTTTTGCTTGAGTCTAATATCTGCTCTTGTGAGGTACAGAAGCAGTGCGAAAGAGTTCTAAAATTAAGTTAATATGCTTCTGATAGCCAAATAGAGAAAATAGTATCTCATCTAGGTTCATTTTGTTGTAAAACTAGAAAATAAGAGCTCAATTGTACGAATTGCGTAAAATAATATACGCGAAATAGTTGGGAGACATAACAAATTTCAAGAATCTAGACTGGCGATTTTAAATATAAGTCAGCTCAAAAGCAAGTAAGAACACTTTTATACCCAATGTGTTCATGAGTCTCCACACTGAGGACAAAGGAGTAGCTAAAAAGACTGTCTTTAATACGGATCTAGCTAATTTGAAAAATTTGCATCAAAGTTTAATGCAGGCTATGAAAATGCATAACTCGAATAGTTTCAAACTGGCAAGAAATAGTTCAGTCTGAATAATTTGTGTATATTTTTATACTTATGCTGTAAATTTATAATATTTATTGAGTAGATTAAATTAATAGCTATATAATAATCACATTATCAATTAGCTTTATTTTAAGCTCCTTCTTTCTATTTCTTCTCTTAGACAGGCGCAGGGGAGGTGTCATATTTCTCTAATTTCTAAATATCACCCTTGATAAAACCCAAGGCCAACACAGAAAGTGTGCAGGTGGGGACTAGGAATAAAAGTGCGGGTTGAGCATGGTCGAATATCCACATGGCTGCGAATGTAGCACAGATACCGACGATGTAGCCGATGAAGGATGTTGTGAAATAAGGTAATTTAAATTATTTTATTTTTGTAAGCTTGTTTGAAATGCATCTGTCTATATCGAATTTCAAGCATAATGCTACGAATATACCAGGAATCACAATATCTCCTAGGCCAAGCATACTGAACTTTTACACTCCTTAATTATTGAGATAAGGGAACAATAATTTAATGGGGATATCTAGTTTCTTGGCAACAGTGACCATAACATCGGTGCCATAAACCCAGAAGATATCATAGAAGAATAAGAACCAGAGCAATAAAAATCCAACTTTAAAGCTGGCTAGATCAATATTCCTCAATGCCATAATACTGAACAGCACTCCGAACACATTATTCAATGCCCAGTATTTGGTCACACAATAGAAAATAACAGGTATGGATACGATAATAGTACAGATTATTGTAGCTGGAGTCAAGTCAAAGTCTTAGATTTACAATAGGGATTTTAGGAATTTTGGGGGCTTTACACGGGTGATTATTTTACGATATTGCGGTGGGAATGGCAGACTTACCTATAGTAAATTACTAGTTGAAATCACTGTAGCTATGCTGAACTGGATTGTCAGTAATATGTTCACCAATGATTCGCTTACGTATTTGTATATCAGATAGAAGCCAAACAAGAACGCAGATGCAACAAGCGGAAATCTCATGGCTTCTTTCTGCCCAATGCGCTCCCGATCTTTACTTTTATCTTTATCTTCTTATAGTGTATTATCGGTAGCTCTTTTCAGTTTGGTACTCATGACAACACCCAGATAGACACAGCAGCAACTATTGACTAGCAACTGCACGAAGACAGGTAATATATGTAGAAATCCACCAATATTGGCAGCTAGGATTAATACGGAAGCGATTGTCCTGTCTAGCACGAATATTGCTTTGGGTTTTGAATCAGAGATTGGCTGTGATTATGTTTTTAGCTGATCGCTACTCATTACTTTATGGATTTATTATATATAATAAGCCAAGTACGTGTTATCTCTCATATATATAAATTGTAAAGAGGAAGTTTAGTATTTATATATTAAATGCATGATATGAGAATTAGAAATACACTAAATTGATCAACAATCAATAGATTGATAATATTATTGTCCATTTTAACAATATTTTTGACTATACGTCACTATTTAATTAATTTGCTTTAATATCGTTGATCATTATGCAAGTTGAAGCAAAAACCCAGCCAACTGAATAAAAATCAACCCCTGAGCAGACAATAAGTAAAATATTAGCCCTACACTTACCGGGCTATTCATCCAACATCCTGTAGCTGAAACCATTGTCTGGTTGCACCAATTAAGTATACAAGGTCATCAGTGACAAGCATGTACCTGTTGTGTTTCGATATTTATCTCCCATTGTCGATCGAGATATCTAGGGCAAAATTATATTGGAGCTCAGTAAAGCGGGTATTATACCCAAATGTTTGTATACCTGTGGCACCTATCGTATTGACTAGTGTGTGGAAAACGCTAGGCATCCTGCACCTAGTTAGATTATGTCCAATCATCACATACTCAAAGCTATAGTGTAGAAAGCCTAAAGTTTCCATAAAACGAAGATCCCACCCGAGATCCCTCATGTAAACTTAATAGAACAAATGTTTAATGAGTAGTCTGTTAAAAAGTATGAAGGAGCCACACCTTATGCTGGTTGTGATGAAGAAAAGTTCATTCAATTAAAGAAAAAACTTCTTGAGCATTTTGTTTAATTAAAACAATGGTTTTACTCTGAAAATAATTTCAAAAATAAAGATTCAACAATAAAATTCTGCCATAACGATTTGAACAACCTGAACATGTTCATCAGAGATCACGGAAAACAAGGATAATGTTAAGCCATATTCATTGACTTCGATTACATAAGTTACAACTATATAACTTACGATTTGGCTAATATGCTTAATGAAACTTGCATTGAGTACAGCGGACCTGCACCTGGGTTCCAAGTCAAACGAAAATTATCTAAATAAGATATAGCTCTCGCTTGCTCATATTACCATGGTAAATACGAGGGTATGGAGCAAGATGTTATGAAGATGTTGGTCATGGTCAATTATTATTGGGCATTGTGGTCCATTTTAATCAAACCTACTTCCGCTAACTCTGCCTTCAGTCCATTAGAGCACGGGGTTGCCAGATGGGAGCTGGTTAATTATTACAGAAGTCAAGCTGACCTAATTTGATCATTTATTTATTTAAAATCAAAATAGAAATTTGTAGGCTATATAGGAGTGTTAGTCGTTGAACGCCAAAACCAATTAATAATGCTGTAAATTCCCAACAATTATCCGTATAGTCTTAATTGAGATATAATATTAAATTTGAGGACTGATTGAATTTATTTATGAGTGGATGAGAATTGAACAATTTCGATTTGAATTTAAATTGTATTCAGGATTAGATTGAATAATTTTTATTCCCAGATATTAACATTATCATGAAGCCAAAGGTCACTTTCGGAAACTCCGGCAACTCTTACTCCATCAAGTATCTCGACTTCTTATTCCTAGTGCGCCAGTGGGCAACACCTACGTAGGAACAGCACCTACAGCCGTGCGAGGCACAACTACAACTATCAACACCACGGGCCCATCCAATATAGTGAGCAGACCAGCTTACATCAGTGGGGGATCGGCTGTGGGTGTCACTAGAGGGTACAGCACTCTCACAGGTGCTACAAATGTGCGAGTGGGAGCTGCCCCAAGCACAACCGCATACACCACCAACTACAACACTGGATATACAGGAGGAGCCATCAGGAACACAGTCCTGCCCGGTAGCCAAGTCAATGTGGTCAATAGAGTTGCTGCCCAGCCTATTGTCAACTACACCACTGGTACATTATGACTTATGTAGTCACCACTCCTCAAGTGCAACAAGTGCAACAGGTGCAGCAAGTAGTAGCCGCCCCAGTGGTACAAAAAGTGGTCTAGCAAGTGGTATCTGCTCCTCAACAGCAGATCGCAGTGTCTCAGGTGCAGAAAGTAGACACTCATCAACACACTCAACAACAGCAAGTTATTGAAGAATACGAAAGACCACAATACCAACGTCTATACCAGAATGAGAGACTATAAAGCAGAAAATAAGCTCCCATTCATGATGAGGCTGTTAAGGGAAGCCCATGCTGCGGTGTGCCTTGTCTTGCACTCCTTGCTTTACTTGGGCTAGCTGGTCTTGTTCTTGGTCTTTTATTCGGATTGGGTGTTATTGGAGGATTGAGAGGCAGTGGAGACCCTAATGCAGGTGCAGCTGCAGCTGGTAATGGTACAACTACAATCAATGGCAGCACTACAACAAACACAACTACAAATAACACTAATACTAACACCAATACAAACACAACAGTGATTCCAACAACAAACAACACGAGTAACACATCGTACCAGTTCCCACCGACAGTAATTACCACAAATGAGACTACTGTGATTGTGAGCCCAGGTAGCAACACTAACACTAATACCACTACAACTACCACCAACACTACTACTACAACTAATACTAGTACTACTAATAGTAGTGGTCTTAATTTCAATAGTGGATCAAATGTGCAGTATGTTTAGCCTACTATTGTGCCACCCACTGTTGTGCCATCATCAACCAACACTAACACTAACACTAATACTGCTACTAACACTAATACTAACACTAACACTGCTACTAACACTAATACAAATACAAATACAGGTAGTACAGTTACTTTCGTGTAGCCAACAATAACAGCACCTATACAATCTAATCCAACAGTATTGCCACCAACAGTGGTTGACCAGACTACTAGTGTTAATCCAACAACAACTCCTGCTATTGTAGTTAATCCAAACACCAACACAAATACAGCCACTAACACTAATACTGGATCTACTACAAATACTAATACAAATGCAGGTACTACAACAGGCACAACAGTAACATTCGCTTCCGACACAACTACCACTAATACTGCCACTAATACAGCCACTAACACTAATACTGGCACTAATACAGCCACTAATACTAATACTGGTACTAACACAGGTACTAACACAGGTACTAATAGTAATGGTAATGTGCAGCCATTTTCAGCAAGTTCAACATCAAACACAGCCACTAACCCAACAACAAGCACAACCACAACTACAACAGGAACAACAGGAACAACAGGAACAACAGGAACAACAGGCACTAATACAAATACAGCAACTGGTACAAACACAGGAACAACTGGCACAACAACAACCAACACTAACACCAACACTAACACCAATGCTAATCCAGGTGTTGCAGTGTTGCATCGCCATAACTTAAAGGCTCAATTATGATTATGATTATTCATGTCTTAAGTTTATTATCCAGACACATACACACATATACATATACACACTATATATATCTATATAGATATCATACAATATTTACTTATACCATCAAAATAAAACTACTATCAATTATGATATTTCCATAACTGAAGACGATAACATTAACAAAAAACTGTATACTTGACTCTGCTTTACTATACTATACTATTAATATATATGATCCATGGTCACTAATCATTCACTTTTATTTACTTCATAAACTGCTGTTCTGTCTATTCACTCGCTATACTTAATCTTGGGCCAAATATGCGGGCAAGTATGTGTTAGTCTGCGCATCCAGTAGTGCTTGATTTTTTGTTGTGTTCTTCCGGTTGCCCACCGATGTGTAGCCCTTATCATACAGTACGCAGTAAGGCAAATGCAGTTACTTAATGACTTTCCATAGGTAGGTGCAGGACCACTATATCATGGGGTTCACTCGCTGAAAATTTGGATAACCTTTATGCACGTCGCTATCTGCAATTTAGCCGATATGTGCACACCCGGGGTCATCCTTCCTCGATCCCATCACAATCCACTCCAGTCGGTGCTACGAATTGAACTGACTCAACTCGGTTGCATAGCTTTTTGATTTCAGACGGAACATTTCCAGGTTCAATACTGAATTATATTGTAAGTGTACGCTCTTTCATTTTTGTCATGAATTGCTCCATCTCTTCGAACGGATTCGGTTATTCAAAATACACGCATTTTATGGTTATCGGCTTCTATAATCTATAGATAAGTGAGGGTGATACTCTTTCAGCGCAATGAACATTAGGAACATAGCTACGGTAGCATCCTTGCCTCCATTGAAACTCAAGTATAAGTTTTGGATTCTGAATAATCGGGAATATACCTGCCCTTAAGAATTATACCTTTGATCAGTTCCACTGCTCGATATAGAGGATAGAACTCCTGTTTCTCCTTTTTTTTTGTGTAAGAGGACATTATTTTGTTTAAAGTGACTTCGTTTTACATCGCGAAATGTCGGAATAAGCTGCTCCAATTTTCTTAATATTATGGGAATTTTATTAATATCATCAGGTTTGCTCTTTTTCCCGAGCATTTATTAGCACTTTATATACAATTTTGGATAAAAAGCTTTTGGATTTGAATTATTTTGTTGTTATTCAGGACTAAGCTAACTTCACACAATTTTTTCGCTTATTTTATTTGTCGGTTTAATAAAAGTATAATTAAAGTGTCCTAAACTAATAATCACATCATATAATATAGCTTAATAAAATAATCAACTCAAGTATTTATCTATTTTTAAATTGAAAAAATTTTTTGATAGAGAATTTAAGACTATGGATTATATTGTATTTGAATTTGTCATACAAAATTAAAAATGTAATACAGTTAAATAGCAAGTACAGCCGCAGTCTCCAAATTCGCACCAGACTCTTCCTTCTTCATCCATTACGATGCCAGTCGACTCTATGTAATTTGATATTTACTGTAGATTAAGGAAAGCTCAGTCGAGATGAAAAATATCGGTATAATAAACACTGCATCGCCTATAACCGAGGCTGAGATTTCAAGTAACTCTAAGTATATTGCCATTTTCATGAACAAAAAGAACTTAATCCAGGTGTACAAAGTTGAGGATAGCTCGCTTGTGGCCAAAATATAGGACCCATCTGGCGGCATTATCTCAGTGTACTGGGTTACTAATTCGCTTTAGCTTATGGTTTTCTCATAGTTTATGTACAAAGTGTCTATCTACAATCTGGCTGATAAAAGCATGGCTTATATAAAATCGCCCAAACTCAGCACTCAAAAAGGTTTCTCTTTTTCATCGGATGGCAAATTCATGGCTTTGCTTTAGAAGCACGATTGTAAAGACTATCTCAGTGTGTACTATACTCGAGATTGGAAAATGGTAAATACATTTCCATTGGACTTATTTGACACTGTATAAATAAAATGGTCGCCGAATAATGCTTACCTCACTGCTTGGGATAACTGCATTAATTATCGTGTGCTTGTATTTAGTCACATGTGCGGGCAAGTTTTAAGATATGAACCATATAATTTTGCACTCGGAATTAAAACTTTGAGATTTTCGAATAATTCTTTGTTTCTCGCAATTGGATCTTTTGATGAGAAAATCAGGCTTATTAATGGACTTACATGGCAAGAAATTGGGGAGTTAGACTGTTCAAATACTTTGATCAACACTGAGAAGATAGTAAAAATGATATTAAACATAGTCGGTGCATAAAGAAGAAGAAATCAACAAAAATATAAATCGTATGAAAAATGTAGAATAAAAATACTACCGAATTCCAGTAAATAAAGCCCAGACAGTCCCAAACAGTTAAAAGGCTGTCCCTAATCAAGGAGTAGGAGCACTTGAGTTCAGTGAAGATGATCAGTACATAGCTTGCAGAAATGGTACAAATTCTAAAATATCTTAGACAACATGCCGTATACTGTTTGGGTTTGGAGTGTATCTACTTTGGAACCTATTGCAATCATCTCTTGTTCAACCCACGTTAAAAGTATTAAGTGGACAAGCAAAGAAAATTATCTTTGTATAGTCAATGGAACTGATCGAGTGCTATTCTGGAGACCAAATGGCACAATAGCTTAATGCATTTTCAGTTTTCAACATAAAAAAATCAGTATTCATAAAATGAAATGGAGTAATGATGGAGGAAAGGCCCTAATCTCTGATAAAAGCGAAGTCGTTTACGCAGAGATGATTCCAGAGGGTTTAGATAAGCCAAGTTTCTATTGATATTTCGTTCTGGTACTTCTATTTACTTTTGATCACTCTTTTTTGAGTTAGACTTTGAGAAATTTGTCAAATCGGATTAGTCCGAGATCAAATTTTAATTACGCGGTTTGTTTAATTAAATATTTTACTTGAATGGCTAAAAAGAAAATACAAAAAGCACCAAAGGGGGCAAAGGTAGACGAGGAAGATCACAGTGATCACGAACCAGCTCAAGATGACCATCAAGATCCTCCAAAGGACGAATCTCCAAAGGTAGAGACTTCCACAGTCAAGAAAGCCGGCAAGAAAGCAAAAGCTAAGTAATCTGATGCTAAGGTATCCGATAAAAAAGAAGTTGAACTGTTTCCTGAATAGTTCAGAAAGAAGCTTGATGATTTCAAGAGCTTTTACACTGAGTACTTGCAACTGAAGGCCAGTTCATCCGATCTTGATCACTCTGTTGAGTTCAAAAAAGTTAGTGACTCAATCAGAGACAAAATTAACTAAGCCTGCTCAAAGGTTCTCAAGTCAGGTATTGTGGATGCTGAAAAATGGATCGAGGAGCAAAAGAATGTGACTAAAGATCAGATCAAGAATGTATAAAAGGCAGAGTCGGATACCAGACACGCACTTGAGCTATCAGGCACATTCTCAGCATCTGAGATCGATGCTCAACTTGTGGCAATTCATAAGAAGAAGCAAGCCTTGGAACAGAACTTGCACGGACTTGATACTTTCCAAGGAAGAGCAGCGAGCATTTACACAGCTGGAATCGATGAATAATGATGAGATCAATGTAATCATTTAATTTTAAATAAAACTAGGAAGTATTATCATTCACATTTGGGGAAAGAAGCCATAATGAAAATAATTTCCACTTTGAGCATTATCAGGAATTGATGGTTGAGTTTGCTTCATGGCTTCTTATACCTTTTTATGAGTCTAAACTGCATCCATTAACATTTTTTATGCCTTTTGCTTACATTTGTCTTCAAGCATATCTTCTATCATATCTTTATTTTCGACGCTAATTTTGGAATTGAGGATCTTCAATGGACTAATTTATGTCAATTTTGAATTTTCCAAAATGTAGAAAGAGTAAGTCTCTACAACATCAACTACTTTATTTCTGGTTTTCTTTTTGCCAACTCTGCCTTCCTCTTGATAGACTTTAACGATTGCCTTACATGTGGATACATTAATTCCGATGTCTTCAGAGACTGACTTTAGCTGTTATCCATTTTTAATGATCCTATCTATTATTTCTAGTCTTTTCTCTTCGTCGATTATTTTGTAGCGATTTCGCCTGTTTTTTAAGGATTATTTGCTCATAATAAAAATAGTAAAATCGGTTTCTAAATGCACAAATCAAGGGTCACAATATTAACCAGAGTACTCTTATTTTTGTTAGTTAAACTGTCACTAATAGAATGAAGTAAAATTAAGAGGGTTTGAGATAAAATAGGACAGAGCAGTGAAAGTGAAAAATAAGTATTTATCATTGTCTCGAAAAAAATATCAAAAATAGATATAAACTTAAACCAGACTTAAAATATTTAAATCATCATAAAATCAACAGCTTTCTGAATTTTATAGGCATTTCCATTAATTTTATTGATAACTTATTAAAATGTTCAGAAATATAATTTTCTATTATTTCTGAACTATGCATGAAAAAGATATTATGAAAAACAAAATATTAGGTGCAAAAAGATTGACAAATTTCGACAAGCCAACAGTCTGGTCTATTATGACTCCTTTGGCAATTAAAACTAAGGCTGTCAACTTGGTAAATCCAATTTAATATAGGGGCAAGGATTCCCATCATGGTCTCCTCCTGATTTTTACTTGAAGCATCTCGCTGACACACAAAAGGATTGTATTTATTTACTAAAATAGGTTCACATCAGTACACAAGAGCATTTGGAACTTTACCGTTTGTGAATGCCATCGCGAAGTATCAAAAAAGATGGACTAAGCTAGATCCTGAAAATTAGATCGTTACTACTAACGGTGGTGTGTAAGCTTTATTTGATTCTATTATGGCTTTTGTTGAGCCTGGAGATTAAGTCGTATTCTTTGATCCCTCCTACGATTGCTATCGAGCTCAAGTTCAGATTGCAGGTGGTCGATCTGTTGGTATCCCACTTAAGCCCAAGCATCAGCAATCAAAGTCTATGCTAACTTAAAGAAGCAAAAATGGTTATAAATCACAATAGATCGATGAATGGGAAGTAGATTTTCCTAAGTTTTAAAAAGCAATTAACTAAAAAACAAGGATGTTGATCCTGAACTCGCCTCACAACCCTGTAGGAAAAGTGTTCACATAATAGTAACTTAAGAAAATTGGGAGCATTCTCGAAAAACACCCTCGAATCGTTGTAGTTTAAGATAATGTTTATGAAGGCATGACATTTGATGATATGTTTCAAAAATAACTACCAAAAATGTCCTTCTTACCTGGCTTCTAAGAAAGAACGCTCAGTGTTTATTCAGGTGGTAAAATATTTGCAGCGACGGGAAGCAGACTGGGCTGGGTAATTGGTGCAGCGCACTTGATAAAACAAGTTCGATCTGTCCATCAATACAATGTCTTCTGCGCTTATGCAGTAACTGAAACAGCAGGAGGCAGAAGTCTTTAAACAATTGCAGACCCTCAAAATACTTATATGAAATAATACGCATAAAAATTAACCAAGAATAGAGACATGTTGCTAGACTAACTGATCGCCTCTAAATTTGATTTTGATTTATGGGTTCCAAAAGGCGGATATTTCGTGATTGCTGATATTTCACGAGTTAATGTTCAAGAGAAGTATTACACGGATGAGAATGGAAATAAGAGAACTAAAGATTTTGCTTTCTGTTTCCAATTAGCACATGAAGAAGGAGTTGTCGCTATTCCATGTTCACCATTTTATTCAGCTGAGGATTCGCAGCTAGGATAGAAATACGTGAGATTTGCTTTTTGTAAGGATTAAAGTATGATCAGAGATGCAGGCAAGCGTATGAAATGAGAACAAGATGATTCTTTATTTATTAAATACATGAGATATATTTGAATACGATTATTCTAGTAGACAGATAAAAATATCAAAGTTGTTGACTAGCCAACGTACGAAATAATAACCGACGTCCTGTATAAACACCAGTAGCTCTATGGATGACTTGAGTATTATCCCAAAGTACAAAATCCCCTTTGGAATATTTGTGGGTATAATAACCTATTTATTTTATTAAGAAGTTGATAATATTTTCAGCTTTGATCTTTGATTATTGCCGATTATTTTTATTTATTATTTTCTGAGGACATAGGTACAACATTTATGATCCTGTTTTTGGGTCAATGCGGATCATTTAGTGCTAAGTTACTGAAGGAATGTTAAGATTGTTTCGAAATTTGTTATTTTTATAGTCGTCTATCTCTTACATGTCAAGAATTCCTTTACTTTATTTTAATTATTTATAAGTTTCAGGCTTATTTATCTTCAAGAATTAAGCCCCTTTAACAAGATCGATGAATAGAGTCTCTCCACCAGTTTAAGGTTAAATTTTAGATTGCAATAGACTGTAAGTATGCTTACGATGCTATCCCCAGAAATCTCCATCCTGATGCCAAGCTATAGCTTCATGACTGGCATCTTTGAGAGTCCCATCTAACAGTAAATTACCCACTCTTACGAGTTCCTTATGAGATTAGTCTTTATTGTTAAGAGAAAGCTCTCTAGGCAGCTCAATAACTCTTTTAAACATTCGCCTCGTTAGCTCAATTTGTTCCTGTTCATTCAAGTTGACATTTTTAATGCAGATGAGACCATTAGCCTCAATTGCATCAAAAATTTATTTCTTCTTATTCAGCAATCCTGTGACTGTTGTTGGGGTAAAGTTGTAGACTTTACCTAGCACTCGCTGTATCATAAAAACTACTTAGATTTAATTATTATTAAACTATCACCAATAAGATTTTGCAGTTTAGAGGTCAGTTTATATATTTATTCAAAATCTAATATGCAAGATAGTTCGATTTTAATGATTGTTTGATCCGGCAAACCAACATAGTTTATATCTTTCAGAAATCAAATTATTGACAATTAAATTTTAAAAAATTAAACAGATATGCTTAATATTAGTTAAAATTT